>Ga0136601_1000151_pt1 | contig 34788 bp, 30 predicted proteins | sample AntRauMFilla2699_FD_181020 | JGI IMG/M metagenome (GOLD analysis project Ga0136601, IMG submission 181020) | Saline lake microbial communities from Rauer Islands, Antarctica - Metagenome Filla 2 #699 | ecosystem: Environmental > Aquatic > Non-marine Saline and Alkaline > Saline | place...
TATTTCAAAACGCTGGCTACAAAGGTTTGTATGGCGGTTTGACTAGTCAGGACATCCATAAGAAGAAGGGGCTGAAGAAATCACAACAAATTCTTGACCATATGAATAGTGAAGAACTAGCAGCAAATCTATTTCGAGCTACACAGACCGAAGCAAAGATAAAGCGAGAGGATATCAAAGGTGAAGGAAGCGCCAATCTGGCTCACTTTGAAGTCGGTCAGAAGGTACGAAATACAATTCGAAATATTGGCGGTACAATGCCCGAAGATTTGCCGAAAGTAGACGGTGTAGGCAAAGCGAAGACCCGGATTAAAAAAGATGAAAAAAATAGATTGAAAAAGTAAGAAGTAGTGTGACATCTTAATTAGGAACCAAACTAAAAAATAATCTAAACGTGAGAGGGGCATACTTCTCAACTTCGCAGTCTGAAAGTGGACTGACCAAAGTATTTAATTATTTCCATTTGAATATGGTTAAGGCGAGACGTCTTTTAGCTGTTCCTAAGCCACGGTTGTTTATATTCATCTGGAATTGTTATTTCTACTGTATCAATGTATTCTCGTACGTAAGTCTTCTCTGCTACGCTATCTCTAACAAACCTACTGACTCGAAAATTACCGCTTGACGTATGTTCAACATAGCCATCACATCCTCCAAGCTCACAAATCTCAAGTAAGGATACATCGGGATCATTTTCGGCATAAAGCTCTTTTTCTATATCATTGACATAATCAACGAGTAGCACTCGAGCGTCGAGCACAACAAGTTGATAAGTTGTCTTAATGCCATCCTGTTCTACGTAATACCAATCCGAGACTGCACTGATATTTCTACGTCCGGTCTCAAGTTCACGTACAACCTTTTTTTGAACTTCGTCAACAAGGTATGAGTTCGTAAAACCCGCTGGATTCGTACTAATAGCGAGGATTACATGTGTGTCATCAATCTTAACAACTTTCTCTGCGTAGTAGTCAAAGTAAGGAGCCTTCCCTTTATTTGACGCGTCAAGATACCCTTGTGCCACCAGCTGTGCTTCACTTACTATATAACTATCCGTTTCAGGGTCAGAAAAATTGACTGTGTCACCTATCTGCAGCATATTATTTTGTACAACAAAGTTTTTGTTGTAAGTGTTAGCGCTACTTACACAGAAACCATTATTTGTTACAACTGAGCTGCTAGTAGCAATCGGCTCAGTATTTGCACTCACACACAAATACTTTTCTTGCATTGGTTCGAAGTATGGCAACTCAACTGCATAGCTTTCTTTTGTGGCTACACAGATTAGTAAGTGGTTGTTTGATTTTGACTGTGCTGTTAGCAAATCTGCTTTTACACGAACCTGTTTCACGTACTCAGACTCGCAAAAACCCTCGTAGGAAAAATTATTTTGATTGTAGTGTAGCTCAGCCGATGCTCGTAGATTTATTTGAGCATTGCGTAGTGAGCTTTGCTCACCGTAAGTTTCGCGGTCATTGCCATACAAACTGAAAACAGATGCAAATGTTAGGAGGAAAATCGCGAGGACGGCAGCAAGAAGATTAGCACTAATGAAGTAGTAGAAGTGGTATTTTTTATCTAGTTTTAAACCGAACCAAATTAAACCAGCTACCACCAAGCCATATGCAGCAAGTGCTACAAAGAGGTTGTATTGCTGAGTAAATCCTATTAAGTCCAGTAGAGCTAGTATCGCTAACGCAAAAACAGTACCAAAAATCGCAAACGCAACTGTGAACACAATAAGTTGAATGATCCAACTTAAAGGGTAGTACCACCAAGAGTGATTATTTTGTATTGATGAAGCGATTGCAGGCTGCTTGCTAGCATTTTCAGGTTCCATAACTAAATAGTATCATGAACATGTAAGTGCAGGCGTATTGGCGGGATACCTTACATGTTACAACAAAATTGACCTAGCGAAGTTCTATTGATTCGAATATATCTTGAGGATTGACAGTATTTACATACTGACCTGAAGTATTTTGCTCTTGAATGTAAGTTAGCTTTATCCCAATATCACCAAACAATTTGTACAATGTTGTGCTCCGAGTTTCCCTGTTATTAGATGAAACTACTTCGACCAGCTCGTACGTGTCACCGTTAATTTCCGATTCAATAAGTTCATTGGTAAAATCACCGCCCCGGCGCTCTGCTGCAGCTTGTATTGCTTCTCTTACTTCTTTCCGTTCTTGTGGTGAATTGGGATTGGTAGGATAAGCCTGGATTAAAATCATCTCTGATTCGTTAGTGTATTGAATTAAATATTCATCAGGCAGATCTCTAACAAACTCAGTAGGGATGTTTACTGATATGGCGTCTTGAAACACAAATGTTTTTTCAGCAGTTGAGGTCAATTTGTCTGCTTGATTACTGATTAAAGGAAGAAAAATTGGAGTAAAAATAAGCAGTACAATTATAATGATACCTATCGCGAGCACCTTTTTCATATGTTTTTATTATATATTATTAACTCACTAACCTCAACCTTTAAAGCTCCAGCAATCTTTTCAATCGTTTCTAAGGTCGGATTCTGTTTGCCAGCTTCTAAGTTGCTAATATACGCCCGCTCAATCTTAGTGGCTCTGTATATATCACCCTGAGACATATTTTTAGATTCACGAATAGACTTCATATTTTTGGCGAACTGTTGTACTGCTTTGCTGTTCATAGATACTGTAACAGATATTTTAACTGTTCGTGTGTTATATTGATATAGTGTGATATATTATATTAAGCAGTGCGTAAGTCTTGCAACACCCACACCCATCCTTTCAACCTTTTCGCGGCTTCCCCCTGCACCCCCTTCCGCTTGAAGGAAATGGCAAGGATGGGTGTGGGTTTGCTGCGAGCGGTAGCGAGTACCCGAGACGCGTCGCACCACCACGAACCCGAATGCGTACGCGGGAGTATAAAGCCACCACGCGCTCCGCGCGTTGCTAGTCACTTCGTTCAAAATGGGTTCGAGCTAGGGTGAGTAATTCTGCACACAACGATACTTCGCGCTCGGAGAGCGCCTGACGGCGCGGTGGCGTAGCCACCGCGTGTGGGAGAAAAGCTAGTCGCTGCGCGACCAAATGGAACGGCGAAGGCGTGGCGAAGTGGGCGGTTTTGTCCTTGTTGCAAGTCTAAAAGATAATTTTTTCAAAATTATGATCAAACCAAAATATTTTCTATACGCTCGGAAGAGTACCGAGGACGATGACAAGCAAATAATGAGTATTGAAGCCCAGCTTTTTGAATTGAGAGAATTTGCGCGTAAAGAAAATCTTGAAATCCTGTCGGAGTTTCAAGAGTCGAAAAGCGCCAAGACACCCGGGCGGACTGTATTTGGAGAGTTGATGACGCGGATTGAGTCGGGTGAAGCGGCTGGAATATTAGCGTGGCATCCAGACCGCCTCGCTCGTAACAGTATCGACGGTGGACGAGTTATTTATGCGGTAGACCAAGAGAAGCTAGTGTCTTTGCACTTTCCAACATTTTGGTTTGAACCCACTCCCCAGGGATTGTTTATGTTGCAGGTGGCGTTTGGTCAATCTAAATATTATTCAGACAACCTCGTTCAGAATGTGAAGCGGGGCATCCGCCAAAAACTGCGACGCGGTGAGTGGCTCACTAAAGCTCCATTTGGCTATGTGAATAATCCTAAGACACGGAATATTGAGCCACATCCGACCAATGCCAAGATAGTGGAGCGGGCTTTCCAAGCGTACGCCAAAGGCGGACATGGATTGGTGTCGATGTCGCAGTTTTTGGCGGATTTGGGTATTCTCACGCGCAATAACACGCCACTGTCTAAGTGTGCTATCAAGCACCTGCTCTCTAATCGAGCGTATCTCGGGTTCGTGCGCCACCACGGTGAATACTTTGATGGTACTTTTGAGTCGATTATTTCTCCGTCATTGTTTGCCGCCGTGCAGAAGATACAGGAAGCAAAAGCAAAGCCCCAGAAAAAGCGTGGTTCACACGACTTTCCGTTTCGTTCGTTGTTTCAATGTGGAGAGTGTGGTGGCAGGTTCACCGCGCAGTTTGCGAAAGGTAATGGCGGGACATATAGATACTATAGATGTACCAAGAAAAAGGGGCTTTGCTCACAGAGCTATGTGCAGGAGAGTGACTTAGCTGACCAGCTCAAACAAAGGCTGCAAACCATGTCACTGTGCGATAGGTATACAAATTGGATGTTAGCGGAGGTTGGCGTCTGGGAGAAAAAAGAGCTTAGTGTCTCGCACAGTGATGTTCAAAATCTTTCTGCCAAAATCAAAGCCAGTGCTGAACGCATGGAAAAGTTAGTTAGTGCGTATTTAGATGGCGATATACCAAAAGACATCTATCTGAACCAGAAAGACGTAATTATGCGTTCAACCCTCACTTTGAAAGATAAAATGAAAGCTTTTGAACAACAAAGAAATACGTGGGTCGAACCATTGCGGGAGTGGGTTTTAGACTTGCAACAAGCCACTTTTTTGCACAAATCCGACAATCTCTCCGAGATTGCCTCCTTCGTCCAAAAAATTGGAACGAACCATACGGTTCGTGACAAAACCGCCCACTTCGCCACGCCTTCGCCGTTCCATTTGGTCGCGCAGCGACAGGGTTCTTTGGCTCTTTCTGCTACTCGCGCGTCTGCGACGCGCTCGTTGTCTGAGGACGAAGTCCTCGTCTGTGCTCTCACCAGGAGTCGAACCTGGAGTTCCGGTTCCGCAAACCGGTGTTTTATCCATTAAACTATGAAAGCGTTGTGGCGCGATGATACCACACTGGTTTTGATTCGTCATTACTTTTTTTGGTTCAATCCAATTATGCTATTCTTAGCCTATGAGAAAAATTGGCATTGATTTTGGTACTAAAAAAGTTGGGTTGGCGCTCACTGACGAATCAGGAAGTATGGCGTTTCCACACGCCGTGGTTCCAAATGACGCGTCATTATTGCAAACGATCGTCCAGCTGATTGTAGACAAAAATGTTACCGCAGTGGTGATTGGGCAATCATTGGATTTAGATGGCTCACCAAATCCTGTCCAGCAAGACATTGATGAATTTATAACCGATCTTACGCTCCAGACGCCAATTCCAATCCATTTGCAACCAGAGCAATTTACCAGCCAGGCGGCAGCGCGAGAAACCGGCAAGAATGACCAGGTTGATGCCGCGGCGGCGGCTCTGATTTTGGATAGCTATATCCAACTACAGACGACTAAAGCAACCGTGGTGGAAGCGGATCGACGGTCAGATGAGGACGAGGAGTCGGTACTGGAAATCACCTTTGATCAATTTATCGCAGTGGAAATAAAAATCGGCACGATCCTGACGGTCGCTATTGTTGAGGACGCTGATAAATTGCTGCGACTGACGGTTGATCTGGGAGAGTCAGAACCGCGACAGATTGTGTCAGGAATTCGGGAATTTTTCCCTGACGAGCAAGAGCTAGTCGGGCGACAGTGTCCGTTCATTGCCAACCTCGCCCCTCGAAAAATCCGGGGATTGGTGAGTCAGGGAATGATTTTGGCAGGGAATACGGACGACACATTTGCGTTGCTGCACCCCAGCAACGGTCTGCCCGCGGGAACTCGTCTGTATTAATATGATCAATCCGCGCCAGATTGAAGCCCAAGCCGAACAAGTCTGGCGCGGTCCGACCGCTGGTCGCTTGCAGCGGTTACTGCAGTCTCGGTTGGGGTTGTGGCTGATTGCGGCGATCTCTTTTTTTGAATCAACGTTGCCCGTGCCGTTGATCACCGATCCGTTTATGGTGGCGGGAATTCTCGCCAACCGCAGTCGAGCCGCACTTGTCGTGTTGGTCACAACGGTGAGCTCGCTACTTGGTGGGTTGGCAGCGTTTGCGATGGCAGCATTTTTCTTTGAAGTAATTGCTGAAACTATGTCTGAGAGTGTCATGCGAGAATTTGAGCGCATGGTTTCGTTTGGAGCGACAGATACGCTGGTGACCACAATCACCGGTGCGGTCACACCAGTGCCGTATACCATTACCGCGTGGGTGATTGCCGTGGCGGGTGGCAGCGTGTGGGTTTTCATTGTGGGGTCAATCATTGGTCGGTCATTGCGGTATGGGATTGTTGGGTATTGCACCTATCGTTTTGGACCAGCGGCGCTAAAGTATGCTCGGCGTTCCTTGGCGGTGACTTCACTGGCGGTGTTTATGTTGGTGGCACTATATGTGTGGTTAAAACTGTGAGTTGCGCGGGCTGCGTAACGGTGAGCAACAACGTATACTTAATCTATTCATGTTAGGTGTTCTTTCAGTTCCAAAGTTCATAACATTACCCAGCATCGGCTTGGATATTTCTGATACGTCATTGAAATATATTACGGTGCAAGGTAGCGGCAAAAAACGAGAGCTGACACAGTGGGGAGATATTGATATTCCGTCTGGAGTTTTAACCAGAGGGGAAGTGTCCGAACCACAACAGCTCGCCGCAGTTCTGAAAGAGTGTCAGATGCAAACCGGTGCGCGATTTGCACGCGTCTCACTGCCAGAAGAGCGAGCGTATATTTTTGAAACTGAGGTAAAACGCAGCGCCTCATTAAAAGAGATCCGCAGTTTGTTGGAGTTTAGATTGGCGGAAAATGTACCATTGCCGGCACGAGATGTTTTATTCGATTATAGTTTATTGCCCGCCACCTCCGATCACGACCGAACCACCAAAGTCGCTGTTACCGCCTACGCTAAAGAAACAGTGCAGACCTACCACGATGCGTGCGTATTGGCAGGACTGCAGCCACTCGCATTTGAGGTCGAGGCGCAAGCAATGGTGCACTCGACGATCCCTGATCACACAACTGGCGCGGTGATGTTGGTTGACTTTGGTAAAACCAGAACCGGGATTGGGATCGTGTACAACAACGTCTTGCTGTACACTTCGACGATTGATATTGGTGGCGACCAACTTTCACTCGCGCTGCGAAAAGTGCTCGGGGAGGATATTTCCGAAAAAGAATTAACCAAGCGAAAAAATACCGAAGGTCTCGTGCACGGCGCCGATTCCTCAGTGATTCACGATACAATTCTTTCGACTGTGTCGGTAATTAAAGACGAATTGATCACTCGCATGCAGTATTGGCATATCAGAAACAACGCCAATCCGGACCGCCGGTTGAGTCAAGTCATCTTATGTGGGGGGAGTGCCAACTTAAAAGGTTTGCCAGCATATTTAACCGAGTCACTTAAAGTACCGGTGTCACGGGCGAATGTGTGGGAACATATGTTCTCGTTTGCTGACCAGATCCCACCAATTGATAAACGACATTCATTGGGGTACGCCACCGCCATTGGATTGGCGCTGGGCGCAGACAATATTTAATATGACCAATCTACTCCCCCCAGCTGCCAAAAAGGAAATTATCGTCGAATACTGGACTCGAGTGATTTGTGCGTGGGTGATTTTGTGGTCGGTCTGTTTGTTTATCGGCGTAGTTTTATTGTGGCCGACGTACGTGTTGCTATCAGGTAACAACGAGGCCTACGCGGATTCCGTTAGTGCTGCCACAGAGCGCACGACCGAGTACGCAGAGCTCAGCAAAGAACTAATCCAATCTTCCCAACGAGCACAGCAGATTGTCACGTTTGGTGCCAGACCGCGGTTGTCAGAACTGGCAGCAGCAGTGTTAGGGGTCGCCGACGGACAAGCTGTGACTATTACTGACATCAGTCTGACTCGCACAGACGGCGAACTTTTGCCTCTGCGTATCACGGGGGAAGCAATCGACCGCTTGGCGCTTGCCCAAGCCCGCACGGATGTGCTGGCATTACCGTTTGTGAGTGCGGTAAGTTTACCGCCTGATTTGGCGCAAAATGAAAACATCACCTTTTCGCTGACGATAACTATTGATAACGACCAGCTATGAAAAAACAACGACTAAAACTGATTGTGCTTACGAGTGTGGTGTTTGGAATCGCGCTGTTAGTGACGGCAGTGTTTGCGGGTGAGATCGTACGCCAATCAGACGTGCTGCGCGAACAGGTCACCGCCATCCAACAAGACCAAGCGCAACAGTCGCAGCTTACCCGGTTTCAAAAGGTTGCTGATGATACCCGAATTGATCGTACCCAACTAAACAGCTATTACCTCAGTTCACAATCTGACACGATTGATTTCTTAAATTATATCGAACAGTTAGCAGTCGACCAGGGAGTCGAACTTGACACGATCACCGCTACCCAAGAGGCGCTCGACAATAAACAATTTTTACTGGTTGAGTACACTGTTTTGGCTGGGCGACAGTCGGTTGAACGATTTGTGGGACTGCTTGAAACTTTGCCGCACGTATCGGAAGTAACTGGACTCGATTTAAAACAACGGTCACCAGTCAGTTGGGAAGCGCGCGTTCAGTTAGAAGTAATTATTTTGGAAACGTATGAAACTGCCAACTAATCAGCTGTCTAAATTTGCGCGCGCAGTGTTCGCAAAAAAAGTTACCACCTCACGCAACCGACTCGTCCATCCAGAGCGAGATTGGTTGATCGGTGTCTTGATCGGTGTCGGTATTTTGATCGGTGTAATGGCATGGAGTGCGTATATGTACATATCTAACCGATCAGGAGAAGCAAATGAGGCAGACGTCACGGCAAACGCCACTCCAACCTATCGGGCAAGCGTGGTTGAAGAGGCGCTACGTCTGTTTGCAGATCGTGCCGAGCAATTCTCGGTTTTATCCGCGCAAACAAATGCTACAGTACCACCACCAACTCCAGCCGAGATCGCTGTCACAAACGCCACTACCACCAACTCCACCACCACAGAAGCCGGTACCGGTTCAAATACAAACACCACCCAGCCAGACACAGCGCCAGCAACTACCAGCCCCGCAGAAGATCAGGAAATGAATGATCCAATATCGCAAGATCAAGCCACGATGTTTGAAAGTGATTCAATTACCGCACCCCCTCCGATTTTTGATGTAGATAGTGCAAGCGAACCAGTGCCAGCCCAAAGACCAGTTTCTTTTGAGTAGTTGGTACCCCCACCAGGAATCGAACCCGGATCAAGCGGATAGAAGCCGCGCGTTTTATCCATTAAACTACAGGGGCAAGTGAGCGACTATGCAGAAGCTCGTTTATATATACGTTGTGAACGCAGTCTCTGCAAGCTTTGCTTACAGGGGCAAAGGAATTTCAACCGCGTACCGATCAGTACAGGGAAGGGCTTTACGATACCAGACTTTGTGCAGTATGAAAACAAAAAAAAGAGGCGGCCCAACGATTCAAAAAGAAAAGTATAGTCGTGGGCACGCGCTCTCTACGTTGTGTTGGGCGATTTTCAAATCATCGCCCAGTCCTTGAACTCGAAGGGTTTAACCGGGGGCTTTTCCCGCCCGGGGTCAGGTTGTGCCGGTGGTGTCGGCATCGTGTATCCTTCCATCTATTCCGCTGCTCCGCTGCAGCACAGTCTGAAAATACTCCCGTTCACGCAGTCAGTCAATCAAGTTATGAACAGATATATGTTGGTTTGAGATGGTTGCTTCTTACAGCTCTTCAGCAAGGGTGTCGGTAAAGAGTTGGTCAAGACGGGAGAGGTATGGGCATCAGAAAACGGTGCCCACAAAATAACTTTAGAAACGGGACAAGATTGGGTGTCAAAAAAGTTTTATGAAAAACTTGGGTATAAAGTAAGAGTCGTTTTGCCAAACGATGTCGCACACCAAGACTTTGTGTTGATGGATAAGATGCTTGAAGAAAATTCCTGATGAGAAATATAGGTTAACATCAGAACTAATTCAACCAACCATCAGGATTAGTCTGTAACTTTATGGCTGCATCGAACTCGTTGTAGTTATTAGTTAGTTCTTCTCCTTCATTAATATTTCTGTTAGCAATAAAGTAAGGCTCGGGTGAAACTTTTTTATCAACGACAACGGTAAGGTTATTTTTTTCTGAGTCATGATTTGTGTATCTCGCTGGATCTCCATCTGGTGGGTATATGTATCGTCCGGTTTCAGCAGATAGGTACGCTACGTGGTTCAGAAGTTCTTTTTTGCCTTCAGGTAATGATATAAATTCTTTTTCAGAAAGAGTCAGGTCGTGATTGGTATCAAACTTCCATTTACTCCAGTTTCAAAGTATTTGGCGATAGTACTTCTTATAGTATTACCATTCGTGGGCGGATGGATAGGATATCAATATGCCCCTGAAAAATTAGTCGAAGTAGAGAAAATTGTTACGATTGAAAGAACCACTGAAGCGGCTGTAGAGAATAACACCGCTATTCCTTCGACTACTGTCGACATGGTGGCGTATCGTATTCAGTACACAGAAGATGCTGTCCGTTTACTAAATGGACCAGATGCGGTCCAAACAATCCAATGGAATACTGATTACCGTAGTTTCTACACAGATGAAGAATCTCTACTGATTACTAATTGGGATATAAACTTTGATGGGTATCTTGATGTCGGATTATTAACATCTGTTGGGTATGGAGGTGTAAATCGCTTTTATGATTTTTATACTTTTAATTCGAGTACGTATCGATTAGAAAAAATGGAAGAGTTTGAAGTAGGGATGATACCAGGATCACTGGTTAATCCAAGTTTAGACGTTGAAAAACAAATTATAACCACTGGAGGGAAGAGTGGTCCGGATTGGGTCAGAGCTGACTTCTTCTTTCGAGATGGAACATATCTGAGTGAAGCTGAAATGGTGGCTAGATTCGGAGTAGAAAAAGATATTGGTAACTATTGTGAAGCGGATAGTGATTGTTCACTAGTGCAACCAGATTGTGAAGATTGCACCTTTAGTACCATCAGTAAAAGTGATTTAAATATATTTCAGACACAAAAAAGTAATCAGTGTGAATTAAACCCTCCTTCTATGCAATGCGATATTATATTTAGTGGAGAAGTGCAATGTATCGACAGTAAATGTCAGATTACTGAATAAGAAAGTGTATGTGCGCGCTGAGAGACTCGAACTCCCGACATCTTCAGTGTAAATGAAGCGCTCTACCAACTGAGCTAAGCGCGCGGATGTGGTTGGTGACAATATTACTTAGAAGCGGATATTGGTAGGCACTATCGTACCGTTTTTTCATAAAAATACAAGAGCGGCCGGTCCAATAGGGACCGGCCGGAAAACATCAGCTACATCACTTGTGGGATGCCCTGTGGCTGGTAACCTTTCGTGGGATCCTTCTCGGTGGTTTTTTCTGTCCACGCAATTTTACCTTGCCTGCCTTCTTTCGTTCTGCGCGGAACTTTCTGCTACAGCGAGCATTGCCGAGTTCATCACAGGGTTGGTCGGAATCAGGGGTCCATGCCACAGATCTATCCTTTTCTAATACACCCGACCCCTTTATAGTTGAAAACGTTTTTTTTTGCAAGGTATACTAGAACGACATGATTAAACTCACAGCTGTTGTTTCAGGAAACGTCCAAGGGGTGTTTTACCGCGTGTTTGTGCAGGATTCGGCGACGGCGCTGGGATTGGTGGGTACTGTGCGTAATCTGGCTGACGGGACAGTTGAAGTGATTGCTGAGGGTCCGCCTGATGTGCTCAAGGAACTGGTTGAACATCTGCACGAAGGATCGTTGCAGTCGCAGGTGTCGAGTGTGGCGGTTGACTGGGGAAGTGCGCGGGCAACCTGGACGGAATTCTCGGTGTTACAGTAATCATATGTCAGACCACAAACCGCAGTGCCTGGGGTTCATTATGGATGGTAATCGCCGGTGGGCGAAGGAGCAAGGGCTGCCAACGCTTGAAGGTCACACGCAGGGTCATGTCGTGTTCCAAGACTGTGTCCGCTGGGCGAAAGAAGTTGGTATTGCGCACGTGGTGTTTTATGCCTTTTCGACTGAAAATTGGCAGCGCAGTGAAAGTGAGGTGGCGTATTTGCTGGATTTGTTTTCGCGGATGTTAACCAAATTATCGACCGATGTGCAAGAAGAAAAGGCACAGATTCGATTTATTGGGCACCGCAGTGACTTTAGTCAAGCGTTACAGCAATTGATGCAAGATGTTGAACAAGAAAGTGCGCAGTACACGGGTACGACGATTTGGGTGGCGTTGTCTTATGGCGGTCGGGTGGAATTGGTCGAAGCGGTCAATCGCGCGATTGTATTAGGTCAACCAGTGACTGAAGAATCTTTTGCACAGTTGCTCTGGACAGCCGAGTTACCTGACCCCGACATGATTATCCGCACCGGTGGCGAACAACGATTGTCCAATTTTCTGACCTGGAAATCCGTGTATAGCGAACTGTATTTTATAGAAAAGCATTGGCCGGCGTTGACGCGAGACGATTTTGACGACATACTCGTGGCATATGAACGCAGACAACGCCGCCGGGGAAAATAACCTGACCCCGACTATTATATTTGAGAACAATGATATCGTGGTTATTGATAAGCCATACGGACTGATCGTGCACGGTGACGGCAAGGATGCGGGTGCAACCGTGGTGGATTGGTTTTTGTCACATGTCCCAACCGCCCAAGGAGTCGGTGAAACCGCCACTGACAAACAAGGCAATCCGATTGACCGGTCTGGTGTAGTACATCGTTTAGACCGCGAGACATCAGGCGTGATGGTGTTAGCCAAAACACAGGGAGCGTTTGAAAAACTGAAGTACCAATTCCACGAACGCGAAGTCCGCAAAGAATACCGGGCGTTTGTGTACGGACGAATAAATGACCGGTGGGGGACGATCAACCGCCCAATCGGACGCAGTGCCAAAGATTCCAGGCGACGCAGTGCCGAGCGCGGTGCCAAAGGTGTGCTGCGCGAAGCAATCACCGAATTTGAACGGATCGGTATGGGTGAATATGAAGAAGAACCATTCTCATACGTCAAACTCTTTCCCAAGACGGGACGAACCCATCAATTGCGCGCCCACTTGCGGGCAGTCGACCGACCGATTGTGGGGGACACGTTGTACGCGGAATACAAAACTGAGCGTTCTAACCATTTGGCGTGTGACCGACTGATGCTACACGCCCACACGCTCGAAATCGCCTTGCCTGATGGGACCGACGAACGGTTCATCGCCCCACTACCACTGGCGTTTGAAGCCGCAGCTGAACGGATTGAAGAATCGCTCGTGTAGTTGCATGGGCACTAGGTTTGTGGTAGATTACGGCACGCAAATCTATAATAAGAGACGACTCACATTAAAATTTATGAAAGCAGCACTACAAGGGGTGAACGTATCACCCGTCAACATGGAAGAACGAACCAGTCTTGGAATCAAGGCGGGTGACACCGTTCGTGTCCACCAAAAAATCCAGGATAAAGGAAAAACCCGTATCCAGATTTTTGAAGGTCTTGTCCTCGCGCGCAAGCATGGCGACGAGCCAGGAGCTACGTTTACTGTCCGAAAAGTAGCTAGTGGAGTCGGAGTCGAAAAAATCTACCCGTTATACTCACCAATGATCGACAAGCTCGAAATCGTCAAGCGATCAAAAGTACGACGCAGCAAGTTGTATTTCATCCGCGAAAAGGTAGCGCGAGAAATCAAGCGACAAATGCGACGAACAACACTCACCGCAATGTCCACTGAGTCTGGTGCAGAAGCAGCCGCTCGTGAAGCCGAAGCAGCGAAAGTAGCAGAAGAAGCAGCCGCCGCTGCAGAGGCCGAAGCGGCAAAGAAAGCTGAAGCAGCCGCCGCTGCAGAACCAGAGGTAGTAGAAACCACCCAAGATGCGCCAGTGGGAGAAGAAGTAACTGAAACTCCTGACGTAACACCAGCTACAGAAGAAACAAAAGAAGAAGTCTCTGAAGAAAAGACAGAGGAAACCTCAGCAGAAGCAGAGAAAAAAGACTAAGTTAGGCAGAACACAAAAAAGCGACCCAAAGGGTCGCTTTTTTGTGCGTGGTACAATCGCGTCATGACCGAAATAGAATCAAAATTCCACGAACTACAAGCAGAAATAAAAACCGTCAGCAAATTGGCTCAAGTATATTTTGAAACCGACAGCACAAAAAACGAACAAAAATCAGACGGCAGCGTCGTGACCGAGGTCGATCAAGCCATCGAACGACACTTGCGCGGATGGATAGACCGCGAGTTTCCCGATGACGCCATTGTCGGTGAAGAAGAGGCGGGAAAGGACGGTACCAGTGGATTCGTCTGGCACATCGACCCGATTGATGGCACTGACAACTTTCTGCGCAAGATCCCGTTTTGCGCGGTGTCAGTCGCGCGGTTGGGAGACACTCCTGAAGATTCGTTTGGGATTGTACACAATCCGCTTACCGGACAAACCTTCTCTTCGCTGATGGAAAACGGCGCCTACGAAAATGAACGGGTGACCAACTTGACCGCCGAACCACTAGGTGGCAAATACGTGATTACGGTTGCGACCACCGGCAGGGAGCCCTGGATGCGACCAGCCAAATTTGCACTGTTTGCCGGGTTGTCTCAAAAATTTGGTAAGAGTATTTCGTATGGATCAACCGCGCTTGAGCTGGCGTATGTGGCAGCTAACCGGATCGATGGTTACCTGACGTTTGGTCTCAACAGTTATGATTATGGTGCGGGTCTGTTTCTGGTCAAGGCGGCTGGTGGGGCAATCAGCGTCTTTGAAAAAGGAGTCTGGCAGCGATACGAAGGTTCAATCAAAGATCTTTGTGATACGCACAATAAAACGATATTTGCATCACACCCAGATATCCACGATGCCGTTTTGAATTTTGTGGGTGACCCTAAGGCATGGTCGGACAAATCGTAGCTTGAAATAGTTCACCCAATCAGGCATACTAGCGCGACCTACCAAGCAAACATATTTGTCCACGTGGCGGAATTGGTAGACGCGCTACCTTGAGGGGGTAGTGGGCGCATGCCCGTGCTGGTTCAACTCCAGTCGTGGACACTAGAAACAAAAAACACCCAGCGGGGTGTTTTTTGGTATAGTAGGGGCGCATGAAAAAACCAAAAGTTGCTATTATTCCAGCCGCCGCACACGTCCGCCAGGCACTCATCTCGGAACTGCAAAACATGGAAACAGAACTCGGGCGTGAGTAATTATGAAACCATTCCAACACGGATTTATCGTCGGGAAGTTTATGCCGTTGCATCACGGGCATGTGTTTTTGATCGACACTGCACTGGCTGAGTCTGCGCAGTTGACCGTGCTATTGATCTCGCAACCAGGTGAACCTATCGCTGGGTCTGTTCGCGAGCAGTGGTTGGAGCAATTGTATCCGCAGTGCAACATCGCGCACCTGTCGACACCATTACCAAAAGATAAAACCGGATACGATCATTGGGCTGTCTGGCTGACAGCGATCAAAGACATCTGCCCGCAACAATTTGACGCGGTGTTTAGTAGCGAGCCATACGGCGAACGACTCGCGACAGATTTTGATGCGACCCATCGGTTGGTAGACCAGGCACGGACACTGGTGCCAGTCTCGGGTACGCTGATCAGACAAAATCCAGCGCAGTATTTTAAGCATCTTCCTGGTATAGTGCAATCATATTATGAAAACCAAAACTGACATTTCGTACGGAGTGATCCCGGTGCGCCAAACGGCGGCAGGATTAGAGTTTCTCCTCATCCATCAATTTAGCAGCATCAAGCAAAACGCGTATTGGACGTTCCCCAAAGGTCACCCCGAAGGAAATGAGACACCACAGCAAACTGCCACAAGAGAATTGCGCGAAGAAACCGGTTTGACGGTCGGTGCATTTCTCTCGGATCAGCAATTTAAAAATGAGTATTCATTTACCTGGGAAGATACGCAGGTCAATAAAACGGTGGCGTTTTATTTGGCCCGCGTTCAGCCGGGAGAGATGATGTTGCAGGAGGCTGAAGTGCATGATGCCAAATGGCTGCCGCCCGAGTTGGTATTGGCGCAACTAGATTACGAAGGAAACAAAATTTTATACCAAGAAGTGCTGCAGTATCTTGCCGACAACAAGGGCATGATCAATATTTCTGGCGGGTAGAGGTTTTTTCGCTCAGCTTTTCGTGTTTGCTACTGAGTCCACGACGAGTCTCGACCCGCTCGCGCCAACGACGATAGGTTTTTTCGGTCTGGTGTTTGCGCATGAGTTTGCGAACTTGGTTTTCGGTTAGTCCGTATTCACGCGTGATAGTTTCAAACGGAATCGTATCACCCCACGCCATCAGGATAATTTGTTCAATGTCGGTTGGGGTAAACTGTTTCATAATTGAATTGTACTGAGTTGATTAAGCAAAACAACTGAAATGACTTTGCTATTTATGGTGTTTTGTGGTATAGTTTTATTAAATAGCCGCATTGGGCGGCTTGTTATTTTGAAAGGAAAGCGAGATGAAAATATCTTTAGTTGCACTGCTAGGTGGTTCACTCCTACTTGCTGGGTGCGCGACGGTGCCGATATCTGGACCCAGTTCCGGTATCCAGATAGGCTCTTACAAACCTCCGTTGCGCTCAGAGGTAGATGTTCGTTCTGCCAATCGAACCGCTTCGCTTAACCTGTCTTGCGGTTTCAACGTCGGTACTCAAGCAGGTCCGTCAGTGTTTGCAACTACCGATCGTGTTCGCGCGATCGGTTCACAGATGACCCAAGCAACCCTTGCCAGCGCTAGCGCTAGATTGCCTAGCGATTGTCGTTGGCAAAGAATCAGCAGCACCAGCGAATTTGAGTATTCTGCTGGTACCTGGAATTCTGGTGACGCCGGCGGTCGTTTCCGGGTGGATGTATACTTTTTGCCCGGATTTGGACCGCAAGTGTTCGCTGTCCCGTTGGGGACATGTTTTGGCAACTGTCGAGATTTCTTGCGCTGAAGATGAAAGCCCCGCACAGCATGCGGGGCTTTTCACGTCTTGTGAATTTTTATATTTGGATATCCTAAATCTCACACGTCTCGCCGCAACTCTCTGGGGGAGCGACGCCGCGCTCGGGGCAGGTGCCGCTGTAGTAGCAGGCGTCGTCAGGGACGGCATCGAGGAATGGTTGGATAGTTTCCAGGTCGTACGCACCGTAATACAGTAGGATACGTTCGTCATCGACTGGGATGTACTGGGAGATTGGTTGGGTGTACAGTTCGTTGTCGACAAACAGCAATATTTCTTCACTTTCGTTTGAGCAGTATTTGTTGTCGAGGGTCAGGCAGGTGTCAGTCAGGGTGATACCTAGTGAAGCGAGAAACTCTGCAAACGTCACTCCCTGCGCGTGGATGTGTTTTACGTCACCGTTGTTATCGTGCAAGTGAGCGTGGTCGTGCAGTTCTTGTTGGCTGGTAGTTTGAAATGTGTCACCGCTGAGGTCAACCAACGTATCGCGCACCACAATATGGAAATCAGCGTGCACGTGGTATTCGCTATCAAACGGATCAGCGATGGGGTGGTTATCGTGATGGTTGGCGTGGTCGTGTTGCATGGTCAAAACTATGGCGGCACCACCACCGACAACCGCCCCAACAATTCCGGCTGCGATTACTTTTGTATTCATATGATGACTAGTGTACGTAAATATAACTCGACTGCAATAGATTGCCGCTGCTTGCGTAGTAGGTGATACTAGCGCGTATGAAATCAATCAGTCATATTTTTGTAGCGACCGGTATGTTTGCCATCGTTGCGATGGCACCACAGCCAGTCGCTGCCCGGTCGTCCGATGCCGATCGGATTGCGTTGTTGCGCGACGTGATCGTATTGCTTGAAGCCAAACTGGCTGTCCTGCAACAGCAAATAGGGGTACAAGCAAATGACGCCAGTTATCCGCTTGAGCCGGCGTTGTTTCGTGATGATGATTCATTTTTAGAATCAATCGACGCGCAAATCATCGCGCGGTATCGGATAACAGAGCAGGCAATACAAACGCCAGCGGCGTCACATCAAGCGTACGTCGATCGCTTGTTTGAATTATTGCCCGAGGAATACCATGAGTATTTTGTGGAGTTTGTGGTGTTTGAAACCAGTGATGATTGGGTTGATGCCTTTGTGGAAACTATGCTGCCGTATCGATCACAATGGCGGTATGAAATAAACGAAACCATCTTTGCTGATCCAATTAGTGATCCCTTTCAAAGTGAACTACTGGTGCATGAATTCGCTCACGTGTTTTCGATGCATGAAGTATTTACAGCTACCAACCAACCACGCACCTGCCATGAGTTTTTCACTGAAAGTGGCTGTGTATCTCCGGACACAATGTACGGAAAATTCTTGTCTCAGTTTTGGAGTGAAGAAAAATTAGATACCGTACTCGCAATCAGCGAGTCAAGAAACCGCACTCGCGACATTGAACGCTTCTATACCCGCAACCAAGATTCGTTTGTGACGGCGTACGCCGCGTCGCAACCGGCGGAAGATTTTGCGGAAAGCTTCGCACACTTTGTGCTGTATGACGACGAGTCATTTGGCGTTATTGCCGATCAAAAAATCCAGTTCTTCAACCGCTTCTCAAAATCACGAGCCCTCAAAACCGAGATTTTGTCTGACCTGTAGGGTTTAAGAATTGGCGGCTATTTTTTCCGCCTTCCAGGTTTCTTTGGCAGTTTTAAAAGTGGCCATGGTGTGGTGGTAGCTTTCTTTTTGGTCGATGATCGGGGCAGGGTAGCCGGGGGCGAGGGTGCTGAAGTCCTGGGTTTTGCCGTCGGTGATTTTATCCGCAGCCACATCACGAAGTTCCTCGACCCACCGTTTAATGTACGTCGCGTTGGGATCAAATTTTTGGGCTTGGACGTAGGAATTAAAAATTCGCAGGGGTTTAGTGTCGGTACCGACTGACGCACTCCATTGCCAGCCGCCATTATTTTGCGCGGGATCGTAATCAAGCAGCTGGGTGGCAAAATATTTTTCGCCCCATTGCCAATTGATCAATAGATTTTTGGTCAAGTAACTGGCGACTACCATTCGGGTGCGATTGTGCATGAACCCGGTTTTGTTTAGTTCGCGCATGCCCGCGTCCACCATCGGTACCCCAGTTTTGCCGGCACACCACGCAGCAAATTCTTCTTCGTTGTTTCGCCAGGCGAGATGTTTTGCCCACGGCAAAAAAGATTTTTTGAATATCAACGGAAAATGATACGCGGTGTAGTAATAAAAATCGCGCCAATATAATTCAGAAATAAAATTTGATCCAGGACCGGCGTGTTTGGCTGCCAGGTGGTAGCTTTCGCGGATCGAAATCGTACCAAATTTATGGTGCGCCGATAGCCTGGATGTCGAAGTTGGCAAGTCGGGACGGTTGCGATCGTCTTGGTAATTTTCAAGGAATACCGGGTCGCTCATGATGGCAAGCGCTTCACCGCGACCACCCTGCAGTGCCAGATCGCGATCACCGATATCAGCCACGTACGCCGACAGTTTTACTGTCGTGGTTGCAACTGACTCAGTCACATAATTACTAAAATTATTTTTGCGTGGTTCTGGCACATCGTTTTGTGCGGCGTTTTTCATAAACGGCGTAAAGACCGTATATATTTTATCTTGCCCAGTGCGGATGTATTCAATCGGGGACAGTACCAAATCATCAGTTCGTTCAAAACCGACCTGTAACTCAGCGCAGAGATCGGCAATGGCTTTGTCACGCCTACGCGCAAATGGCGTGTAGTCTTTGTTCATGTACACGGCGTCGATGTTGTCTTGTTTGATCAGTGAAGTTACCACTTCGGTCGGGTCTCCGTGAAAAACAAAGAGCTGACAACCACGCTCGTGCAGGGCGGCATCGAGTTCTCGCAATGACTGCAGTAGAAAATGAAACGCCGGCGCACTAAAATACTCGTTTTTGCGCGGATCAATTTGCCGGTCATCAAACACAAAAACTGGCAGTACGTGCTCACTTGTTTCGAGCGCTTGTAACAATCCGAGGTTGTCCTCAAGACGCAGATCGCGTCGAAACAGAAAGGCGGTTTTTTGGTGGAGTTTTGACATTGCCGGAGTATAGCAAACGTAGCCCTAACTAAAAAGTGACCCCTTCGTGTGTCAGTAGGAATCGTTTGCGATCAGTGCCCCACGAATACCCAAAATCTTCTCCCGACGATCGTACAACCCGGTGACAGGGAATAAATAACGCGAGGGGATTTTTGCCACACGCAGTACCAGCTGCCCGCGCCGCCGCAGGACGTCCGGCGGCGATCGCTAGTTCGGTGTAGGTGATGGTTTCGCCCAACGGCACCGCCGCAATAGCGTGCCAGATCGACTGCATAAATTCGGTTCCCTCCGTCGGGAATTGGTATAACGTTTGGGGTAGTGCTGTACCTTTTTTATAATAAGCGTCTAGCGCTCGTTTGATTTTAGATGGAATTGATCGCCCTTGCTCTGGCTGGTCGACAAATGCTGCTGTCACCACCAGTCCCGATTCTCCTAACGTAAGCTGGAGCCAGCCGGAGGGAATTCTAGCGTTATAGAAATAGGTAGTTTCTTTTTTCACTCTCGTAAGAGTATAACAATAAATAATTCTAAAACAGTAATTTGGTGTGCTACTATTTTGTTAATGGTACGCTCGCTATTTACCTATATTTTCTGTAGCGCTTTGTTCGCGGGAGGGTTTATTTCTTTGGCATTACTCGCCCAAGGACAGACAGTTGAGTGGGCCTTGCAGCAAGCCCATCTCTTTTTGATTCCAGGTGTAGTCTGGTCAATAGTGGTTTTGTTTGTAAAGTTACTACTCAAACCAAATTTTGCTTGGTGGCATATACCTAAAATAGTCACGGCAGACAAAGAGAAAGCGTTAAAAATTTGGTTGTGGGTTTTAAAAGTTGTGAGTACATCTTTTTTTATACTCGCAACCTGGCTGTACTTCGCTTTTCTTCTCAATGAAGAACAATATTCAGAGGTACTAATATATGTGATTCTATACATCGTTATATTACTACCGTTTGTTTGTTTATTTGGCGTGCAGGCAGTATTAGTCAGGCTTGCCAGAAAAAAAGGCAAACTACAATCAACCCAAGAGACAATAATTGCCACGACAACAGCGGCTGTAGAAAAGCGAACACTTGGGATCTTGATGCGAGTAGGGTCGTGGTTTTTTACTTTTATTGTTTGGTGGTTATCACCGATAACACGCTGGTGGAAAAAAATAAAAGTTAGTAAATCTTTTCGGCAGGCTCACTATGTAAGTGTGGCTGGCTTACTAGTTATTAGTTCGCTCTATGGCTTATGGGTTATTGCACAGCCGGTGCAGTTATCACCAGCAGAGCGAGCGAACGATTATGAACTCGTGCGTGACACCGTGCCACTGGAAGGACCTATTATTGTTAAACTACCAGTAGACGAGACAAAATTTGGTGCCAGGTTCAATGTAACGTTTGACCCACAGATTAAAAGTTGGTGGGGACGAGCAACGTCTAGTGAGCATATCGTATTTAGACTCAGAGAACCGCTTGCGGAGAATAATTTTTATACCATTTCGTATGAGTTGGCTGACGGGACTGTGTTGTCTAAACAGTTTCGGGCTGTGCAACGGCCCCGGGTTGATATATTTCAACCAGCCGACGGTACACAAAACGTGCAAGAGGATACAATCTTGACGTTTACATTCAACAGACCAATGATCCCATTGCAAAGTCTTGACCGTACTTACGCCACAGATTTACCGATAGAAATTACGCCGCCAACTGAGGGTGATTTTGTGTGGGTGAGTCAGCGGCAACTAGAGTTTATCCCAACCAAGCGGCTTACTCGTTCTTCAAATTACACAGTGAACCTCCGTGATGGATTGAATTCGGTTGATGGACTACAAGTTCCACCACAAACGTACTCATTTACTGTTAATCCTTTGCAGGTCACTTCACCTGGTTCACGTAGTGTTCGGGCGCAAGACCCAATCATTTTTAGGTTTAACCAACCGGTGGCAATTGACGATTTGATCCCAGAAGTTTTGGATGAGAACGGCCAAATAGTTCCAACTCGAATGGAGTACGCCGATTCATATACTTATAATCCTGACCTTGAGCAAAAAGAGCGAGTGATAGACCGTAGTCAGGTTTTACTTTGGCCAAGAGATATAACTGACCGATGGGACTTTGGCCAAGAGTATCGCTACACGCTTAAAAATATCAAACCCCTTGAAGGAGAGTTAGCGGTGGCAGATCTTGCCGGACAAGTGACTGTCCAAAATTTATTCACCCGAGCTACAGCGGTGTCTGAACGTTCGCGGTTTGTGACGCCAGATTATTTTGACACAGCTGGATCATTACAATTACAATTTACACAACCGGTTGATGTAGATTTAGTAGCCGTCCAAGCGAAGGGTGTGTCAGCAGTGAACTACAAACGAATGTGTCCCGCTAGTAATCCCAACTGCGGTGAATTTGATCCGACTGTTCTGGAAGTATCTTTTGTTGATGAGGTGTTTGGGTATGGTGAAGAATTTACCTTGAGCGTTTCTGATTTGCACGATGAGTCTGGCAAGTTGATCGGTGATTTTACATTTACAATTGATTTAAAAACAGTTGACCAGCTTGAAGTGACTCATGTTATTCCCGCCCCGGATGCGGAGAATCGTGAACTGACTATTTGTTCTACAAATCCACTGATTGCGTATGATAGCGATACGTACAATGACCTGATTAGCACGCTGCAGCCGGTAGATGCGTTCTATTCAACCAGAGCGTCTCAATTTGTCGCTCTTGGTAGAGAAGGTATGTTTTCGCAACCAGATTGTGCCGGCAATTACAAAACCCAAGTGCGATACCTCTTAGCGTTTGATGAGCAGTACGACATGCAAATTACTCCGCAAGATGTGTTTGGCGGTACCGCGTTGTACGAAGTGCGTTTTGACACCCCAGCTGAACCCACCCGGGCTAATGTCGACTTGTCAAAACCATGGCTCGATAATTTGCACATGGCCTACAGTGTGACCAGTCCAGAAAAAACTAAGTACACATACGTAACTGATAATCTTGATTTCGTTGAACTGACTATCTGCAAAGTATCTCCACTACGAATGCTTGAATTAGGAAACGCACTTGATCGTGGATCGCAGTCACCCAATGGCTGCCTTGAAAAGCAGACACACACGATCCAAATAGCTGATACACAGGGTCCAGATTACTTCCAAATTGATTTACAAAATTATTTTACGCAAACACTCGGTCACTATATTATTACGATCACACATCCAGATTTGACGTACACCAGATACGTCGATGGTAACCCAGTACATCATCAATTTTATGATCACATGTATTCGACGGTTACAAATTTGTCTTTGGTAGAAAAACGAACCAATCAAATTGACCTAACTAGTAATGGAATTAGAAATCGGAAAACTAACCTGTTACGTTCTGAAGAAGAGACCAATCTGTATTGGGTGACTGACCATCGAACATTAGAACCAATTCCAAATGCGACCGTCTCTGTTTATCGAGATGTTGATACCTCTAGTGGTCGTGACCTTACACCAGGTGCAAGTGCGGTAACAGATAGTGAAGGCATCGCGCTCACCAAAGTTGTGCCAGATGTAGCTGGAGCATTCGTGAGTGTAGGACAAGACTCTGCTTTGGTTTCTGCCTGGGCTGATGTAATCGGTCGTGCATCCCAAGCAGTAGAAATTGAGAGAGTATACACCTACACTGATCGACCTATCTATCGCCCAGGAGATGAAGTGTTCCTTAAGGGTATTCATAGAATCGGGTACGATGCTGAATATGAAATAGTACAAAATAGAAATCTAACACTTATCATGCGTGATGCTCGTAGAAACATAATCGTAGAAAAAACAGTAAACCTCAATAGCTACGGCACATTTGCAGATGCAGTAAATTTGGACGCAGACGCGCCGCTTGGTACGTATTACATTGAGGTGAAAGACAACGCACGTCAAGTTGGTAGTGCTTCATTTTCGGTTGAAGAGTACACACCGTCTCCGTTTGAAGTGATTGCAGAGTCTGATCTAGATGAATATATTGCGGGAGATACACTCGCAGTCGACATAAAAGCCCAGTATTTCTTTGGTGCACCGGTGGCAGAGGGGTCGGTTTCGTACGTGATTACCACTCAAGATTATTTCTTTGATAAATCTGAAGATCCAAGATTTAGGTTTGGGTTGAATTGGTACGGTTGCTTTTACTGTTACGCGCAGAACACATTTGTGAAGCGTGGGGAGTTGGTGTTAGATGGTGGAGAAGCCACCCTGGAAGAATTACTAGATTTCGATGTGTTATTTGAAGACGAGGATGATCGAACGAGCAGTAAATTATTGGTCTTAAATGCGACCGTGAAAGACGGTAATGGTCGCAGTGTTTCAACCCAAAAATCATTCATCGTACATCAAGCTGAACGGTACGTGGCGGTGCGGACCACTAATTACTTTTCAGAAGTCAATGACCTTTCGACGGTTCAGATTAAAACAGTCGATACAGATGGAGTTGGTCAATCTGAAGTGGTGGTTGTACAGATCCTTAAACCAGAGTGGAAAGAATTCAAACGACGCGAAGTTGATGGTAGCTTCTACACGCACTCAGAAGAAGAGATTGTTGAATTGTATACACAAACAATTAGTACTGATGGCACAGGCTTTGCTGCATTTGAGTACACGTTTCCCGAAACTGGTAGATATACCATACAGGTTACGGGGACAGATGCTCGAGGTAATCAGTACGTTGGTGAACGCTACCAATATGTGTACGGGGAAGGAACTGCGTCGGTGAGGAATACGAATGATCGCAGTTTGGATATTTCTGTCCAGGATACAGACTTACGAATCGGTGAGTCGAGTAAACTTATCATTCAATCACCCTACGAAACCGCCAAAGCGTTGGTAACAGTAGAGCGTGGACGAGTGATGGAGTATGAAATTATTGATGTTGACGCCAATTTCTTTGATTATGATTTTGTTGCTACAGAAGCGCATGCACCAAATGTAAACACAAGCATTGTACTGCTATCATCACAACCAGAAATTAAATTTGGACAAGTCACATTCACCGTAGATAAAAAAGTGCATGAATTAGATATCAAGGTTACGAGTAATAAGCAAACGTATTTGCCGGGAGAGGAAGTTACGTTATCGGTAGAAACAAAAAATACAAACGGAATACCGGTCCCGGCTGAAGTGTCAATTGCGGCAGTTGATTTGAGTGTGCTCGCTCTAAAAGGCAATCCAGAACGCGACCCACTAGATTATTTCTTTGGGTTCATGGCACACAATATTATCACTAGTTCGAACTTGAAATTCGTACACGAAGAAATCGAAATCCCATCTGGGACGAAGGGTGGTGGTGGAGCAGCGGATGATCTAGCCAAACGTGAACGGGGTGTTTTCAAGGATACGGCGTTTTGGGGTGCTGCGGTTGTAACTGATGCTACTGGTCGGGCAACTGTTCGATTTACCCTACCAGACAACCTTACTCGTTGGCGGGTGGAAACAATTGGGGTGACAAAAGATACAAAGGTTGGTGTTGACTATATGGAATTTGAAGAAAAGAAAGATTTAATCACCTTGCCACTTCTGCCAAGATTTGTTGTGCCAGGAGACAAGCTTTCACTCGGAGCTGAGATTCTTAATGGAACAGACGTGCCACAAACGGTCACCTTTACCATTGAGAGCGACACACTAGTTAGTGATAATTTTGCTCAGACAGTGACTATTCCGGCTGAAGGTTCACAGACGGTATTTGTCGAAGTGGAGTCGCCCCGCAGTATGGTTGGTGGTACACATTCAGTTCTATTCAAATCTACCAATGGTGAGTTTGAAGATGCAGTGCGTAAACCAATCCCGATAGTTGAGAATACTCTGTACGAGACAGTGTTTTTATCAGGGTTAACCAATGGTTCTCAGGTAGATGAAACATTTATTACGCCGACTGATATTCATGCTGATAGTGGTGGCGTTCGAGTCGAAGCCTACAGTACGGTTGGTGCTTATTTAGAGGATTCTGTGAACTACATGGCAGCGTATCCATATGGATGTAGTGAACAGCTCGCCAGTCGAATTGCTACTTTGGCGACGGTGCGGTACCTCACTGCCCTAGAAAATCTCGGTCCAGAATATGCACTAGAAACAATCAATTTTCAGGGACGGAAGTATTCAGTCGACGAAGCGATCAACACTGGTCTGAGTCGAATGTATGAAAGTCAAAATGCCGACGGTGGATTCGGATATTACCCGAACAGGCAGTCAGACGTGTCACTTTCACTACATGTACTCGCCGTGTTGCTACAATTAGATGCGGTCGGGGTAGATGTAAACGCCCGCAATATGGAGCGAGCCTTATTGTTTGCTGAAACGGTAGCAGACCAAAGTTCAAACAAAGACAGTGTTGTTGATCGAACACACAACACTGATGCGTTGTTCGCAAAGGTGTATCTGCTCAGACAAATCGAACCACGACCACGTTCAGTTGATGCTGGCATTAGTGCTATCCGGGAACTAGTTACTAGAGAAAACGTGCGTCAGTTCAGCACACATAGTCTGGTCCATGCGGCATTGTTGTCAGATAAACTATTTTGGTGGGATAGACGAACGGTGTGGGCAGAAATCGACCGTCGGCAAAAAGAAAGTACCGAAGGGTTGTACATTAGTAAAAGTCCAGTCAGCTTTGCGAAGAGTTTTTATGAAACTGATATAAAAAATACCGCACTTTTGCTGCGGGCAATCATTGAAACCAATACAAACGTGAGTGATGCTCCAAAAATAATTTCATGGCTGTTAGCCAGGCGAAGTGATGATGGAGCTTGGAGTACGACGAATGCTACGCATGAGGTAGTACAAACACTAACTCAATATATTGACTGGAAAAACGAAAATAAAGTAGAAGTCACTATTGCAATGCTGCTTGATGGGGAGCAAGTAACTACTCACAATTCTGCAACCGAGCCACGGTTAGAGGGGTTGTCTGCCACTTTTACATACGAAGAACTGGGTCTCGATACTGAGCACCGGTTATCGTTCACACAAACTGAAGACGAATCTCTAGACAGTACGATGTACTACGATGTCGCGATGAAATATTATCTTGATCGAGAGGTGACACCGGCTCGAGATGAAGGGGTTCAGGTGACAAGAGAATTCTTCGCACTAGAGGACGTGAATAAACAGGAGCCACTGACAACCGCTACGGTTGGAGATACTATTGTTGGCCGAGTTACATTCACCGCGGGTTCACCAATGCGTATGATGGCACTCGAAGATAAAATCCCAGCTGGTTTTGAAATCATTAACTTTGACTATTCAACAGAAAACAAACAGGTGCTAGACGCGGCGATCAGAGCAGCGGCACAGCGCGCAAAAGCAGATGAATTTGATGTTGCTGGGTTTATGGAGACTGCCGAATATGCAGAGTTGCCAGCCGTTACGGTGTTCAAAGATGATAAAGATACTTTTAAGCCAAATCGAAGGCAGTATGTGCGAGATTTTAACACCGCAGTCGAGGAATTGCATGATGACCGAATCTTCTTGTTTGATGAGTCAGTAGCACCAGGTACATACCAGTACGAGTACTACTTGCGGGCATTAGTGCCAGGAACATTTCAACATCTCCCGGTGTGGGTAGGGGAAATGTATAACCCATCGTTCTTTGGACGAGCGAAAAGTGCTAAATTTACGGTAGAACCTTAGTGGCGTCAGAAACCACCTCGATAGTTCTGGTTTCTGTCACTTCATTTGTACGAGCGGTCACTATGTAGATACCTGGACTAGGTGGTGTCCAGAATACTTCCTGACCAAATCCAATGACTGTATCAGTAACAGACCAAGTAACTTCTTGTGCTGCAACCAGGGTGATTGCCGCTTGCGGTGTGAGCAGAAAACTGTCTCCTTCATGGGGTAGATAAATTAGGGAATCATCAACTAAAATGTTTTGGTAATACGTTATATCATCATCAGGTAATCCACGGTATAGCGAATTGTTCACCGAATACACTTCGGTTTCTTGGTATAAAAATGGAGTTTGCTCACTGTATGGAGTTGTTTCAATTAGTTCCACAATCTGTCGCCACAAAGTACCAGCACCTACGGCTCCTGATAGATTATCCATCGGTTCGTTTTGGGCGTTTCCAAGCCACACGCCGACGACATAATCAGGAGTATAGCCGACTGCCCAGCTGTCATGAAAATCACGTGATGTCCCGGTCTTCACCACAACATCACGAGCAAACACATCAAGTGTGCTACGGATACCAAACTGATCGACACCCGCTTCGCGGTTTGTCAGAATGTCATTGAGTAATTCCACTGTTGATTTCTCAAATATTTTAGTAGGTTTTTCAATCGTGTTCTGTGGAGCTAACAGAGAATTATTTTTAGAAATAGATAACGGTGATAGTGTCCCGTCTTGCGCCAAGGAAGTAAAATAATGAGTCAGTGTCAGCAGGTCCATCTCTAGTCCACCAAGTGCAATCCCGTATGAATAACTAGATAGGGGATTGATGGGTGTAAAAGCCATATCATCTGATAACAGCTGGTAGAATGTGGGCAGCGAAATAAATTCTAATAGTTTTATGCTGGGCGTGTTTAGGCTATTGGCAAGAGCTGATTGTAATGTCACAACACCTTCGTACGTTCCGTCAAAGTTCTTAGGATAAAGTGGAAACCCTGTACCAATTTCATATTTATATTCACGGTCGTCGATCAAAGAATAGGGTCGAGTACCATGCTCAAACGCGGCACCAAAAATAAACGGCTTGATAGTTGAACCTACTGGACGTGGCTGGATCGCCATATTAATTTGAGCGCCTGACTGTTGACTGGTTGGGTCTGGAGATCCGATCAGTGTAATGATTTCGTTGCTAGGAATCTCGATTACTACTACTGCCGCTTCGGTGCCACCTTGCTGGGTAGTTTGGTTGGTGTGATTTTTTACTAACTCCCGGATTGTTTCTGTGAGGATTGTGTCAACGGTTGTATAGCAAACGGGGGAGCAGTCGGCAGGCAACAATCCAGTCAATTCAAAGTTAGAAGGAGAGTTAAAGTTATATCCTCTGGTGATTGGATTAGAGTCAGCGTGTATAGATACAACAAGTTTATCGGCTAACCTTTGGGTTAAGAATTGATTTTCTTCTTGCCAAGGATTGGCTGTGCTTGGACTACTTAGTGTTGCTACTAAACTGAGGTAGTCACGTTCAGTCAGTTCAGTTATTGGTTTTCCATAATATACATAACTAGCTTGGGCAAATCCTTGTGCTTGATTACCAAGGTTTACTGAGTTCAAGTACATGATTAAAATTTCTTGCTTGGATAAACGTATTTCTAACGTCAGCGCAAGGAGTGTTTCTTTGATTTTGTTGGTAAGTGTACGGTCGTTCGTGTTTCCTAGGAGAATTTTAACGAGCTGTTGGGTGATGGTACTTGATCCTCCAAATTCCATAGTTCTACTTCCCGTAACCATGGTACGAAGCAAGCTAAATGGATTTACTCCAGGATGGTAATAAAAATACTGATCTTCTTTTTTTAAAACAATTTCCTTGAGTCTTGGTGGGTAGTTTTGAAAAGGTAAAAAATATTGCTCGTCTTTGTTTAGGGTAATAAAAATAGGGATTTCGTTTCTATCGACGACAGAGTCAGTTGCAAAACTTTCGTAGGTTGCAAGTAATGGCAGTGAAATAAAATAAGCAGACACCCAGGTTACCAATAGGATAGTCACTATGCAAAAAAACCATTTCATGGAGTAACTGTACTGTAAATCTGGAGAAAGTCTAAATAACTTTGTAATAAATGCCAACAGTCACCGTAGTATACTGATACGAACAAATAATTATTTCTCATGCGATCTCTCCTACGTTGGTTTAAAAAACACAAAACAAAATTGATCGTAGTGTCGATACTTGTCGCCGGTGGGTATTATTATGTGCAGACTGATCGTACCGCGGCGCCGGTCGCCACCGCGGTAGTCGTCGAGCAAGTCGGGCGCGGAGATGTGACGTCCGGGATCGAAACGACGGGAGAGATCATCGCGGCGCAGAAACTTGACCTTGATGTTTACAAACAAACCACCCGGATTGATCTGGTAAATGTAGTCAATGGTGGAGCGGTGGCGACCGGTGATGTGCTGCTCGCGTTTGACGCCAGCGACGTGCTGGTCGAGGTACAGTCATCTCGGGTTGGTGTTCTCGAAGCACAATTGACCCTACAAAATCGCCAGGCGGATTTGTCTGATCCCAACAGCACACTGCGGACGCTGGAAAACGACATCGCTGCGTCACGAGCGGTCATCGCTCAGGCAGAAGTTGATAAAACTCGCGCGTACCGCGCATACCTCAACGCCAATCTCGTACCGATCCCAGGTAACAAAGCTACTGAAAACAAAATCCCACCCGTGATATCAGGTCTTTATACAGGGAACGAAGCTGGCGAATATCAAATCGAGCTGTATCGATCAAACGCTGAATCAAACTATTCATATCGGGTGTCTGGTTTGGAAACATCTGTGGCGTCGGTGATTTTTGGGTTGCCTCAGGATGTTGGGTCGGATGGTCTTGAGATTACCTTCCCTGGTTCACTTGATGCGAGCGATGTTTGGATCGTTGCGGTACCAAACGTACACGCGCCACAGTACGTGGCAAACCGAGAAACCTACGATCAGGCAATCACCGATCTAGAATTACGGATCACAAATGCCCAAGTCGCCATCGCAAACAACGAACAAGAAATTGCTAACATTCTGCAAACAGACAGTACGCAAGCGCGCGACACTGGCGTGGCGAGGGCAGCGGCACAATTGGCCCAAGCACGCGAACAACTGTCACAAAACTTTGATGTAGTCCAAGACCAAAACATCGTCGCGCCATTTGCCGGTACGATCGAAGGTATGGAGAACGTGGTGGTCGGCGCAACGCCGACCCGAGATACCAATGACCCGATTAGTTTAGGGACACTTATTTCAAATGATTTTTTGGCAACATTTTCTTTGAGCGCGGTTGACGTGGCAAAAGTGCAAGTTGGGCAATTGGTGTTGGTAAACGTCACTTCATTTCCAGATACGCCGACACTCTTTGCGAGTATTACCGAAATCAGTTCGTTACCAAACAGCGATGGCGTCGCGCAGTATGAAGTACAAGCGCTGATCGCCGTGCCAGATGATTTGCCGATCACACTGCGTGAAGGGTTGTTGGCTGATATTGAAATTGTCGAAGAAGTGGCGACTGATGTGGTTCGGGTGCCGAGTGCCGCGATTACGTATGAAAATAAACAAGCGCAAGTTCGAATTCTCGAAGATATTACAACCGAACAACAAGCAACCATCGACCGACTGAGCATCGTGCGCACACAGCCAGACCAACCACTTGGATTCATGGTGGACGTAGAAATCGGCGTAGCCGGCGCCTTTTATAGTGAGGTGGTGAGTGGGATAGAACCAGGGCAATATTTGATCATCGGTGACACAAACGAGACCGAATCCGTTGTCACCCAACCTGGTCGTGGGGGCGGGAGACCAGCTAATACCCAATAATGACAACATGGAATCCGTACCAGTAGTCGACCTGCAACACATCAACAAGGAATTTAAACTAAGCGCCGATGTGACGGTACCGGTGTTGCGCGATGTCTCGATCAAAATAGAGTCTGGCGAGATGATCGCTATTTTGGGCCCATCTGGCTCAGGTAAATCGACGTTGATGAATCTGATCGGTTGTCTTGATGTCCCAACCTCAGGCGAATATTATTTTGCGGGCACCAAAGTTAATGGGTTATCAGAAAATGAATTGGCAGAATTGCGATCGACTGATATCAGTTTTGTGTTCCAGTCGTTTCATTTATTGACGGGAAAAACGGTCTACCAAAATGTCCTGTTGCCACTGTTGTACCAACGGTCATTCAAAGGTAGTAAAGATGAAACGGTGAAAGCGGCGCTGCGCCAAGCGCAACTAGAAGAAGAACAGTGGTACAAAAAACCAAACTTGCTTTCAGGTGGTCAACGCCAGCGAGTAGCGATTGCGCGAGCGCTCGTAGCGAAACCTAAGTTACTTTTGGCAGACGAGCCCACCGGAAACCTCGATTCTAAAACTGGAGTGAATGTGATGGATGAGCTCAAAACCTTGAACAAAGACTACGGCACAACGATCGTCATCGTCACGCATGATGAAAGTTTGGCTGAAATCGTCGATCGAGTGATTAGTATTAAAGACGGCGTCGTTTCTTAAGTATGAATCCTTTCAACGTATTTATTGAAGCTTTGCAAGCACTGCGCACCAATGCGCTACGATCTTCACTGACGATCATTGGGATTGTGGTGGGAATTTTTTCTGTTACAGCCATGCTGGCATTGGGGGAAGGCTTGTCTGGCAATATTGAAGAGCGATTCAATGCTTTTACCAGTGGCGACATTACCGTAGTGGGTGATATCACCGAGCAAGATTTTACTTGGTTACAAAACCGACCGTATGCGTCGGAAGTGGTTGGGTTCCAATCAACTAATGGCGTCAATACTATTTTTGCGGGTGAAGATTTCAATCCGTCAGTCCAAACTATTTTGGGTGAGTATGAGTCAATCACCGGGTTCGAGCTAATTTCGGGAGTAGGATTTGATTTTGCTGACGCAGTGTACGATGAACGGGTCGCGATTGTGGACGAAGGATTTCTTGAAAGTGTGCAGACGGACGCCGGGGCTGATGCGAGTACGGGCATTGTGACGCTTAATGGTCAACGGTTTACCATCATCGGTGTGCGCGAAGGCGGTAGTGGCGGGTTTGGCAGAAGAGGAGATGGGGCGATTATCGTGCCGTACGCAGCAGCGCTGGGGGTGGTCACGAACACTACACATTTTTCTTCGGTCGGAATGAACTTGGTTGATGTGTCGTATTTTGAAACCTACTCGCAGCATATCTTGACGTCACTAAATGCGTCGCGGTACGTGGCGGCTGATAGTGACGAGTTTTTTGGAGTGAGTAGCGCCCAAGAATTTATTGAAACCGCACTTGAAACCACTGCCATGATCGGGGTGTTCCTGGGGGTGATCGGCGGTATTGCACTGTTTGTCGGCGGGATTGGCACAATGAACATGATGCTCACAACGGTGACCGAGCGCACCAAAGAAATTGGTCTGCGCAAAGCCGTCGGAGCGCGCGACCAGGATATCTTATTGCAGATACTATTTGAGTCGGTATTGCTGACGCTGTTGGGTGGAGCAATTGGAATTGCGCTGACGTATGGTGTGGCGTATATTGCCAACCGAGTGCTGGCTGACAATGCGTTTTTGAGTGTCGAGCTGTCCGGCACGGTTGTGCTGTACGCGGTGATTGTATCGTTTTGTGTGGGAATTATTTTTGGATTGTATCCAGCGCGAAATGCGTCCAAACTGCAACCGGTCGATGCTCTGCGTAGTGATTAGTCAGGGTCGGTTGATTGTTGACAGGACAGTAGTGCTTTTGATCTTGCGCGGTAGAATGTAGTCATGAACATTGCTTACGTCAGACCATACCAAGGAGAAGTTGAAAGAATTTCAGCGGCAGCTCCAGAACATACTTTTATCAGCGTTGACGATGTTGCGGATATCGACCCATCAGTACGCGCAGAAATCGAAGTCCTCAGTGTATTTGTTGATTATCGAATCACGATCGATGTGTTGGATTGGTTGCCAAACCTTAAATTCATTGCTACTCGATCAGCTGGGTACGACCACATCGAAGTAGCAGCAGCGTTGCAGCGGGGGATTGTGATCAGTCGGGTGCCGCACTACGGGACGCGCACCGTAGCCGAGTACGCGATGGCGCTACTGTTTGCGTTGTCGCGCAATGCGTTCCGGGCGTATACCGATATGTTGCGTAACCCGGGTACCGCAGATTTTGAAGCGTACGAGGGATTTGATTTATGCGGTAAAACTCTGGGTGTAGTTGGGACAGGCGCAATCGGGCGCAGTGTTTGTACCATCGCGCGCGGTATCGGCATGAACGTGCTGGCGTTTGATGTAACGCCGGACGAAGCGTTCGCGCAATCAGTCGGTATGACATATCTGTCACTTGAAGAAGTGCTGGCGCAATCAGATGTCGTGACGCTGCATGTGCCGTCAATCCCACAAACGCACCACTTGCTAAACGCAGAAAAACTCGCGCTCATGAAACCAGGGAGCTATCTCATCAACACCGCCCGCGGCGAAATCGTCGATACCAAAGCCCTGGTCGCTGCGCTCAATAGCGGACACCTGGCGGGAGCTGGACTGGATGTGCTTGAAGGTGAACACGCGTTGCGCGAAGAGGCGCATCTCCTTGCGGCTGGTAGTGTCGATACTGCAATGTGGGAGACATTGATGGCTGATCACGCGCTTATCAATATGCCAAACGTAATTGTGACACCGCACATTGCGTTCAATACGATTGAAGCCAAGCGAGAAATTACTGATATCACGCTCGCCAATATTTCTGCCTTTGTAGCGGGACAGCCACAAAACATCATCACCCTATGAGCAACCTCATCAAAAATTTCGACACCCTCGCCACGACACCACTCAGACGAGATGCGCTGACAATCGCCCAAGCAGGAGTGCAAGCAATCGATACCAAGACTGTGCTCGAAGACTCGGTCGTCGTTACCGGCGACGTCCTGCATATTCAGGGACGACAGTTTAATCTGACTGTCTATAAACACATTTATATTATTGGGTTTGGAAAGGTCGCTTGCACGGCGGCGCAAACGCTCGAAACTATTTTGGCGGGACGGGTAAAAGAAGGGGCAGTGATTGGCGTGGCGGAACGCGTGTGTGAGGTGGTTGATACGTACGCGGGAACACACCCGCTGCCATCGCAACAAAATTACACCGCCACTAAACACATCGAAGAAGTTGCCAGAAGGGCCCGCAAAGATGACCTGGTCCTTGTCATTGTGTCGGGCGGCGGTTCAGCATTGTTGTGTTCTTCGATGGGGGAATGCGACCAGGGGATTCAGTTGTTTGAATCATTTTTGCAAAGTGGCGGTACAATCGAGGAGTTAAATATCGTACGTAAACACATTTCACATTTAAAAGGCG
>Ga0136601_1000152_pt1 | contig 34787 bp, 36 predicted proteins | sample AntRauMFilla2699_FD_181020 | JGI IMG/M metagenome (GOLD analysis project Ga0136601, IMG submission 181020) | Saline lake microbial communities from Rauer Islands, Antarctica - Metagenome Filla 2 #699 | ecosystem: Environmental > Aquatic > Non-marine Saline and Alkaline > Saline | place...
AACCGCATACACTCAGCTCTCAAACAACCACCCCGTTTGTTTAAAGAGCAGTATGAGGTATCATTAAGTAACTTAGAAAAGGTGTCTTGATTTTGGGGTACCTTCCACCTCGACCTTGTTCTCTTGCAATTCGACGTGTTAACTCTATATGTTCTTCAGGAAGAAAATCTATAACATGAACAGTATGTAGTATTTTCTTAATAGCATTCAAACCCCGTTCACGTTCATTTTCGTCTGGACGGTCGACTATTTCTTGAAAGCGAGATAAATAGTTTTCAATTTGAGCCTCAGCTGTCTGTTCAACCTTTTCTCCCTTAAGTACACGAGCACGACGTTCAGCCGATTGAACTTCGGGGGCTTTTTGTAGGTTAAATTTTTGTTTTAGAAATCGCTCTCCTTCCATAGGCTGTAGTCACAGTATATCAATAAACCATCTATTTGTTCACTATCTAAGTAATACTCTCTTCTTCACCAACACAACCGCACTTTTCAAACATCTCAAAAAATCCCGCTTCTCTTCCAACCCACCCTCATGCAATATAAACTTGCAGTAATTGCGGATATCAATGTCCTTCACCGCTATCTTGGTTTCGTTGCCAAGTAGCATCTGCTGGAACTGTTTGTATCGCCTCACTTCAGCCGTGATCTTGTCTCTCATCGGTACCACTTTGATATCAATATCATCGAGTAGTAGAGTTAGTTGTGAGACAAGGTCGCTTTCGTTGATAAAACCGCAATCACAGTGTGGATCGCGTGTTCTAGTACATTTATAGTAGACATAACGGTGAGTGTTTCCATTCTTCTGATTCTTAAATTTCTCGTCAGCGGTGATACCTGAGCCGCATAGTCCGCAGATCATGGTTCTGGTGAATGAGAAAACGGTGTCAGCCAACATTTTTGCATTTCCATATGTATTGAATATCTGAAGAAAATGAAGTCAGTCACCATTTCTCCATTTTATTGAGAACCCCCCCCCACCGTAGCGTGGTGCTATAATCGATACCATGTCATCATCCGATGAATACAGAGTCGACGTATATGCTACCCCGATGTCATTTCCGCTTAATTTCACTATCCATTCTTGGGTTAAAATTTCTCATAATCTGCATACAGAACGCTATGATTTGTGGGCGTACCCGGGATTACAATCTGCGAATGCGCATAAAGGGTATGTATATAAGGATATTTTCCCAGACCATTTAGGAACAACGTTTTGGCCGCTTGCTCGTACGACTAAACTAACAAACCGACAAACGGGGCGTTGCATCGATTCAGTGGCGGGTGAGTATGGCTCAGTAGCGCACGCGCTGTATACAGTGATTGCTGAGAAGGCTTTTGCGTATCCATATTACGATAGGTACAACATGCTGTTCGGGCCATCGTGTAATACCTATACCGAATGGCTACTTCAGTTGGTGCCGGAAGCTGGTTTGTCGCTACCGTGGTACGCGTGGGGTCGAGGGAATAAGGTATAGTTTTTATCGTATTACCAAAATTAACGGTACCTACTTTACCGCATTTTTTATTTTCTTTCGCATTACTACCTCACAGATCAAGGCGGCACTTAAGATAATGAGCGCAATTGGAAACAGGACAGTCGCTAGGCTGTAGGTTTGTGTCGCCGCCAGCGCAAGACCATACTTACAAATCGTGAGGGAGAAGGCAAGAATTGATTCGTCGCCTGGCTTATGCCACGCCTTACGATACGTAGGGAAGAAGCCAAGGACTTCGATGCCAGTCAAGATGATGATGGCGACTAGTGGGTCTTGGGTAATAATCCAGACCGGAATTGCGATGAGTGCGCCGAGGAAGCTGAGTGAATCGGAGCGGGTAATGCGATAGCCGCCATTTTTTAAAGCGAAACAAGCGATAAGAAAGGTGGTGATGGAGGTGGTACCAGTGGCCCAGGCACCAGCACCAGCACCTTCTGTGAATTGTGCCACTGAAACAGTCGCTGTAATGAGCGTAAAGATGATCCAGGAAAAGGCGTGTGGATGAAGCGTTTGGCGAACAACTCCGTACAAATAGGGAAGGTAATTAATGACGGCTACTATGGCGGCAGTGATACCAAGAAGCGTTTTAAGATCGATTTCCATACGTGTATGTTAGCAGTATAACAGCGCCACCATTTCCATCGGTGAGTTTTCGAATTATAGTAGTGGAATGCAGCAATCAGACATTTTAGGGCGTTGGCAAGGTGCAGCGTGTGTGCTCGCCACCATGCACGGAAAAGAACGGGTGATCACCTCGGTTGTGAACGAAGCGTTGGGGTTAGAGGTGGTGGTACCACAGAGTTTCGATACCGATACCTTTGGCACTTTTACGCGTGACGTTAAGCGCCACGGCGACCAGCTTCAGGCGGCGCGAGCGAAGGCGAACGCTGCTATGGATCTCTCTGGGATCGACATCGCTCTAGCGAGTGAGGGGAGTTTTGGACAGCATCCCCAACTGCCATTTCTTCCGAGTAATCTTGAGGTAGTAGTGTTGGTGGATCGAAAGCAGGGAATAGAGGTGGTTGGTCAAGCTCGGGCTAGTCACCCTAGAGGAGAAGGGCAGTTAGTGCGTAGTGCAGATGAAGCGGTAGAAGTGGCTACGTCTTGGGGTTTTCCTGAGCAAGGAGTGATAGTGCGTCACTCGAAGGACAGTAATCGTCATATCTACAAGGAGATAGCCACTGCCACAGAGCTGCGAGAGAGTAGTGAACGTCTTCTGGCCGGTTGGTTGAGAACATCTGTGTACCTAGAAACAGATATGCGAGCGCACCGGTGTCCAGCACGGATGAACAACATACGGGCAGCGACCGCAGACCTAGTAGCTAATTGCAAACGTACCTGTCCCAGCTGTAGCGCTCCAGGCTTTGTGGTGAAGGGGGTCGTTCGAGGGCTCCCGTGTGAGTTGTGTGGTATAGCGACTGATGGGGTCAAAGAGCAGATATACGCTTGCTCAGTTTGCACCTATGAAGTGGCGGTACCACAAGCTGACAGAGAGACGGCGTCGGCAGCTGAGTGTCAGCGGTGCAATCCGTAGTAACTACATAACAGAGCTGCAGTATTTTAAGGCTCGCTGTTTCTGGTATACTAGTTGTTATGGAAACTCAAGAAACAATGAAAGCTGAGCATGAAAGCTCGCCATTTGCAGATTATTTTAAAGAAATTATTTACGGAGGTATCGATGGAATTGTTACCACGTTTGCAGTAGTGGCAGGGTTTGCCGGCGCGTCTCTTGCGAACGACACGACGACTCAGATCTCATTTGTCATCGTACTACTGTTTGGTTTAGCCAACCTGTTTGCTGACGCAGCGTCGATGGGGCTTGGAAATTTTTTGTCAGTTCGTTCAGAGAAAGATCTCTATCACGCGAAGCGCAAGAAAGAGTTGGTTGAAGTACAAACGAAGACTGAGGACGAAGTGCGTGAGACGATCGCAATTATGGAAGAGAAAGGGTTTACTCAGGAACAAGCGGTGCAGCTGGCAGAGATCTACCGCACTAACGAAGAGTACTGGGTCGACTTTATGATGCAGCACGAACTGGAGTTGGCTGATCCGCGAGGAGAAAACGAAATATTTACTGGTCTCGCAACCTTCTTCTCATTTATGGTATTTGGAGCGATCCCACTGCTTCCATTCATGTTACATAGTAGTGGTGACCCGAAAACAGCGTTCATGTATTCTTCGTTTGGTGCCTTGTGTGCATTGGTGGCGCTTGGCCTCTTGAAATGGAAAGTGATCGGTTCGCGACTTAGTTCATCTCTCTTTGAGGTGGTGGCAGTTGGCGGTACTGCAGCCGTTCTTGCGTATATGGTAGGAACATTCTTTAGTTTGTAGGAGGGGAGTAAACGTTGGAAAAGTGCTACAACCAAAGTGTAACAATGGCTCGAGCTTCGCTCGAGCCATTGTTGCTTCCCCACAGGCTTTTCAACCTAGTTATATCCAGGGTTCTACCCATAGTTCTGCACCGACTTTTACACAGGTTTATACACATATGGCTTATCCTATGACTTTTACAGAGGGGTAGCTTGACTATTGTGGTTTCCATCAAACATGACACTATAGTACTAGGTTTGCGTGGTGGTGATTTTATACTCACGCTTGGAGGCTACCAAGCATGGGCACGCAGGCCAAAAGCTCTACGTTGTACAGCAAAAGCGCCCCTTAGGGGGCGCTTTTGCTTTGTTTGGTTTCTTGCGCTACCTATGTGTGCCTCATTTAGTTTTTAGATACACGTAAATGTCTTCCAAGGCTTTGACGGCGTCACCAGCAGAGATGTTGTTTTGGTGGTATTTGATGTTAGTACAATCACCAGCCGCCCAGATACCCTCAGTCTTCGTTTGTTGGGTCCAAGGATCAATCACGATACGGTTGTATTCATCGCGCTCTAGAACGGTGCCAGCGAAGTCGGTGTTAGGAATCATACCGATCTCTACAAATATGCCAGTCACTGACAGCGGAACTGTTTCACTGTGCTCGTTTGTATAGGTGAGCCCTTGCACAAACTGCTCACCGGTAACAGAAGCGATCTCAGCATTGAGTAAGCCAGTCATATGTTCATGTTGTAGTACTTTTTCGACTGTCACCGGATCAGCTTTATAGTGGTCGTTGTGCTGTAGTAGGGTCACACTTTTCGCGTACGCGAGCAGTTGAGCAGCCGTTTCAAAACCAGCGTTCCCGCCCCCAACTACCGCTACGTCTTGGCCGGCAAACATCGGTCCATCACAGCTTGCACAGTAGGTAAGTCCTTTGTGTTCATACTCTGACGCACCGGGAACGGTAAGTTGTCGACGCTTGGAGCCAGTGGCTACAAGGATCGAGAGCGCTTCGGCGGTACTACCATCTGAGAGTGATACGCTAAACCCTGCTTCTAATTTTTGGATGTCGGTCACTGTCTTACCATCCTCGATCGTGACGTAGTCACCGGCGTACGTGCGCAGGTGGTTTTCAAGATCTTTAGCAAGTTGGTCACCGCTTATTGTGGGGGTGCCAACCCAGTTATGGATTTCAGGTGAGACAATACTCTGACCGCCCCACTCCGGCGTAATAAAGAGGGTCTTGAGCTGTTTTCGTGAGGCATAGACTCCAGCTGCTGTGCCGGCCGGTCCACCACCTATGATGATCAAATCGTACATGTAACTATAACTACTGCTGAAAAAATAACTCCACTACAATACCATGGACACATTGACCTGTATACCCCATGGGGGTATACTACTACTATGAAAGATATCACCACCAGATTACGGCGTCTTGAAGGTCAGCTTCGAGGTGTTGAAGAGGCTATTAGTAATGAAAAGAATTGTAAAGAGGTTGTACCACAGCTATTGGCTATCAAAGGGGCGTTAAATAGCGCTGTGGTGGCGTATATAGAAGCATCTTTAGACAGTTGCATTGACGGCGCAGACGATGAGAGCATGCGTCGCTTGATTACTACGTTATTAAAACAATCATAACTATGTTCACGTACTTACAATCACTTGGTTTTTTTAGATACGGTACGATCATCCCTGGTCTCTTGATACACGGAACGCCAGCACCCTATCCGGTCCTTAATGATCGAGCGATTCGAGCCGGAGCGGGAGTGATGTTTGTGATGGGGTTCTTTGCGTTCATGCAAGCATTTTACCTGAGTGAGTTTCTCTATCTTAAAGTATTTGTAGTGATATTTTTTATTGATTTTTTTATCAAGGTGGTCATCGGTACAAAATTTTCTCCTCTTTCTTTTGTGGCAAACGCGTTAGTGCATAAGCAGGCTCCAGAGTATGTTGGGGCAATTCAGAAACGTTTCGCGTGGAGTATCGGGCTATTGCTCTCGGGGACCATGTTGTTTGTGTTGTTTGTGCTTGGACTACAAGGACCGATCAATCTAGTCATTTGCGGCGTTTGTCTGACATTTATGTTTTTAGAAACCAGTCTGGGTATTTGTGTCGGCTGTAAGATCTACAATTTTTTACTGGCTAAAAATATACTCGCAACGCCGGAGTATAAACCAGCGTGTCCTGGGAATGTCTGTTCAATAGAGTAGTCTTGAAGTAAGGGGGCGAAAACAAAAATAGCCAGCGTACTACGTTGGCTATTTTTTAAACAAAGGAAATTTATTTCAGTTTTGACCTTCTGAGGAAGGCCGGAACTGGGGTCAAGTTTCTAATTCGCTTTCGCTCATAAGAACTTCCTCCCCGGGCTCGCGGCTCGAAGTGCTAAGTAAAGCACTTCTCGCACCGCTGCGCCTCGCCGTTCCTTCAAAACTATTTCAGTTTTGACCTTCTGAGGAAGGCCGGAACGGCGCCCCAGTCATCGTCGTCATCTTCATCCATCGGGTCAACCGGTCGGGGTTCGTGTTTAACAGATGAGGCTGGTCGCTCTTTGGGTTTTTCAGTGTCTGCAGCATTGTCTGGTCGGGGTTCGACCGGAGTATCTTCGACTTCTTTCCGACGCGGACCTCCCAGGGAGTTAAAGATTCGCCCTCGACTTTCTTCTGGTGCTGCTTCAGTTTCTTCAGTTCGATGTGCGTGAGACGGTGCTCGAACCACGGTGGCACTTTGACCGCTGAGTTCTGAGTCAGGAAAACCAGTGGCGATCACCGTCACCTTGAGCTCGTTTTTCTTCAGCTTCTCATCTTTAATAGCACCGAAGATAACGCGAGCGTTGGGGTCGATACTTTCAGTGATGGTTCGGGCTGCGTCCTGCACTTCAAGCATTCCAAGGTCTTCACCGCCGGCAATAGCAAACAAGACACCTTTAGCACCTGTGATAGACACTTCAAGTAGGGGAGAGTTAATCGCCGCTTTGGCAGCATCCTCTGCGCGGCTATCGCCAGAGGAAAGACCGATACCCATAAGCGCTGAACCAGCGTTTTCCATAACACTACGGATGTCAGCAAAGTCAACGTTAACGATACCTGGCATCGTGATGAGATCTGAGATACCTTCTACGGCTTGCTTGAGGATGTCGTCGCACATGGCAAACGCGCTGCGCACAGTAGTTTCCTTATCGACGACTGCTAGGAGGCGATCGTTAGGGATGATGATGAGGGCGTCAACCTGCTTCTTCAGTTCGTCAATACCTTGAAGCGCAGAGCGCATTCGTTCCTGACCTTCAAAAAGAAACGGTTTCGTGACGACACCAACAGTGAGTGCTCCACTCTCGCGAGCAATTTTTGCGGTGACTGGAGCAGCTCCGGTACCAGTACCGCCTCCCATACCACAGGTAATAAAGATCATGTCTGATCCTTTGAGTGAGTTCGCGATCTCTTCTCGAGTTTCTTCAGCTGCCCGGCGACCCATGTCAGGGTCACCACCAGCTCCCAAGCCTCTGGTGAGGTTTTTCCCAATGTGGATTTTCTTCTTAGCCATTGAGTGGTGTAGGTCCTGAGCGTCACTGTTAACAGCAACAAACTCCACTCCCTTGATCTTAGAGGTGACCATGTGGTTGACGGCGTTGTTGCCTGAACCACCGACACCAATCACTCGTATTCGAGCAAATGATTCTACATCTGATTTTATTTGTTCCATGACTAGCTTAAATCGTTACCTCCATCTCCATCCCTAGAGACAATCTTGTAAGATAGCACCATCATACACGGACTTTATCTAGCTGTCACCATATTGACAGATTTCAGTTTCATGTGTTTTTGAAATACTAAAAAACGTAGCTTATTACGGGAGAAATTGGCTAAACCATTTTATAATGGAATGTTTTGCTTGCTTAGCAGCGGTGATCGGGGAATGGTCGTCGATATCGTTGGCTCCCCACATACATAGGCCATACGACACAGCCCATGAAGCATCTTTTATTTTACTATTAGTATTGGTTTCAAGCGCTGCGATCCTTGAAGGGAGGTTGAGTGAAGCTCGGGCGAGGTCTTGGATAGTGGCAATACCTGAGCCTCCGCCAGTAATGATGATACCGGCTGGAAGTAAGCCGTCTCGTTTGATTTTTTTGAGGTGAGCATCCACTAAGTTAAAAATGTCGGTGAGTCTTGCAGCAATGATATCGTCGAGTTTTTTCCTTGAGTAGTTAGTACTGGTCATGCCGCCACGTTTGATCTTTTCTGCTTCTTCAAGAGGGATCTTCAAGCCAAGGGCAATGTCATTGGTGATGTCGTTAGAACCGATCGGAAAGACTTTGATGGAGATCGGCACACTATTCTCAAAGACTGCGATGCTCACTGTTTCCGCACCAATGTTTGCCAGCACACACCCTGCTCGTTTCTGAGTCTTTGTGAGCATGACAAAACTGGCAGCGAGTGGTGAAGCCATTACGTCTTCAACAGCAATACCGGTGTTTTCGATCGCAACCACGAGGTCGTTGAGATGTTGTTCAAAGGTGGTGATGAACAGTGATTCTACTTCAAGCTTGGTGCCGTGCATTCCGTACGGTTTACCAAGGACTAGTTCGTTGTCGATATGGTAGGAAAGGGGGATGGCATGGAGGATCTTTCGGTTTGGAATGTGTTCGATGATACGCTCTTCGCTGTCCTGCATAGCTTTATCGATATCAACTTGTGTGATTTCAGAGTCAGCCCGGGAGGTGATGACTTCTCCCCGGGAGGTGATCTCATCGATACCGATCCCACCGATGGCTACGTACGCCCGTTTGACTTCGAAGCCGGCTGCTTTCTCGGCTTGTGCAACCGCACTACGCACACTGCGAACCACGTCGCTTTCATTAATAATGTACCCATTACGCAAGCCGCGACTCTCAGCGTAGCCAGTCCCGATGATTTGAGGGAGGGCAGTATCTTTTTGGTTTTTTGGTACGCGAACAATCACCACCTTGACTTGGTAGGTTCCGACGTCGATACCTGTGATGATTCGTTCTGCCATACTTACTTGAGGTTGTATTTAGCTACGTATTTTTTTTCAAGTCGGTCCATTGTATCCCCATGGCCGTATCCTTTCAAATGAAGACAGCCGTGGATAAACAAAAATCCCTGGTAACCTGTGGGGGTCATGGAGAATTTCTGAGCTTCTTTGGTTGCTATCTTCGGTGCGATGATGATCTCGCCAGTCGTGTCAGTCAAAGGGAAAGAGAGAACGTTTGGTACGTAGTCTTTCTTACGGTAGGTCTGGTTGAGTCGTTGCGCTCGTGTTTCACCGACGAACGAGAGTGATAGTTGGTAGCGTTTTCCAAGAATATCATTTTTGATCGTTTCGTATGGAAGTTGCGGATAGGTTTGTACGGTACTTGAGATAGAAAACGGTTCCATACAGACTATAGTAGCATAGGAGTGTACAAAAAAACCGCCTACTGGCGGCCTTTTTTGGATAATCTAGCGCCGGCGAGTCCGTTCTTGGATCTTACCGAGCTTGAGCAGTCGTTCGTACTCAGCTTTCTTACCTAATTTCTTAAGGCGAGAGCTTTTGCGAACATTGCCACTTTTAGTACGTGCATAGTAACGCTCACCTCGCATGCGCGGGATGATACCTGAACCTTGCATGCGCTTGGTAAACCGTCGGATGACGTTGGCGCTGCTTTCGTTAGTGTTCTTTTCAACTTGTACATTTGTTGCCATAGATGCGCGCAAGAATAGCATTTTAGCTAGTAAAGCGCAAGCTGTTATTGGAGTGCTGGGTGGTCTCTCTAGGAGCAGAAAGCGCGCACGCTGTAACGTAGCCTAGGTGCGCGCGCTTTCTGTGTGTCTTTAGTTTTGGTTAGGACATTTTTACCGTTTCCACTCGACTGGAGCGGCGTAGTTTGGTGATCAGGGTGGCCACATCGATCTGGTCTTGGCTGCGAGCTTGCATGTCGCGCAGGATCACACCATTTTCAACAAACTCTTTTTGACCAATGATTGCAACGTACGGTACGTTCTTTGCTTCAGCATCGCGTAGCTGTGCAGAGAGGGAGTCGTTCGCTAGGTCGTGGTACACGTTGATACCAGCGCGTCGTAATTCATCAACTAAAATTAAACTACGGATCTTGGGTCCAAACCCAAGCTGTACTACGTAAATCCCCGGGTTAGTTTTGGCTGCTTTTGGTACTCGAGCTGACGCTTTCTTATCTCGTAAGACCACTACTGCACCGGCTGCCGGTACTGCCCCTTTGGCAGCTTGGTTGACGTACTCGTTGTAGCGTCCACCTCGAATGTAGAGTGGAGACTTGTCCATCAGTACACCATCGTCGTCTTGGAGGTCGATGGCAAAGATGGCGTCGGAGTAACATTGGTAGTGCCCTAAGAGCTTTGGATCGATCTCGTAGTCATGCTCAGCCATGTCGAGAAACTCAACGAGTTCTCGAAAATGCTTACGACTTGGGTCAGAGAGGTATTCCATCGGGCTTGGGCTCCGGAATCCTAACTCGTGCTGTTTTTCAAGTAGGTGCGTAAGGGCGGTGAAGGCATGGTCTTTCATAAGTTCGCGGGCCGATTCAGGCATATCATCGATGCGTTTACGCAAAAAGTTGGTTAGTTCTCGGAGGTAGCGGGTGTTCGATTCTTTATCACCAAGAGAGTTGATACGAATGTTGCTGCGCTTAAACCCTAAGTCGTCGGTGATAGCGCGAGTGGCTTGGATAAGGAGCGCCTCAGCAATGCTCTTTTCCACATTGAACACATGAAAGGCAATCGCTGGTTCTTGGGAACGAGGAATCTGTTCGACCGTGTAGAACATGATCGGGGCTTCAATACCATGCAGCTTCGAGTCAAAATACGTACACATACCACCAGTGAGGAGACCATGCAGGGCGTCTCGCTTACGGTCCGCTGCAGTACTGGTGTACTCGCCTTTTTCGCAAGTCTTGCACGCTGGGTTCTTTTTAAGTTCGTCGACAGAATGAAAGCCAAAGTGCTCAGCAGTCTCGATAGCTCGCTTCAAAAATGTGCTTACTGGTATATCCATAGATCCTATTTATTGACTCCTTGTAATATCGCTGCCGCTCAGTTCATAATCACCGGGCATGACTCCCATCTCGTTAAAGGGGAACAGCCGCAGGTACGCCCGCCCTATGATATTTTCGCGTTGGAGGACGCCCCAAACTCTTGAGTCAGAACTCTTGTCTCGATTATCTCCCATCACAAAGTATTCTCGTGCACCGAGGGTTTCGGTGAGGAAGGTGTTAGGTGCCATGTCAGCGATGTAGGGCTCGTCGAGCACCAACCCATCGGGGTGCTCATCATTTTGTACGGTAACTGTATCGCCCTCAATGATGACGGTGTCGCCTGGCGTCCCGATGATCCGCTTAATGAAGAAGGTAGAGGGGTTGCGAGGGTATCGGAAGACGATCACGTCACCAGCTTCAGGTTCTTCCAGGTGGTAGGTGAGCTGGTCGACGATGAGGTATTCTCCAGAATGAAAGGTGTCTTCCATAGAAGCACCTGAGACGATAAACGGCTGTGCGATAAACCAACGAACGGGCAGTACGATAATGAGGGCAATGAGAGCAAACTGAATGATCTCAAACAGCGGATGTGGTTGTTTCCTCACTTCGGAGCTGCGAGTGTCGTTAGAAAGATCTTGTATATCGTCGTTCATAGAGAGTGACTAGTTACTATAGTTACTAGTATACGAAAAAATGGCTTGTAAAACAAATTATGGCGTAGTGAGCTGTATGTTGGGTAGGTATGAGGTACAATGCAGCTATGCAGTATATCGTTGGTCTCGGCAACCCAGGAGAAAATTATGAACGCACTCGGCACAATGTCGGCTGGATGGTGTTAGACGCGTTTATCGATGACACGGGCTTACCAGACCCGCACCCGTCTTCACAGTACGTCGGTCGCGTGAGTGAGGGGGTGATTGAAGGTGAGGAGGTGACAGTGCTGTATCCGGACACGTTTATGAACAAGTCAGGTAGTGCAGTGGTTAAACTGGTTTCAAAAGAACAGGTAGGGCAGCTCGTGGTGATCTACGACGACGTTGACCTACCGCTTGGTGACATGAAAGTTTCAAAAGGACGTGGTGACGGCGGGCACAATGGTATCAAGTCCATCATTGAAAAGTTGGGGAGTAAGGATTTCGTGCGGGTACGAGTCGGTATTTCACCCCGGAGCTTTTGGACAAAAGAGATGAAACGGCCAAAGGGTGAGAAGTTGCCGAGGTATGTGCTCGGAGCGTTTACCAAGCGAGAACAAAAAGAGGTGCACGAGGTGGGGAAGCGAGTGACGGAATGTATCCGCGTCATCCTGAAGGAGGGGGCAGAAGCAGCGATGAATCGGTTTAACTGATCTTATGGCCAGGTGAAGGTGTAACAACAACGCGCGGGCCGAAGGCCCGCGCGTTGTTGTTCATGTCAGTGTGTTAGTGCTTGTGAGCTACTGTACGTCCTTAAACGCCAACGTCATTCGTTGTTCTTTGGGATCAAACAGAGTGATCTTGAACTTCTCTACACCACCGAGAGGCAGCGTATTTTTAAGGTCTTCTTCACTTTCAAATTCTGAGATGTGCACGAGACCAGCGACACCTTCTTCAATAGAAGCCAAAGCTCCGTGTTTGTTGTACTTAATGACAACGCCGTTAACGGTGTCATCCTTGGTGTACTTCTTCGCGGCTGCTTCCCATGGGTTCTCTCGTAGTTGCTTGATAGAGAGTGAGATCTTGTCATCTTTCACTTCGATGACTTTCACTTGCACTTTCTGTCCTACTTTGAACATGTTACGAGTGTCTTCAACCAGACCCCAGTCGAGTTCTGAAATGTGGACGAGACCTTCAAGACCATCTTCAATTTTTACGAAGACACCAAAGTCGACGGCACCAGTGACTTCACCAGCGAGTACGTCACCGACTTCGTACTTGTTCACCTTTTCTTCTTTGGCTTCTTTTTCTTGCGGGCTCTTCTCTGAGAAAATGAGCTTACCTTCCTTTTGATCAGCAGTGATCATGACCACATTGAGGTGCTTCCCAACGAGGTCGTTAAGTGCTGAGAGGATCTTGTCTTTGTCACCATTATCAACTCGGGGGTAATTCTCAGATGAGAGTTGTGAAGCGGGAAGGAAGCCTTGGATACCTTGCCAGTCAAGGATAAGACCACCTTTGTTTGCTTCTTTTACCTCAAGACTGAGGATCGAACCATTTTTCACTGCTGCATCAGCGTCAGCCCAGATCAGGGCTTGGCGGGCTTCTTTCAGTGAAAGTTCGATGTAACCGTCTTCGTTACCGGCGTCGACTACTTTGGCTGCAATAGTGTCACCAACGCCGACTTTACGAAGAATGTCACGAGCGTTCATGTACTCACGACCAAAAATAAGACCAGCTCCAAAAGGATGTAGGTCAATATAGACTCGCGCTCGGCCAATAGCTGAGACGGTTCCTTCTACGATTTGCCCCACCTCAGGTGCGGCTGGAATGTCTGCAATATACGATTGCATGACACCAGAAGCTTGTGCTTCGGTTTCTGTTAGAGACATATGTTATTTGTCTTGCTTGTATCCGACGACACGCGTCCGCGCAACTGTTGCTCGTGGCCATAGTCCGTGAGCGCGGGATTAAACGTGTGCCGCTAGAGTGCTTGTAAACCTCCTAAAAGGTGCGGCAAATATACTATTAATGATGGTTGATTGCAAGTGAACTAGGGCTTTGAGACAATGTTCTAAAGTAGATGTAGATTGCAGCGTATGTGATAGATAAAAAGAGGCGCGGGCCATGGGCCCGCGCAATAAGCTGGTCAATGCTTGCGATTGTGTCGCATGAGTTCAGCTGCGACAAAGCAGAGAACAAATGGCAACGAAACAACAATAACCAGCAGGATTTCGAAAATTATCATCTCACACCTCCTCGATATTTATGTACTACTCATAACCGTAAAAGTTACAAGTGGAGTCAGTCGAAGAGGGGCGGAAGGCGAAGCCTTCCGCCCCTCTTCGACACCGTAGCTACAACTTAGAAATTTCAAACCATTTTTCCGAAGCTCGCTTTGCTGTATACTACTGCCATATGGTAATTACACATCACGGTGGCCAGTGTTTTAAGGTGTCGTTTGGTGATACGACCCTGGCCTTTGACCCGATAGCAAAACAGTCACAACTATCACCAGTTAAATTTGGCGCCGACGTGGCGTTCGTTTCCATGCATCATCCTGACTTCGATGGTCCTGAGAATGCTGCTCATGGTAGTAAAGAGCCGTTTGTGATCGATGGTCCGGGAGAGTACGAAGTGGGTGATGTCACAGCTCGTGGGTTTGGTGTAAAGACTACTTACGACGGCAAGGAAGTTTGGACTACTATTTACCAAGTGTCTTTAGAGGGACTCAATATGGTGTTTCTGGGGGCCATCGACGATCCGGCCATCGACGCCAAGATCCTCGGTGAGTTTGGTGACATCGACATCTTGTTCGTACCGATTGGAGGTGGTGATGTTATGGAAGTACCGGAAGCGTCAAAACTAGCGGTGAAGCTCGAGGCGCGTTGTATTATCCCGATGCACTACGACAAACAAGCCCTCGAAGCCTTCTTGAAGGAAGAGGGTACAACCGCTGTTACGCCAGTGGATAAGCTTACTATCAAGAAGAAAGATGTAGCGGTGATGAATGGAGAGATCGTCGTATTGGAAGCGAAATAGGCAAGGGTCGGTGTCGATACTGAAATAACCAGGTGAAACCGGTACAAAATGATGTGGAATAGAGCTCTAGGCGACAAGCAAGCATATGTGGAAATTTATTGAACAATTGCGTCAGCAACCCAAACCTATCAGACAAACGGCGGCGTTTTGGGGTGCGGTATTGTTTTCGCTACTTATCGTCGGCGTCTGGAGCTTGTCTTTGCCTGACCGACTCATGGCAGTGATACAGTTTTCTGAAGAACAGACCTTTGAACCACCAAGTCAGATGCTTTCAAGTATGCGTGACTTAAGCGAAAACCTACGGGCGGCTGTGGTAGGAAGAGGAGCAGCACCACCACCAAACCCAACTTCCAGTGCAACTACTAGTCGGCAGTTGCAAGCGTACGAGATTGACCTTCGAGAATTAAGCCAAAGTAGCACAACTGCAACGAGCGCTCCTCATACAACTACTCCTGCTGGCGTCTGGGCTCGCGAGTACGAAGAGCGGTCAGGTGGACGTCCCATACTCATCGCCACCACTTCACGCTCCACCACTACCCAAAGTGAAGAGTAATTATGCTACAATAGCCACGTTTATTTCCCTAAGACTGATAGCAACCTACCGACGATATGCCTAAGAAAACTGTAAAAGACGAATCACCGGTGCCAGAACATGGAGGGATTGTTCCGCACAGCATCACTGAAGAAATGCGGACGGCATACCTCGATTATGCGATGTCAGTCATCACCTCGCGAGCGTTGCCTGACGTGCGTGATGGTTTGAAGCCAGTACACCGTCGTATTTTGTATTCGATGCGGATCAATGGTCTCACGTCGACCGCGAAGTTTAAGAAGTCGGCCACGGTAGTAGGTGATGTACTTGGTAGTTTTCACCCGCATGGTGACTCAGCGGTGTATGAGGCAATGGTTAAGTTGGCTCAGGATTTCTCGACACGCTACCCGCTGGTGATCGGGCAAGGGAACTTTGGTTCAATCGATGGTGATAGCGCTGCAGCCTATCGTTATACCGAGGCAAAAATGTCTAAAATGTCGGAGGAATTGCTGCGAGATTTAGAAAAAGATACAGTAAATTGGCGACCTAACTTCGATGGCACCAAAAAAGAACCAGAGGTGCTGCCGGCCGGTGTGCCCAACCTTCTGCTGTTAGGGACCCTAGGAATCGCGGTGGGAATGGCGACCAATATCCCACCCCACAATTTGCGCGAATTGACGAATGCAGTGGTGCACCTCGCAGACAATCCTGAAGCGTCAACTAGCGACTTACTTAAGTTTGTACAAGGCCCTGATTTCCCTATGGGCGGTATTGCCTTTGATAAAAAAGCGATCGCACACGCCTACGCTAACGGCAAAGGTGGTGTAGTGTGTCGCGGCGAAGCGACAATCGAAGAAGATAAGAAAGGTAACTTCTCGATTGTGATCACGTCAGTACCGTTTCGGGTCAACAAGGCGGATATGTTGGAGAAGATTGCCAACCATGTCCGCGATAAGAAAATCGAGGGTATTAAAGAGATGCGTGACGAATCGACGTCCGATATCCGGGTAGTGATTGAACTTAAAGGTACCGCCAACCCACAAACAGTTTTAAATAAACTCTATAAACTCACACAGCTTGAGGATACGTTCCATTTCAACATGGTAGCGCTGGTCGATGGGGTGCCACAAACGCTGTCTCTTAAAGCGATCTTAGAGGAATACATTAAGCACCGACAAGAGGTGGTGCGTCGGCGTACCGAGTACGACTTAGGGAAGGCGCAAGATCGCGAGCACATCTTGCTTGGGCTTAAGAAGGCGCTCGATCATATCGATAAGATCATCGCCATCATCCGGGCGGCTAAAGACGTACCGACAGCGCACGCAGCTCTGATGAAGGAGTTCAAATTCTCTGAGGTCCAGGCGCAGGCCATCCTTGATATGCGCCTCCAAAAACTGGCTGGCTTGGAGCGGAAGAAGATTGAAGACGAGCTCAAGGAAGTACAAAAACTCATCAAGGAACTTGAGACAATCCTCAAAAGCAAGAAAAAAATGATGACCATCATTAAAGATGAGCTGATGGCGATTGCTGATAAGTATGGAGATGAGCGACGAACCAAGATCGTCAAAGGCGGAGTCAAAAACTTAAACCCTGAGGATCTTATTTCCGATGAAGAGAGTGTGCTGGTCCTGACTAAAGGTGGCTACGTGAAGCGCACCAATCCAGGGGAATACAAAACCCAAAAGCGCGGTGGCGTCGGTGTTGTCGATCTCAATACTAAAGAAGAAGACGTGGTTACGACGCTCCTGACTACCTCCAGCCATAGCGACCTACTGTTCTTCACTGACAAAGGTAAGGTGTACCAGTGCAAGATGTATGAGATTCCCGAAGGGAGGCGAGCAACTAAGGGTAAGTCAATCATGAACTTTCTGTCGATGACTGCCGATGAGCGCGTTACATCGATTTTGGCGGTGCGCAAAGAGGATTGGGAAGGTGAGTGGAGCCTGATGATGGTCACCAAAAACGGTGTCATCAAAAAATCAGACGCGACCGCCTTTAAAGATGTTCGTCGTAGTGGACTGATCTCGATTACCCTTAAGGATGAAGACCAGCTCATAGCGGCCCGCTTTGTTGGAAAGGGAGACGAAGTGTCGCTCATCACGCACAATGGCCAAGCAATACGATTTAAGGAGAACGACATCCGTCAGATGGGACGAACAGCTGCCGGCGTGACTGGTATGAAGATGAAAAAAGACGACTACATAGTGGCAGCGGACGTACTCAAGGCCGGAGAAGAAGAGCGAGAAATCTTGGTGGTGATGGAGAATGGCTACGGTAAGACAACGCCAGCAAAAGAGTACAAGGTGCAAAACCGAGGTGGTAGCGGTATCAAGACCGCTAAGGTTACTACGAAGACCGGAAAAGTGATCGGTGGAGCAGCGCTCACGACCGAACAGCGGGACGAGGGCGAGTTGGTAGTCATGAGTCAACGAGGACAAGTGATCAAGTTGTCACTGAAAGACGTGCCGACCCTTAACCGAGATACGCAGGGAGTACGCATCATGAAGCTGCGCGCTGGTGACTCGATTGCAACGGTGATTACCTTCTAGGGAAGGTGGTGTAGAGGTAAAGAAAAAGCGGGTGGTGACCTTCGGTCACCACCCGCTTTTTCAACGTACCTCCCGCAACCACCGTGCCAGTTACTGTATACTAATCACAATGAATCAAGCTATCAGGAAACAGGGTCGATTTGTGCAGCCAGAGATAGTCAGTAGTCATTTTCATATCCGAGAGGGTGATCAAGTGGCTGACTTTGGCGCTGGCAGCGGTTTTTTTGTCCCGACCTTGTCTCGGCTCGTGGGTGAAGAGGGGGTGGTGTACGCGGTCGAGGTACAAAAAAACCTCGTCGAAAAGATCGCCGAGACGATGCGTCATCACAACTTAGTTAATGTGCAGCCGCTCTGGGGAGATATCGAAGAAGTGGGGGGAACTGAGATTGCTGACGCTTCGCTTGATTGTGCTATCGTCGTTAATACACTTTTTCAAGTCGAAGACAAGGCGGGGACGATCGCTGAGGTCAGTCGTACGCTCCGCAGTGGAGGAAAGTTGTTTGTCATCGATTGGTCGGAATCATTTGAAGGTCTTGGCCCGCAGCCAGGCGATGTCCTGACTGGTGAGACTGCTAAAGCCATTGTAGAAACTGCTGGTTTTGTGTACGAACAGTCATTTGATGCTGGAGACCACCATTACGGGTTTGGCTATCGAAAACCATAACTGGGTAACTATATGAAAAATTTACGTCCATTTCAGATCGCATTACTTGTAGGCTTTGGAGTTGTTGCCATCGTAGCGGTGTTTATACTAGCTAATTACCAGTCGCAACAGAGTCAAGAAGACTTGCTGTACGGGGACCGGGTTGAAATCTGGGGTACCCTGGAAGCAAACATATTCAACGATCTGTTTATTTCCATTCGACAAACGGACAGGGCTTTCAACGTAGTGAATTACAGAGAGATTAATGAAGCCGACTTCGACGACGTCTTAGTAAACGCCATTGCAGAAGGGCGTTCGCCAGACATGATCGTGCTGGCTTCAGATAAGCTGGTAAAACATCGTAATAAACTGCTAGCTATTCCGTATGAAAATTTCCCGGAGCGTGACTTTCGAGACCTCTATGTCGATGGCGCTGAGATCTTCACTATGATCGATGGCGTGTATGCCGTACCGTTTGCTGTCGATCCGCTCATCATGTATTGGAATCGCGATTTGTTCGCCTCAGGTGGCTTAGCGCAACCACCAACGACGTGGGAAACAGTCGTCAATGCCGTCGTCCCTAGTGTCACGGTGCGCACTGACGCGCGAGACATCATCACGAGCGGCTTGGCGTTTGGGGAGTATCGCAACGTCTATCGCGCAAAAGATATATTGCTCATGCTGGCTATCCAGTCAGGCAGTCAGCTCGTCTATGAGACTGAACGCAATTATGAGATTGCGCTTAACAACCAGATCGGCGAGGTGACCGGTTCGCCACTTGAGTCGTCGGTACGCTTTTTTACCGACTTTAGCAACGTCAACAACGCTCTCTACAGCTGGAACCGCATTCAGCCACTCGATTCGCAGGCCTTCATAGCTGGTGACCTCGCTCTCTACTTTGGGCGAGCGTCAGAAGTGCAGTCTATTGCCGACCGTAACCCTAACCTCAACTTTGACACTGCCATGGTTCCTCAGGGTGGCTCAGCTACCGCGAGGCGTACCTACGGTACCTTCTATGGCTTCGCCTTTCCCCAAGCCTCGGCAAACGTGACTGGTGCGTATAATGCCGCCCAAACTATCAGCAACTTCGATAATGCCAACGCGCTTACCACCGCTCTTAACATGGGTCCTGCTCGCAGAGATATAGTGTCAGCTGGTTCGGGTAACGCCTTTCGGGTCACCGCTTTACAGTCGTCGCTCATAGCAAAAAGTTGGCTTGACCCAGAGCCAGTAGCTTCGGACAACATCTTCAAGCAAATGATCGAGGACTTAGTTTCCAACCGGGTACGGATCGGGGTGGCTGTAAACGATGCGATTAATCGCCTTGTGCTAGAGTATTAGTATTATGTATAAACGATTACCATTGTTTGCCCTACTTGCCCTGGTACTGTCTACACAAAAAGTATCTGCTCAAACTGTTTTTAATCCTTTAGATGGAGGAGGTATTACCAGTGTTGTCGGCTTTTTTCAAGCCATTTTAGACGTACTGCTTATATTTGCTGTACCGATTATCGTCTTCTTTATTATTTTCGCTGGTTTTAAGTACGTAACAGCACGGGGTGATGCCAGTAAAGTAAAAGAGGCCCACAACGCACTCTTATACGCGATCATCGGCGGCCTTATCGTCATCGGTGCCAATGTTATCCTTAGTATCGTAGCCGGCACAGTCTGTGAGATTACCGGTAACACGTTAACTAGTGTCTGTAATTAAGTATGAACAACGCACCCTCTAACCCACCTGGAACCTTCACTGAACTCGTCGGCCTTGTAACTAACCTCATATCGCTATTAGTACCGGTAGTAATAGCGCTCACGTTTTTGTTTATAGCTTGGAAGGTAGTGTCAGCTTGGATTATAAATGGAGGCGACAAAGAGAGTGTCGAAGAAGGGAAGAAAGTAGCTCTTATCGGAGTGGTGGTTCTCGTCTTTATGTTTGGACTGTGGGGGCTGTTAGCAGTTCTTCAGGGTTCTTTAGGGCTGTAGTTGAGACGAGACTTATACACAGACCGCTAAAAAAGCCTACCTAAAACGTTTTTTTTCAGTATAATGTAAGAAACATACAATAGTAACAACGTATTATGAAACACATGACAAAAATTGCAGGAATCGGTGCGGTCTTGATGCTACCACTTGTGTCATTGGCACAACAGTTTGGTGAGATCGACAGATTCATCGGTGACATTTCTTCGTTTATCAATAACACCCTTATCCCACTAGTCTTTGCTGTTGCCTTGCTGGTATTTATTTACGGTATGTTCCAGTACTTCATTCTTGGTGGAGCAGATGAGGACAGTCGAGGCAAGGGAACCAAGCTTATGCTCTACGCCATCCTCGGTTTTGTGCTTATGGTATCCATCGTTGGAGTAGTAAACCTATTGGCTAACGGACTCGGCTTTTCAGACGATGAAGAGATCCAGAACATTCCAAACGCTCCAACCAGCAATACGTAGTACGTGGTCATACTAGAAAAGTAGTCCCCAACAGCGCGTGCCCAAGGCACGCGCTGTGTGTATTTAAGGCTATAATAAAAGTATGATTAAAATCGCCAATGCTTCTAGCTACAACCAAGCAGAGCTAGAGGCTCTAGATCTGGTCGACAAGATCAACGACGCCATCTTGTTTCCTCTCATTGCTCTCCTTATGGCAACAGCCTTTCTAATATTCCTCTGGGGTGCTTTTGAGTACGTCAAAAATAGTGACAACGAAACTGGGCGTGAAAAGGGTCGTCAACATCTCCTCTATGGCACTATTGGTATGCTCATTATGCTGTCAGCGTACGCTATTCTTAGTATTGCGGCTGGTACCTTTGGCCTCCAGCAGCAATTAGGTGACTCCACAAGAGAAAATCTTTCACCGTTTGCTGTCGATAGATCACCAACACCACCAAATCGACCAAGTGGTGGTGCTGGTGCTGGACAGGATGCAAGTGGTGCTGGACAAGACCCCAGGGGAGCTGGACAGGATGCAAGTGGTGCTGGACAAGACCCCAGGGGAGCTGGAAGAGATTTTGAAGTTCCAGCTAACCTAATGCAGCGACTTGATAATGAGTTAAATAGTAATAGTGCCACCAGCCCTGAAAATAGGTTTACTAGGTCTGGATTGTTGCAAGGTAGTTTTACTGATGATGAAATAGATCGCTTTGTAAGAGTGGGTTATATATCACAGCAACTAGGTAATGAATTCAAACAGTTGAATGAATAAAAATACGACCGAGGCAAGCTAATGCCTCGGTCGTTCTCACATGCGGCGCTCATAGCTGAGGCCCATGTTCCCAGTGAACATGTCAAACTCAGCGCAGTACCGCAGCAGGTGCGCGTTGTCAGTGGTGAATCCTGGACCTAGGTCATGCCACTGCCCATCATCACCAAAGTATTGTGCCTTGATGGTAGGCGGAGTGTGTTCTGAGAATACATTCCAACCTGGTGGATTGTCCACCTGGACCATTGAGTCCTCCCCGTCGCATTTGACCAGGTTAACTGACCGTGGTGCGTCTGCTGGCAAAGGTAACATTGGTGCCATTGTCGGAGCTCTGTGACCTTGACCAGGAACCGTCGGTCGTGATTGATCGACACAGTCAGGGTCAGTTGCGCACTCAGCTCGTTCGCCGAGATTGTTCCCGATCCCCAAGAAATTTCCCGGCCCTAGAAAGATCGCGAGAAATGCTCCCATGATCAGTGTGATAGCAAAGAATGTTTTAATCATCTCCTCATCCTTTCTTTTTTGAGGTTGGCCAGAAGAGTAACGCAATCCCTCCAGCAAAAGCGAGTATTGCTAAGGGCATGATTGGTATTTCCCGTACCAGAGGGAGGATGTCAATCCCAGCCAGCAGTACAGGAAACACCGCTATCCAGAGCAGCAGCAGTGCTCGTACGAGTGGTTTAGTGAGTTTCATGTCAGCTTCTTCCTGCTTGCAATGCAGCGATGAGTTGTTGCAGGGCATCGCCACGTCCCTCAACAACTGTTTGTGTCACATCGCCACGTTGAACACGAGCAATGAATATTGCGGCATCACGGTCGCTGATACCGTTGTCTACTAGTTCTTTGGTTGCCTCCATAAGTGCACCGGACCGGATTTTCTGAGCGATCTTATCGAACTCAGCCGCCTTGATTTTAGCCGCTGCTGCGATAATGGTCCTGTCGCTTGGGGTAGCGTCTCGCGGCTGTAGCGAATCAATCACAGCCCCAAGGGCCAAAGCTTTACGCACCAAGTTACCGGCGGTAAAGATGAACTCAAGCGCACCGTTACCAGTCATGTTATCCCAGTCAGAGATTTTTTTGTGTTTAGATACCGGTCGGCCGCGGTTGTGGTCCTTTACAATTTTGCGCTTTGCAGCGCACAGAGCTTTTCGAACCTTGCGGTTACTCATGGGGTCAGACGCAGCTTGTTTTTCGAATGGAATCTCGATTTTCTCAAGCAGTGGCCGACCATAGATGTCCTCTAGTAGAGTGCCTTTTTCTCCCCTTACAACAAGACCGCCCTGGAAGCCGGAAGCAAGTCCAGCCAGAGCAAACTTTATTTGTACGGCATTATCGTAGTTGAACTTTGCGACTGTGACACGTAAGGCAGTGAGCAGCTCGCCTTGGATAGTTATTTCACCTATTTCATTACTAGTGAAGGCTGCTCCGTCGAAGACGCGGTAATCACCTGAGATGGGAATCACAAGTTCTTGACCATCAAGCGTCAGGTTAGCTGGTGCTTTTTTACCTTCTCCCAACTCACTTACGAGAAGAGCGCGCTGCCCTTCAAAGATGAAGTAGTCTGGTACTTGCGTACCGTCGCTCCGTTTCCCGATAGGTGTGTCGTCTCTCTGATCATGGATGCTAGTGATTGTCCAGACTCCAAAAAACCAAGGTTCCCAGGCTATACCCGGTCCAACTCGACCGAGAGTACTACCAATGTAGATCGAGCCGAAGACTCCATACAAACGTTGAAAGTTGCGTGGTGTATTTACTTCCCCAACTGTGAGAAAGCCACCTAGGAACAAGACCAGTGTCGTGTTGGCAGCAACCGTGACGTTGGTCCAGTGATCCAAAGGTTTATCATTGAGTTGAAAGAAGACCAAACCTACGAATATTCCTACAAAAATGGAAAGCACAAACCCTCCAGTAATGTAGTACAGCGAATCCGTGTGAGGTCTGGTTACAGATTTGTTTACACGAGCCATGTCAAGGTACTCCTTATTGTGCGCGAGCGTCAGCGAGCGCACGTTTCATTTTTGCAGCGGAGCTGCGGTTTGCCGTTTTTCTTAGTCGTTCTAGACGTTAGTCTAGCTAAGAAAAGGGGAAGGCTCAGCTCGCTACTCCACTTGACATGATAGCATAAAAATGGCTTAAAGTCAATCCAAAACACCTCACTTAGACCATAAGCGTTTCAAAACTAAATGCAAATATCATCAATCCCAGGGCAGCCCTAGGTAAAACTAAGCAAAAAAATTATAAATCCCAGGGCTGCCCTGGGGAAACACTGTTATCCTACACCTTCACAGGTCTCTCCTACATAGGCCAGACCTACTTCTACATAGGCCTACATAGGCCGGTCCTATGTAAGCATTTGAGCTCTTATATAAGCCAGGCCAGTCAAACCTAGTCTATCTAATGCTTTTATTTCCTAGGGTTACCCTAGGAAATCCAGTTTTTCTACGAAGTCTTGCTCAAGTGCTGTGAGAGGGGTATGCTATGAGCCATGGGAAAGAAGCAACACAACGATTTACGTCCACGAGAGGAGCAGAAAGCGGCTGTTCTCCATGATGGGGTGTCCCGGCGGACGCTGTCTTTCTATAAATACGTACGTTTTACCGACCCTGAAGCAATTCGAAGCGAATTGTTAGACCGTTGGGGTAAGCTCGGGTGTCTTGGACGTATTTACGTGGCTCATGAGGGCATCAACGCCCAAATGAATGTGCCCGTACAGCATTGGGACCAGTTTGATGCTTTTATGAAGAGTCGTCCCGAGTTTCGGGATGTGCCGTATAAGTTTGCGGTAGAGGAAGGGAAGGCGCTCTCATTTTATAAATTGGCTATTAAGGTGCGGTCTAAGATTGTTGCGGATGGCCTTGACGATAGCAGTTTTGACGTCACTAACACCGGTGCCTATCTCACTGCGAAGGAAATGAATGAGTATGTAGATGACCCCGAGGCAGTCATTATTGATATGCGCAATAACTATGAAAGCGAGGTAGGACACTTCGAGAACGCTGTCACGCCCGATGTGGAGACATTTCGTGATGAATTGAAGTACGTCCCAGAGAAGCTGCGTATCCATAGAAATAAAAAGATTGCTCTCTACTGCACGGGCGGTATCCGTTGTGAGAAGGCGAGTGCGTGGCTAAAGCACAACGGCTTTGAGAACGTGCGACACCTCAAAGGTGGCATTATTAACTATAAGCACCAGGTGGAACGAGAAGGACTTGAAAACCGCTTTAAAGGCAAGAATTTTGTCTTTGACGAACGTTTAGGCGAACGAATCGGGGCAGAGGTTATAGCGACTTGTCATCTCTGCAAGCGAAACAAGAGTGATACTCACTACCATTGTAAGTTTCAACCATGTCATGCTTTGTTCATTGGTTGTGATCAGTGTATAGAAAAGAAAGGCGGCTATTGCTCGTACCAATGCAAAACACTTGACCGTCTCCCAGAAGGGCTGAAGAAGCGATACTCACGGTTTATCTCCAAGCGCCGAAAAAAAGAGTTTAAGAAAACACCACTGCGTTAGTGGAGATATAAGAAGTATATATAAAATACTCGCAGGCAAGGCTTGCGAGTATTTTATTTATCAGTGCCCGGGGCGGGAATTGAACCCGCACGCCATTTGAAAGGCAAGGGATTTTAAGTCCCTCGTGTCTACCGATTCCACCACCCGGGCAGACTGATACTGCACTTTGCAGTGGCGCTATGATAGCATAATTGCTTGGTTTACAAAGCGTATAATGCTAGAGTATTGCGTACCACAAACGTGGTGGCCAGGTGGCGAAGTGGTAACGCTTCGGTCTGCAAAACCGACACGCACGGGTTCGATTCCCGTCCTGGCCTCAAAGATGACGCAGGAGTCTTTGGCCTAGGGAAGCGAAAAGGTTGCCAGCTGTGTACAGCGACAACCTGAATTGAAACGGTACGTTTCGATTCCCGTCCTGGCCTCAAAGTGGCGAAAGTATAGTAAGTTTGTTATACTCGTGCCACCACAAATACGCGGGTGTGGCGGAATTGGTAGACGCGCTAGTTTTAGGCACTAGTAGAGCAATCTGTGGAGGTTCAAGTCCTCTCGCCCGCACAATATAAGTCCGGCTCCGGCCGGGCTTTTGTGTGCAAGCGCTAGCGGGGCGGGACTTGAAGCCGTTGCCAGGGATTATGAAGTAATCCTTGGCAACGGGTACTGAACACGTGTTGCTTGCATTTAAGAAGCGTTTCAAGATAGAAGCATTTTCACACTTGGACCGTACAGTAGTTTTTACAACGTAGCTTGAGTTTGTCGAGGTTTTAGTATAAACTCTCGGCACAATCTTAACCGCCTATAGCTCAGTTGGTAGAGCAGGGGACTCTTAATCCCTGTGTCCTAGGTTCGAGTCCTAGTGGGCGGACAGCAGGAAACCAAAAGCACGTGATTCTTAAGAATCACGTGCTTTTGGTTTAGCTAGCAAACTGCTTTGCTTGCGACGGCTGTCCGAGACGGAACGAAGTGAGTCGGGGTCGACAGCACTTACTAGAATTAGAGCGAAGCGAATAATTATAGTTAGTGACTGGTGACGACAAGAAGCGTTGCGCGACTCGAAAAGCTTTTGTGCTAGTTCTGGAGCTGGCGAACAGGAAAAGCCAAAAAGTATACTGTTCGTGTAACGAAAGAGTCTTGTTTATAAATAAATACATAAACACTTACTAGTATTTGAGCGAATCGAACAATTATAGTTTGTGACGGGTGACGAAATTTGCCCAAGGTACAGCAATGTTCCTCGCTCATTATATTGCCATATATACTGTAGGTGATATGTTATGGTTGGTTTGAAAAGGAGTCATACCACTAGTTGATGAAAACGAATTGTCACCCTTCGCAATCATGACAGCTGACAAGATGGCGATTGAGGTAAGTAAGCTCGTAAGAAACGGAAAGATTGACTCACGTTCACCAACAGCTGACACTCTTCTTGAATATACAATCACTCGCTTTGGGTCTGGACAACCCATTCATGACTTGGAAGAGAGAGTGTCTCGGTACAACTAGCCCCGATCAGAATGATCGGGGCTAGTTCATGTAATCTGCTTACTCCTCCTTCGCACTCTTCGTGCCAGTCTCTCGCACTAACTCATCTATATGCTGCCGATGTCGTTCCCCATAGTCAACCGAGAACTCCAAGTAAGGGATCTGCTTTACCCGCATATGCTTCATTATGTAGCGTCGCATATCACCGCCCACTCGCTTCAAAAAAACCGCCGCGTCTTGTTCTCGCTCATCGGGAATGGTGGTAAAGAAGACGGTACCGTTTTTGTAGTCTTTAGAAACTTCAGCTCTGGTAATGGTGATCAGCGGGTCAGTGTTAGCTTCTTTACGCACAAAATCAGCAGCAAAGTGTGCTACTTGCTCAGCTATTTTGTCGTGTCGGTCGCTATGCATATTCTTAGGTGATTACAGTGTCATACCCCTCAAGGTAGTCTCCTGGTGCGACTGAGTCGCGTGACTCAACTTGCATACCAAACTCACCCTCAGTTACTTCGTTGGTGTCTGACTTAGCTTGTTGGAGGTTTTTAAGGACGCCGGTGCCGACTTCGATATCGCGTCGGACGATTCGTACGTGCTGGTTAGCCTTCATCACACCATCTTCCACACGGCCACCCAGGACGTGCGTATATTTTTGGGTACTGAAGTGTTTGAGGATTTTAGCTTTACCAGTGACAACCTTTTCTTCTTTCTTCGGAGTGCGGTTCTTAAGGGCAGTATTGAGCCACTCAGAAAGTTCGTAGATAATGTTGAAAGTGTCGATCTCAACTTCAAGACGTTCGGCTAAGTCTTTAGCAGCTCGTTCTACGTTCACGTTAAACCCAACGATGATGGCATTTTCGGTAGCGCTGACATTTTGGACGTCGTTCTGCGTCACATCTCCAATACCAGTATCGATCACACGTACCGCGATACGGTCTGATTCAAAGTGATTGAGCTCGTGCTGAATCGCATCGATGGTACCAAGAACGTCAGCTTTGATAAGGATCGGAACAATCGGCAAGTTGGTACGGTCGAAGCGCTCACCGGTATTCTGGTCAGCTGTATTCTCTGTTGCCAGAGCCTCTGCTTCTTTCTTGCTGTCAACTGTAGTAAAGACACTGCCGACTACCGGCATTTCAGAAAAACCAACGATTTGTACCGGCTCGGAGAGGTTGGCTTCTTTGACAGTCTTACCTAAAAAGTCTTCCATGATACGCACTGGTGCAAACGCACTGCCAGCAACTACAAAAGAACCACTCGCGAGAGTACCTTCTTTGATAAGGAGCGTAGCAGTAGTGCCGCGCCTGGTGTCGAGGTTACCTTCTAGGATGTGACCAGTAGCAGGGAGGTTGGTGTCAGCTGTAAGCTCAGCTAGGTCAGCTGCTAGCACCACGGTGTCGAGAAGATCGGCAATTCCGTCACCACTTTTAGCTGAAATAGGTACCCAGGAGATGTCACCTCCCATGCCTTCGATGTAGATTTCGTGTTCGATGAGGCTGGCCTTCGTTCGCTCGATGTCGGCGCCCGGTTTATCGATCTTATTGATTGCTACCACGTACGGGATAGCAGCTGCTTTAATACTCTCAAGTGCCTCGAGGGTCTGTGGCTTCACACCGTCTTCTGCAGAGACGATAAGAATGGCGACGTCGGCGACATCAGCGCCGCGTAAACGCATCTGTTGAAAAGCAGCGTGACCCGGGGTGTCGAGGAAGGTGATTTTTTCTTCCGTGCCCTCACTCGTTGTGTGATCTACTACATACGCTGAAAGGTGTTGAGTAATACCGCCAGCCTCGCCGTCGACGACATTAGACTTACGGATGTAATCGAGCAGGGTCGACTTACCATGGTCAATATGACCCATAATAACCACTACTGGTGGTCGCTTAATAACATTTGGTGTTGCTGCTTTCTTTTTCTTGGCCATAATAAATACGCTTGGTAAAGGCTGGTAAGGTGTGCTTTGTAGGCACGAACAATGGCGATACCATACCACAAATCCTTATAATTAGCTATTTTTTTGTTTGTGTGGCATTATTTTTTATATCAAACTTATGTGGAAATTTATTCGACCAAAACCACCTCGTGTCTACCTTGATCACGCGGCAGCGACACCGCTGACAGCTGCAGTAAAGCGGGCGATGGAAGTGGTAGAACGTGAACATTTTGCGAACCCGAGCGCTCTCCACAAGGAAGGTGTGGCAGCAAGACAGGTGATCAAGAGCGCGCGAGCGAAGCTCGCGCGCTGCCTCAAGGTGCGTCCCGAACATATTACATACACCGGGAGTGGTACCGAAAGCAATAACCTAGCCATTATCGGTACTGTGTATGCTTGCCATAGTACTGGCGTTGCGTACGAAGACATGGAGATTGTCACAACTGCCATTGAACACCCGTCGGTGAGTGAAGCGTGTGCGTTTGCTGCTCGCTTGGGGGTGAAGATTCTGACGGTAGATACCGACAGTGAGGGTAGGGTGCAGCCAGCTGCGTTTGAGTCAGTACTGAGTGAAAAGACTGTGCTGGTAAGTGTGGCGTACATCAATAGTGAAGTAGGTGTCATCCAGCCGCTGAAGAAACTGACTCGGATAGTACGCAAATGTGAGAAATTACATGGTACAAACATACACGTGCACGCTGATGCAGCCCAGGCACCGTACTGGGAGCCGTGTCAGTTTGATGCTCTTTTGGTGGATATACTGTCTCTGGACGCTGGGAAGTGTGGCGGACCGAAAGGGGTCGGCGTAGTTGCCGTTCGACACGGAGTGATGCTGGCGCCAGTCCTGTTTGGTGGTCCCCAGGAACGTGCGCTACGACCGGCGACTGAGAACACTGTTGGCATCGTTGGTGCTAGTAACGCCATTATCGCAGCGCAGGAGCGCCGAGGAGAAGTGACTGCACGTATAAGAAAGCTACGAGACAAACTTCTGCATGAGCTGCTACAACTAGAAGACGTGGTTGTAAATGGTTCACTTGAGCACAGGGTTGCCAACAATATAAACGTGTCTATACCTGGTATCGACAGCGAGTTCTTAGCCATCAGCCTCGACGAAGCCGGAGTAGCTGCTTCTACGAAATCAGCCTGTTCGGGCGCGAGCGGCGGTGGTAGCGGGGTGGTACTGGCTATCACGAGGGACGCCGCTCGCGCCACTTCCACACTCCGACTGACTCTAGGACCTACCACAACCGAGCACGACGTTGCCTTTGCAACTCAACAGATTGTAGCTACCATCAAAAAACTCCAAGCTCAACAAAAAGGTTTGACTCAAGCCTCATAAAATTGCAATATAGAGGCATCAGCAGAGCGGAACGAGAGACGTGACTGAATGACTGTTTTTAGACCAAACACATTGCTAAGTATTGACTATATATGCCCGATTTTCACAATTTTACAACCAGGGCAAAAGAAGCTATTCGAAAAGCCCACGAACTCGCTATTGAGCGAGGTCAAAACCATGTCAGCCCGACCCACTTACTCACCGCCCTTTCGATGCAAGACGAGAGTGCTGTGGTAGCAATCCTGGACCAACTCAATGTCGACATTATAGAACTGACTGACTTACTCCTGGAGACCTTGGAGACACCTGAGATGGGGTCGTCAGTATCGCAGTCGTATCAGTTATACCTCACCCCTGAACTCGCCAAAGCACTCGAGAAATCTGCGAAAGTAGCGGAACAACTAGGCGACTCATACGTCGGAGTAGAACACCTTTTTATGGCGGTTTTAGAAAACCCCGGTCCGGCGGCAGAAGTGTTGCAGCGATTGCAGGTACATCCGGACGCAGTTGCTAAGGCGGTGCAGGATATTCGTGACAATAATATTACCGAAGCCCAACAGCCAAAGAAATTCCGTGCGCTCACGAAATATACTCGTAACCTCACCAAGCTAGCTCAGGATAATAAGCTTGATCCAGTGATTGGTCGTGATGTCGAGGTGGCGCGCGTGATCCAGATCCTCTCTCGACGTAACAAGAACAATCCGGTTCTCATTGGAGAAGCTGGAGTTGGAAAGACAGCTATTGCTGAAGGTCTTGCGCAGTCCATTGTCATGGGTACTGTTCCAGAATCGATCAAAAACAAAGAGATCCTGTCACTAGACCTTGGCCTGTTGGTGGCTGGGACTAAGTTCCGCGGCGAATTTGAAGAACGTCTCAAAACGGTCATGAAAGAAGTGGAGCAGTCAGAAGGGGGAGTTATTTTGTTTATCGACGAACTACACACCATTGTTGGTGCGGGTGCGTCTGAAGGTTCAATGGATGCCTCCAACATGCTCAAGCCGGCCTTGGCTCGTGGCGAGGTGCGGATCATTGGAGCGACTACCTTAAAAGAGTACCAAAAACACATTGAACGAGACCCTGCCTTGACGCGTCGGTTTCAACCAGTGCATGTGGCTGAGCCTAACCAAGAGGATGCCGTTGCTATCTTGCGTGGGATTGCCGAGAAGTACGAATTATTTCACGGGGTGCGCATCACTGACGATGCCATTGTGGCAGCGGTGAATTTCTCCAGTCGTTACATTACCGATCGCTTTTTGCCGGATAAGGCAGTCGATCTTATTGACGAAGCTGCGTCCGCTCTACGCATCTCACTAGAGAATAAACCAGAAGAGTTAGTGGAAGCTGACCGTGGTGTGCGCCGACTGGAGATAGAAAAGGAGGCGATGAAAAAAGAGCAAGGCAACGCTGAAGGTACACAAAAGCGTAAGGTTACCGCACGTCTTAAGGAGATCGACAAAGAGATCGGTGAATTACGCGAGAAGACGTCTGCGCTTGAAACCAAGTGGAGCAATGAGAAAGAATGTCTCGATGCGATAGGGGCGCTGAAAAAAGAACTCGAAGAACTCCGAGTAGAAGCAGAAAATGCAGAAGCCATGGCTGACCTCCAGAAAGCAGCTGAGATACGGTACGACTCGATACCGTCGATAGAAAAAGAAATGGAAACGAAAATGAAACGACTGAAGTCACTACAGCGCAGTCGCCGACTTCTCAAGGAAGAGATCACAGAGGAGGACATTGCAGCGGTTGTAGCGCGGTGGACTGGCATCCCCGTCGCCCGCATGATGGAAGAAGAAGCGAAGAAGCTGGCCCGTATGGAAGAAGAACTGACGCAGCGAGTGGTCGGTCAGGGCAACGCTGTGAAGTTGATCGCCAACGCTGTTAAGCGGTCTCGAGCTGGTATTTCAGACCCTAACCGACCGATTGGTTCCTTCCTTTTCCTTGGCCCGACTGGTGTGGGGAAGACAGAGCTTTCTCGTGTACTCGCGGACTTCATGTTTGATGATCAGGATGCGTTGATCCGTATTGACATGTCTGAATTTATGGAAAAGCACTCGGTCTCCAAGATCATTGGATCACCCCCTGGCTATGTTGGTCATGAAGAAGGTGGTTCGATCACTGAAAAGATCCGTCACCGACCATACTCGGTGATCCTCTTTGATGAAGTGGAGAAGGCGCATCCAGAAGTCTTCAATGTACTGCTACAGGTACTTGATTCTGGCCACTTAACCGACGCGAAGGGGCGGAAGGTGAACTTCAAGAACACGATCATCATTATGACCTCAAACATTGGGGCTGAGCATATTGATCGGATGTCAAACTTTGGCTTTACGAATGATAAGGAAGACGCTGATCAGTATGAACAAGCGAAAGAGCGAGTGACTGATAGTCTTAAGAACTTCTTCCGACCAGAGTTCCTTAACCGCCTCGACGAGACGATTATCTTTGACATCCTGTCTCCAGAGAAGATCCGTTTGATCGTCGAACTGCAGATGGAAGAGGTGCAAAAACGCTTGGCACTGAAAGAGATTAAGCTTTCAGTCACCACCGAAGTGTATGACTATCTGGCAAAAGAGGGCTACGACCCGAAAATGGGCGCGCGTCCACTTAAGCGGGTGATTCAAAGTAAGATACTGACACCAGTAGCGAACGAAATGGTGTCAGAGAATATGCTTGACGGAGGAACGATCGAGGTCAGCATGAAGAAAGGGGAGTTGGTATTTAACGTTAAGAAAAAGGGTACAGCTAAAAAGAAAGACGCAGCTAAGAAAAAGACGTCCAAAAAGAAGGCTGCAGTTACAGCGTAGTAAAGAAAACAAGAGCGCGCCCACTAGTGGGCGCGCTCTTGTTTTACTCCCCGCAGTAGCCATCACCACCGTTCCTGTGCAGTTAACAGTTCAGCCTTCGAGCGATCATCGGTAAAGATTTCGTCGTCGGCATGGATGAGTGCTGCTGGTTCGAGCATGATCGATCCAAACGTGCGTTCACCGCGCACGGTAGAAAAGGTAGTTGTCGCTGGCAAAGTATAGCGGTCGGTAGCAGCGGCAGCGGCTTGGTAGAGGAGGTTTTGCTTCCTCGTGCTTCCTGGCACATCTGTCTGATACACAACTAAGTTAGGAAATACTGCAGCTACGGTCTTAGTAAATGACCCGGTGAGACTGGCTCCACCCCGTTCGTCAACTGTGCCAATAAAATTAATGATCAAGACACCGTCGGGGGTCAGTCGGGAACGCACTAAAGAAAAGTACTCTTTGGTAACGAGGTGCGGCGGTACGTAGTGGCCGGAGTTAAAGGCGTCAAGATAGATAACGTCGTACTGTGCGCTGGTAGTTTTAAGGAATTGTCGTCCGTCGGCGACGTGGTTAGTAAGTTGCTCCGAGGCAGGTAGCTCAAAATACGTTTGTGCGAGTTCTAAGAGCGAGGGTTCTAGCTCCGCGACGTCGATACGTATAGAAGGGTATCGCTCCAAGATGGCTTTTGGGATCGTGTAGGCACCACCACCGATGACGAGCAGTGATTCAGGCGTTTCTACTGCATCTATCTGGTATGGCATGAACTTTGTATATTCAAACAGGATATCCTCTGACCCCACAAAGATGCCTGAGGAAAGATTGGTTTCTCGCTTGAGGAAGCGAGCGGGGCGTCCTTCACGTTCACTATCGAAGATCATCAGATGGGAGTAGAACCCATCGCTGCGGTGAAGCACTTGTCGTTCCGAAGCGAATTGCGCACTCAAGTCCCGACTGCCGAGCGTCAGTGCACCAGCTAGCGCGACCCCAACCAAGAGACCAATAACCAGTGATTCTTGAGGTGGCTCTCTTCGTAATAGGGCATCGACGCCTAGACCGAGTACACCAAGCACTACCAGACTACAGCTGGTCCAAAAGAAAGTAGCTTCTACACCAAGTTGTGGCAACAATACGAACCCAGTGCTTAAGCTACCGACGATACTACCGAGCGTGCTCCAGAAAAACACGAGACCCACGAGCGCACCCTCACGTTCAGGTGTGGTGAGGGTGAGTAGTTTAGTCACAAACGGGGAGTCGATACCAAGGATAAACGCCGGTAGAAAGAAAAAGAAAAACGCCAAGGTAAGTGGGCTGCTTGTAGTACCGATGCTGTGAGCTGGATGAGTGACCGTAAGAGCGAGAGAAGATAATGCCAAAAGTGTGATTCCTGCTGCAGTGATGAGTGTATAGAGTAAGCGGCGGCTGGGACGGTAGTCGGCCAGTTTTCCACCGAGAAAGTACCCGCAACTTAAGGCAAACAAAATTACTGCCAGTACTCCTGAGAGCACCGTAAGTGATGATCCAAACTGGATCGAGAGCAGGCGGATCGCACTGATTTCAACCACCAGTACTGCCGCACCTGACCAAAACACAGTGAAGAAATAGAACCAAGACATCCGCATGTGTGGTGAGTATAGCACTTAAAAAAGCTGGTGTGCGTAGTCGGGCATCCGTACAATTAAATTACCTCTAATCGCCTCATTTTAGCCTAAAATGAGGCGATTAGAGGTTTGTAGCCTGAGAATATATCTCGAAGAAGTAGCTACTCTGTCAACCAAACTTATGTTTGGTTTTGACTTGTTAGGCTTTATGCGTGACTGTGGGCTGGCTTTAGTTGGAGCTGGTTGCGCAATGTGACACCTATACTGAGGTCGGTGTAGGACCCGAAAGTTTTGTTGTGGTGTGTCTATTCAACTCTGCTCGAACTCACTTCCAGTCTCAACGTGACTAACTCGCAACCGCGGAGCGCGTGGTGATTCGATACTTCCGCGTACGCATTCGGGTTCGTGGTGACGCCACGGGCGCGGGCTACTCGCCCGCAGCCACCCCAAAATTTCCTTACCGTTTCCTCCTAGCGGAAGGGGGTGTGGGGTGAGAAAGTGTGGGACGCTTTTGCAAGAGGTTGTCAGCTCGTTAGAGCGACAACCTGTACTGTTTCTGTATAGAAAAGCCGCCTTAAAGCTGAAAGGAAATTTTGGGGTTGCTTTTGCCCTCAGTCTTCCAAAAGTTCTTCAAAGAAGTCTCTTAAAAATTAAGACTTCTTCTCAGACCTTTCTCCAGACTGGTGGCAGCCCGTGGCGTTGCGTAGACGAGCGGGTGGTAGTGCCAGAGTACG
>Ga0136601_1000157_pt1 | contig 34429 bp, 34 predicted proteins | sample AntRauMFilla2699_FD_181020 | JGI IMG/M metagenome (GOLD analysis project Ga0136601, IMG submission 181020) | Saline lake microbial communities from Rauer Islands, Antarctica - Metagenome Filla 2 #699 | ecosystem: Environmental > Aquatic > Non-marine Saline and Alkaline > Saline | place...
AAGACGGACTATACGTTGATACTACAATCATCGCCCCGACTCCCAGCAGAGCAAAGATGACTATCAAGCTTAATTCAAACGGGCGGAGTTTCATACTTTTCTAAATGCTAACCCATAATGATGTTCGCCCGCGTCAAACTCACCATCAACTATAAAGCCATTTGATTCAAATAATGCCTTGGTTTCATTCGCAGAAATAACTTGATTTGGCTGAGGACCCAGCCCAGAGAATGATTCTGACCAATCCACCACAAAAAACTTTCCGCCTTTCCTCACTGTGCGGCCCATTTCCTGCACTGCTGTTTCTTTGTCCTCCATCTGAAAGAAGGTGTTTACCAGCACAGCAATATCGAGCTCACCAGTTGAAATCTTGATACCATTAGCTGCTTCCAAATCACACCACAACGGATGCACATTGTGTAATCCAAGGGTTCGAGCTTGGTCGCCAAGCTTTTCAACTAAGTTCTTTTGTATCTCACAAGCAAACACCCTACCTGCTTCTCCGGCAGCGCGAGACAAGACAGATAAAAAGAATCCGCTCCCGGCACCATAGTCGGCCACGATATCACCTTCGCGTATATGGAAATGTGAAGCAACAACGTCTGGTACAACAAACCTTCTGGTGACGGGTGTATTCATTCCACCTATTATACACGGTTCCACGTTGAGTGACGTGCAGGATGTGAAAAAGATGAGCGGACTGATGTCCATCCGGTGTGTTTCTGAATAAAGCCAAATGACTACTTTCAGACCATCGAGGTTCTGCCAAGTAGACAAATGTCATTCTTGCACTCCATAAGAATGGGCCCAGTATTATTAAATAATACTGGGCCCGTTTTTGACATCACTTTACTTACCTTTCAACCACGGTTGCTTCGTAAATAAGATATCCCCCTGACGAATCCATCTCTTCAGGAAGCACGTCACATGTTGCTGTGTAAATATTATTACCAGCTGCATCCTTAAAACCATACCCTGTCGACGCCATGATGCAGTAGTTGGTGACATTCTTCATCAGGCGTTCGCCTAACAGTACTCGCTGCAATCGTCCTGAGACGATTGCAGTTTCCGCGATTTCTGTTTCGAGTGTCACAGCACCGTCTGAGAAGGCTCGGAAAACTAAATCTACATCAGGCTCCCCGGCGATAAAAACTGCAAATGTGCTTAATTGTCCCCTAAGCACATCACAGATTCCTGCGGCCGTTTGTTCTGCCAGAGTTGGAAGAAACACTTCTTCTGTTTCTTCAAAACTCACCAAAGCTGATTGCAAACTTGGACCATCCAAACCATTCTCAGGCCCAGCGTCATATCCTATCTCGTTGAGCCCCTCCTGAACACATTGAATGTCAGCATTGCCGGCGGTTGTTGGTTCGGCTGCGTCAGCATTACCAGAGCTGGCTGGTACTGCTGAGCAACCTACCAACGCAATTAGAACGGTTGGTATAGTAAGGTACTTAAGAACATTCGCATTCATTGGTTTATCCTCCAATACATGGTTGTATGATGCTCTTAAATAACAATTAAGACATCACTCTCTTATGTTTAACATAAAAGAATAAAAAGTCAAGTTTTGTAGCATTGCAGCGCCCAGTTGCCAAGTAATACGGTCATCCTTTTGCTACCAACTTTTATAACCACACTCCAGCCCACTCTGTTGGCTGGCTGTCAGAAAATAGGGATCTGGCTTTCGCGTGTTGCATGTACTATTTTAAGATATAGCATGCTCGTCGAGTATAAATTAAGAAAGGCCCAGTATTATTAAATAATACTGGGCCTGTTTTTGACATTTCCTTACCCAGATTTACTCAAGGTTGTCTTAAAGAAAATATAAAGCCCTGTGGACTCCCCTGGCTGATAAGCAGGATAATCTCGACATGAACCTGCGTACAAAGTCTCCCCAGTCCGATCGTAAAAACCGTATCCTGTCGGCGCATAGACGCAGTATCTTCTGACTTGTCTTACTAGACGGCTGCCTATAAGTATGCGCTGCGGCTGCCCTGTGGCAGTGATTTCTACTCGTGCAAATGGTTCAGCTTGTTCATTTACATCAGTGGTTTCATAGAACTGGAATTCTAAGTCTATACCAGACTCTCCTTCAATAGTAACTATAAATGTGTTGTATCGATTCCCCAGAGCATCACAAATTCCAGGGGCCGTTCGTTCAGTCAGGGCTGGGAATTTGATATCTACCGCTCCTTCGTACAGCTCTATAGCATCTCGTAGAACTTCGTTGTCCACCCCGTTCTCGGGACCTGCGTTGTAATCAAAAGAGTTGAGCCTTTGCTGAATGCACTTTATATCAGCGTTGGCTTGTACTGCTACATCACCATCACCATCACCATCACCATCGTTGGCGTTGGCGTTGGCGGATGGTTCTGCGCAACCGACTAACACAACCAGAATGGTTGATACAATAAGGTACTTAAGAACATTCATTGGTCTATCCTCCAATACGTTTGTATGATGTCTTAATAAGAATCAAGACCTCATGTCTTTATTTTTAACATATAATATATTATAGTCAAGTAGCGTTGCAGCTTCAAGTTGACACTTCCATCCCTTTCCACACAACTAGTAAGTTTTTGTACCAGAGCATCCCCTCCATCCCTAATTCACGATGTCTCTTGGGTAAAAGCAAATACTACGAATTACCCACATGAGACCCTGGTGAATACGGAAAAAGAAAGGACCCAGTATAAAATACTGGGTCCTGTTTTGACAGAGACTTACTTAACTTTTGTTTAGGGTTGCTTCAATTATAACGAACTCTGGCGTCTCTTGCTGTACATAGTCATTGCATGTTTCTTGGGACGTCTCACCGCTTGTATCAGTCAGAGTGTATCCAGCCCGAGCCTGAATGCAGTACTTACTGGCATTTGTCACTTGGTTTGCGCCAATGTATATCAGTTGCTGATAACCTGAAGAGACGAGCACTTCAACAATGACTGTTGTTTCATCCTGAGCGTAGAGACGAAACGCTATTTCTCTGTCAGACTCACCATCAGTATCGACCCCAAAAGGAACGATATTCTGGTTCATGACGTCACAGAGTCCCACAGCTGCTTGCTCTGTCAGTGCTGGCACACTAGCATCCACCCATTTTCGCCACTGAGTCAAGGCTTCTTTTGCAGAATCCCTAATTACCCCATCTTCAGGACCAGCTTCAAAGCCATATTGGTTGAGGCCGGCTTGCACACATATAATGGCATCCTTAGTGCTGATGGAAGTGCTGACGGAACCCGTGTTGGTGGGTGTAGATGCCTCATCAGTACCAGAGTTTTCTGGTACTGATGAGCACGCTGCTAACAAAACCAAAATGGCTGGTATAGTAATGTATTTTAGTACAATCATTAGTTTATCCTCCAGTGCATGGTTGCATGATGCCCTCAGAAGTCTAAGTACATCTATCTATAGAGTTAGCATATATTCTGGATATGTCAATATTTGTGCTGTAAGTGCAGCCTGTAGCGAGTACGGTCTACTAGTTCGTTTCAGAGCAAAATGTGCCCGAGACCTTTGACATAAATTTACACGAATACCACGCTGGCTATGGAGTCTCCCTCTCTCATTTTCATGACGCGTACGCCTTGAGTTTGACGACCTAGTGTTGGTACTTGCTTCAATGGCAGTTTGATAACCTGTCCCTTTTTACTCATAATTACCAGCTCACCTTCGGTTCGTTCTTCGCCGGTGATAATCAGACCTTTCACAACTGGGCCAGTTTTGGCGGTGAGTTTTACTGTCTTAATTCCTGAGCCACCACGCTTTTGTGTTTTATATTCAATCGCTGGGGTAGTTTTTCCGTATCCGAATTCAGTCACAATCAACACTTCTCGATCGACATCTTTCCCTTTCAATACTTCAGCGGACACAATATGATCATCTTTGGTGAGCTTCATCCCAGTTACTCCGGCAGCGGTCCGCCCCATCTGACGAATATCGGTTTCTTTGAATCGAATAGCTTGTCCTTGTTTAGTGATCAATGACACCTCGTCACCCTTCCCGACGAACTGGGCAGAAATCAATGAGTCGTCGTCTTTGAGCGTAATCGCAATCAAACCACTGCGACGCACATCCTTAAAGGCAGCGGCATCACTCTTTTTGGCGACGCCGTTTTTGGTCACCATCATGAGACTCCAGTCGCCATCCCAGTCTTCTTTCCGCACAGCCAGCACAGACGTCACGTGCTCTTCGCTATTCATAGACAGGAAGTTCATAATAGATTTTCCTTTAGTGGCTCGGCGCCCTTCAGGGATTTCAAACATTTTTGATTGGTAGACTTTTCCAGCGTCAGTGAAGAAGAGCAGGTCGCTATGAGCTGAAGTCGTCAATAGTGTAGTCACCACATCTTCTTCTTTGGTATTTAAATCAACTACACCGACCCCACCTCGTCGCTGGACTTTATACTCCGCTGGATTCGTACGCTTCACGTATCCACCCTTGGTGAGTACGAGTACAGATTCATCGTCTGGTATTAAGTCTTCTTGACTGAGCTGCTTGACGCCGCCCTTCACAATCTTGGTACGACGATCGTCGCCGAACTTGTCAGCCACATCTTCCATCTCTTTTTTTACAATTCCCATCATCTTAACCTTGCTCTTGAGGATGGCTTGAAGTTCTTTGATGAGTTTTTGTACGATTGCTAACTCGTCTTCAATCTTCTTCCGCTCCAGACCGGCGAGCTTCTGTAGACGCATGTCGAGAATAGCTTGTGCTTGAATTTCGGAAAACTTAAATTCTTTCATCAACGCTGCGTGGGCGGACGGCACATCTTTCGCAGCGCGAATCAGCTTGATGATTTTATCTATATGATCCAGTGCTTTCTTTAGACCGAGCAAGATATGTTCACGCGCTTGGGCTTTATTCAAATCATATTGAGTTCGGCGACGAATCACCTCTGCTCGGTGCTTAATGAATTCTTCGAGAATGGTTTTCAACGAAAGCGTCAACGGAATACCATCCACCAGCGCCACCATATTGTAGTGGAAGGTATCCTCAAGCTGCGTATGCTTGTAGAGTTTATTCAAAACTGTTTGTGGCTGAGCACCCGTTTTCAATTCAATAACCACCCGGATGTCATCAGTCGATTCGTCACGCATTTCTCGGATACCTTCAATCTTTTTCTCTCGCACCAAGTTGGCAATCTTTTCTTGCAAATCTGCCTTATTGACCCGGAATGGAATAGAGCTGATGAGAATAGAAAATGCTCCACGTTTGTCTTCGATAATCTCCGCTTCACCGCGCACTACCACACCGCCCCGACCATTGGCATAGGCGTGAGCAATCGCTTTTTTATCAAACGCAATAGCGCCCAGCGGGAAGTCTGGACCTTGGATATGCTTCAGCAGGTCGTCTACCGTAGCGTCAGGATTATCTATCAAGTGAGCTGTAGCAGCTACCACTTCGCGCAAGTTGTGTGGGGGAATATTAGTCGCCATTCCCACGGCAATACCTAAACCACCCATGAGCAGCAGGTTTGGTACTGCTGAGGGCAGTACGGTTGGTTCGGTCTTCGTACCGTCAAAGTTTGGTCGCCAATCAACGGTATCTTTCTCGAGATCTCGCAATAACTCTTCAGCCACCTTAGACATTTTTGCCTCAGTATATCGATACGCCGCTGCACTATCCCCGTCAATAGAACCGAAGTTTCCTTGTCCGAGCACGAGTGGATAACGAGTTTTGAAATTTTGGGTCAGGTTTACCATCGACTCATACACAGCCGAGTCACCATGCGGGTGAAAACTTCCCAATACGTCTCCCACTACCGTCGCTGATTTTTTGAACCGGGCGCTTGACGTCAGACCATTGAGTCGCATCGAATAGAGGATGCGCCGGTGCACTGGCTTTAGGCCGTCCCGTACATCAGGCAGCGCACGAGAAGTGATCACCGACATGGCATAGTCGAGGTACGCAGCTTCCATTTCTGAAGAAATACTCTGGGTGATGATTCCGCGTTTTGGGTCAATTGGTTCTGGTGCGGGTGATTTTTTCGGCATATATCAAGCTAATCAGTCATTTTAATGTTGAGCAGTATACCATATTACTCACTGGTGGTGGTTGAGGTGGTGGCTTTTGCAACTGCTTGGATACGAATTTCTCTGGGTTTTTCTGCTTTATATGAAGAATCTGTGGTAAACCGTTCACGCGATTCTCTGGAGGCTGCTGATGTGGTGCTCACGGTAGATGAGGCGTTGTCCGAGGTTGACCGGGTCGAACTTGCCTGTGTACTTGAAGCACTATACTCATCCATAAGTTCTTTGAGAGACTCATTTACTGAAGAGTCTGAACTGATGGAATCTTTCACAGCTGCTGCTTGAGAACCTAGCCTATCAAAAAAACCTTCTTCTGCTTGATCTGGAGAACCAGCTGTACTGAGTGCCCCGTTAAATGTATTAGGGACATTAAATAACCATATCGCCGCTACTACAAAAGTAAAACTGGTAGCAATGCCAAACGCAATATTGGCCCGCCTTTGTTTTGGCTGCCGGCGAATTTTTCCAATCAGCTTACGCATGTTGTATTTATGACTTGATTACGACTACTTCACCTTGCATCTCATTGACGTCTTTACGCTTAATAGTCAATTTATCTACTGGCTTGATTGATTCGTTTCCTTCTTCTTTTTGGAACGCTTTGAGCGCCTCATCATCGTAATGCATTGGGATAATCAGTTTTGCTTCCAGCTTTACAGCCAGCTTTGAGGCCTGTGGTACTTCAAGCACATCTCCCCCGCCAATTGGTACAAATAAAATATCAATGTCACCCAACTCGCTAAGTATTTGCGGGTCAATATCAGAACTGCTCAATGCGCCCAGAAATACCATGTTCATTTCTTCGAGCTTGACTTGATAGATGGTGTTAAATCGTTCTACCTTTTCATAGGTTGTTTTTACTCCGAAACCGCGCGCTACGACTGAGCCAATTTCATACTCACCGGGACCGTCTACAAGAAACGGTTCTTTACTCCCGTGCTTTACGTTGTCAATGCCATTAAAGTCGTCATGCCACATAGTAATAAACGCTGCGTCTGAACCAAATTTTACTGGTGGAAGTTTAGATTTCTTGCCGATTGGGTTGAAGGCTAATGTCGTACTCCCAAACGACACCTTGAAGCATTCACCTCCATAATACGAAATAACCATAATGTCAGTAGTATACGTCATGGTCGGCAGAATATGAAATATCTGGACAACCTGTCGCCTGTCAGACTCGTCAACAAAATAAAAATGCCCGGCCCAGCAACCAGTTCTCTGGCTGCTGCCTCTCGACAAACCGGCTCGTTTATACTATATTTCACGCACCTTTTAGGTAATTATCAATTCTAGCGACACACGTTAAACCCCGCGCTCACGGACAACTGCCAGAGCATAGGTTGCGCGGACGCGTGTCGTCGGATTAAACAATACACATATATATGTTTGGACTGACAAAGTCTAAAGAGAAAGCGGATGTAGCGGAAGCTACAGAAGCAGCCTCTACTGGAGTAATGAGTGCGCTCGTCGACTCAATTCCAGCCGCTCCACAAGATGGAGAAATCGTATCAGGAGTCGTTTCGGCTATTGGTCGAGCGAAAGTATACATCGATGTCGCACCGTTTGGGACCGGAATCATCTACGGTCGTGAATACATGAACGCTCGAGACATCCTACGGAAAGTACACCCAGGAGATGCTATCGACGCAAAAGTTGTTACTACCAATAACGAAGACGGGTACATCGAACTTTCACTCAAGGAAGCTCGACAAGCACTTATCTGGTCAGATGCTGAATCTGCAGTAAAGAACGCTACCGTTTTGAGTCTGGAAGTAAAAGAAGCCAACAAAGGTGGACTTATCATCGACTGGCAAGGCATCCAAGGATTCCTCCCAGCTTCACAGCTCTCAGCAGAAAACTACCCACGAGTGTCAGATGGTGACAAAGACAAGATTCTGGTCGCCCTCAACGAACTCGTTGGCAAACACCTATCACTCGTGATGATCACGGCTGATCCAAAAGAACACAAGTTGATCTTCTCTGAAAAAGGCCTCCAAGAGAAAGAGGAAAAAGAAGAGAAAGTAAACAAGTATGACGTTGGAAACGTAGTGACCGGAGAAGTGACTGGAGCGGTAGACTTCGGAGTATTCGTAAAACTGGAACCAGGACTCGAAGGACTGGTACACATCTCAGAACTCGACTGGGGTCTGGTGGAAGACACCAAGGCGCTCTACAAAGTTGGTGATGAAGTAAACGTGAAAGTCATCGAAGTGAAGGATGACAAAATCTCACTCTCTATCAAGCAACTGAAAGAAAACCCATGGGTCACTGCCTCTAAGAAGTACGAGAAGGGACAGATGGTAGACGGAGTGGTAATTAAGTACAACAAGCACGGAGCACTCGCTTCTATCGAAGAAGGAGTAGCTGGGCTGGTACACGTATCAGAATTTGAAACTGAGGAAAGCCTCAAGACAACCCTTTCACTGGGAAGTGTCTACAAATTCAAGATTTCCCTCTTTGAACCAAACGACCAAAAGATGACACTGTCATACAAGGAAGCACAAGAAGCAGCGTAATTCTCTATTCGAGATATTCGCAAAAAAAAAGACTGGCCCTACTGGCCAGTCTTTTTTTGTGTGCGGTAAACAGCACCCAACGTTACTTCGTATTGTGTTTATTCATAGCGAGTTCCAGACCATCGTTCATCACACTCTCTATGGCTTCTTTCACTTTTTCGTAGACAAAATCTAATTCTTTTTGCTCGGCCTTACCAAAAGACTTCAGAACAAAGCGCTCCAACGGGCCACCGCCGGCTGGGCGCTTGGTCTTGCCCGTCCAAAAACTCTTGGGAGCAATCCCCACTCGGACGCGAATAAAATCTTTGGAACCAAGTTTTTGAATAATGGAAGACACACCATTGTTTCCACCACCGCCTCGGCCTTGCACGAGCTTTATCTCGCCAAACGGTAAGTCAATGTCATCGTGTATCACAATGAGCTGCGTAATATCACTGCGTGGCACTACCTTCACCACAGCACTCCCAGAATTGTTCATGAAGGTGTCTGGATAGACAATTTTTACCTCAGTATCCTGCACCACGCCTTGCGTCACTCTCCCACTATCAGCGCGCGACTCACTGAGTCCTGGCAGCTGCCAGGCAGCGCGACAATAGTCTAACGCCAACCACCCCACATTGTGTCGAGTGGTCTCATACTTTTCACCTGGATTACCCAACGGGACGAGATAGTACATATCAATACAGTATACCTGATGAACCGTAGGCAGAAAAACCATTCTCGATTACTGCTCTGTCATTGAAAATATGTTTTCTTCACGACAAATATGCGCGCCGGGCTCAGCATTTTTCTGAAATTTGTTTTAGTTGGAAAAATTTCGTATACTACTGATTAATTGTCGTATGTCACTCTTCTCCAAACAAGAATCCTCTACTGACAGCACAGCTGACTCTCAAGAAAAAACTGAACATCCATTGACTGAAATTGTTCGATTCTCCCTCATCGCTATTCTCATCGTCATCCCAGTACGGATGTTCATTGCCCAACCATTCATTGTCTCAGGCGCGTCCATGGACAATACCTTCCACACTGGAGAATATCTGATTGTAGATCAGGTGAGCTATTACTTTGAGCAACCCAAACGAGGTGAAGTCATTATTTTTAAATATCCACGCGACCCCTCAAAGTATTTCATCAAACGAGTTATCGGGATTCCTGGCGATACCCTAGAGATCGACGGCAACGTGGTCACTATCACCAATGAACACCATCCAGACGGTATCGTACTCGACGAGCCCTATATAAAATCTATGCGCCCGGGAGCCAGCATCAGTGAGACCCTCGGTGAACACGAGTATTTTGTGATGGGAGACAACCGCGACCAAAGTTCAGACTCCCGGACCTGGGGAGTCCTCCAAGAGAGCTTCATCGTCGGCCGAGCCTTTTTACGACTCTTTCCACCTGGCGAAGTGAGTTATTTCCCTGGTTCTGTCACCCCAGAAGAATCAGTCGTCGACACCAATTAATCACTCATAACATTTGCGTATGTCACACACACCAACCGAATTCCTCAAAGTAGCCAACCATACCGCTGAACACTTTGGCTTTCAGACTATTGAACAGCTGCGGAAGTCCCCGGAATGCAAAAAGTGTATTGTGAGCATGCCGCATACCGTGACCGGCGCCAGTAAAAAAATTGATGCTCATGGCGGTTTACTCAGCTCTGGAATTTCTACCTTCTGTGAAGAAAACCTCCACGCAATCGAAAAACCAGTACTGCTCTACTCTATCCAGCAGGTGCCGTACACCAACGAGACCGCGGTCACCTTTCATATTTTTAACGTTCCGCGCAGCATAGCCGAAGCGATTCTGATCCAAGCTACGCGAGCCCTCGCTTCAGACTTAGGCTACTCAGACCACACAGTAAAAATCAACTCCCTGGGTGACACTGATTCACTAACTCGCTATACTCGTGAGCTGACCAACTTTTTAAAAAAACGGATGGACACCATGCCAGCTGATGCACGCGAACTCATGAAAGAGCATCCCCTGACAGCTTTAGCCTCATTAATTGAGAAAAATGATGACCTGGCCCTCCGAGCCCCCAACCCATTGGAATACCTCAGTGACCCCAGCCGCAAGCATTTCCGAGAAATTATCGAGTATTTGGATATGAGTGCTACTCCGTACGAAATTGACCCGAAGATGCTGGGTCATCATGAATGCTACTCAGACGCGATATTCTCGCTTGATATGGATACAGAGGGCGATGAAGCGCCGGGACTGAGTATTCGCGGCGGACGATTTGATGAATTTGCGTACCGCGCGACTCGTACTCGTACACCGTCAGTGGGAGCAGTGGTTGTGTTGAAAAACAGCAAGGCTCCTGCCCGCTCTCCGCGACCAAAAACCCAAAAACCTTCAGTCTACGTAGTCCAACTCGGCTTTGGACCAAAAATCAAAAGTCTGCTCCTGATCGACTCGCTGCGCCAAGCTGGCATTCCAGTCTTTCATGATTTAGCGAGTGACTCCCTCTCTACTCAGCTCCGTGACGCAGAGGCTCGCAAGGTGAAATACACCCTAATCATTGGTCAAAAGGAATTTGTAGAGAACACCGTAATTCTCCGTGACATGGATGTCCGCAACCAGGAATACATCACCCAAGACGCCTTGATCAAGAAACTCAAACGAAAGGCAGTACTCTCGGTGTAGAAGCTTGCGCTAAATTGCGCAAAGTGGTATTCTCTTGGCCACATATGGCAACCAATGTTCAAGTCGAAAAAAACAATAACGAGAGTAGCGCAAACGTAATTCGACGCTTTACCAAACGAGTACAAGGAGCAGGAATTGTTCCCAAAGTACGAGGTGGACGATATTTTAGTCGGACAAAGAGTAAAAGCGTACAACGGACTGCAAAACTTCTCAAGCTTGATAAGCGAGACAAATACGAAAAGCTCGTGAAGTTAGGTAAGATTCAAGAATTCCGAGGACGACGTCGATAGTCTTGATTCAAAAAAACAGCCGGTACACAGTACCGGCTGTTTTTGTTTGCGATGCACTGTATAATGACACGTACTTATGGACACACTTAGTATCACCAGCACCGTAAAATCGCACCCTACGCACGAATATCAAGCCATGAAGGACGCAATACTCGGAAAGCGATACAACCTCTCATTAGTATTTATCGGCCAGAAAAAAGCCGCTGGGCTCAACGAGCAGTACCGCAAAAAAAGTTATAGCCCCAACGTGCTGTCTTTTCCACTAGATGAGAAAAACGGAGAAATTTTTATCTGCCCGCAGGTTGCCAAAACACAAGCCGCCAAATACAACTTATCAACTGATGGATACGTGGCCTTTTTATTTATCCATGGCTTGCTTCATTTGAAAGGACACGACCATAGCGATACAATGGATGCACAAGAGCAAAAATACCTAAAACGCTTTCATATTTCATAATCAATGGCTGAGCAAATCATTACAGGAATCGATGTCGGAACCTACCATGTAAAAGTGGCGATTGCTCGCATGCCCAAAAAAGCTGGACTGAACACCCGACCGGAAATTATCGGTACTGGTCTAGCGGAAAGTCGCGGCCTGAAAAGTGGCTACATCATGCAAGAAAGCGAGGTGGCTCGGAGTATTAAAAGTGCCATCGCTCAAGCCGAAAAAAATGCCGGGGTACAAGTGAAGCGAGCACACGTCGGCATTGGCAGTATTGGACTGGAAGAAATTTACTCTCATGGTGAAATCATTCCGACGCGAGCTGACTCAGAAATCACCGCTTCTGATTTAGAAAAAGTGATGCAAGATAGTGAGGAGCGAATAATGGACCACATCCCCAATCGCCGCATCCTGCACAGCATCCCTCTGCGCTACACCATCGACGGCACCCCTGTACTTGGTCGTCCACAAGGACTCAAAGGAACCAAACTCGAAATTGATAGTTTATTTATTACTACCTTCGAGCAGCACGTAAACGATTTGATAGATACCATCGAAAGTCTTGGGGTGTACGTCGAAGACATCATTGCCTCTCCCCTGGCTGCCAGCTTCGTAATGCTGTCTAAGGTACAAAAACGCGCCGGGTGTGTATTGACGAACATTGGGGCGGAAACCACCTCTACCGTCGTATTTGAGGACTCTACACCCATCTCTCTGCGTATCTTCCCTATGGGGTCTGGTGACATCACCAACGACATCGCTCTGGGCTTACGAGTACCACTGGAGGACGCTGAGAAGATTAAGCGAGGCGGCATGACCAGCGCTACTTACTCCAAGAAAAAATTGGACGAAATTATTCAAGAACGACTCAAAACGATCTTCAGCTTAATTGATACTCAACTGAAAAAAATCAAACGTGATGGCTTGCTCCCCGCTGGAGTCATTTTGACTGGAGGTGGAGCCACCGTAAATGGTACGACTGAAGTCGCCAAAGCTGCTCTCGAACTCCCTGCGAGAATTGCCACGTTAGACATCGGAAAAGGGACCAAAATCAAAGATGCCTCCTGGGCAGTTGCGTACGGTCTATGCATGTGGGGCGCCAGTGACGTCGAAGAGACCTCCCCAATGGGCTTGGTCAAACACACGAAACGAAATATTCTTTCCTGGCTCAGTCAGTTCCTTCCCTAGCTCAAATTGAGTTGATATCAAACAATGATATATCTGAGTGAGCAATCACATGATTCTCGATTATGTCAATATGGTGACAGAAGTTTTTTGCACGTGTATGATAGCTGTATTAGTAGAAATCGTGCTCAGGGGTGGGTTCGAGAAATACGTATTTATAAAAAATAATCGCCATGGAACAAATTAAATCAGATGTGGAATCCTTCGCCCGAATCCGTGTAGTCGGAATTGGTGGTTCAGGTAATAATGCCGTCAACCACATGGTTGAATCAAAAGTCAAAGGAGTAGAATTTATTGCCATCAACAGTGATGCGCAAGACCTTCATAACTCAATGGCGAAAAAGAAGATTCATATTGGGAAGAACCTGACTCGCGGACTCGGAGCTGGAGGAAATCCAGAAATGGGAAAACGGGCAGCCGAAGAAACCCGTGAAGAAATCAATAACTCTATTAAGGGTTCAGACATGATCTTCATTACCGGAGGTATGGGAGGTGGTACCGGAACTGGTGCTGCGCCGGTAGTAGCGAAGATTGCTCGGGAAAGCGGAGCACTGACAGTTGGAGTGGTCACCAAACCATTTCTCTTTGAAGGCCAACAGCGCATGCGTTTGGCGTTAGATGGAATCGAAGAATTAAAGCAAGAAGTGGATGCGTTGATTATCATTCCTAACGATCGATTGCTCGCAATCGTCGACAAAGAAACGACAGTCAAAAACGCCTTCGCTCAATGTGACAACATTCTCAAGCAAGCAGTCGAAGGAATCTCAGACTTGATTACCATGCCAGGAATCATTAACGTTGACTTCGCTGACATCCGTAGTGTGATGGAAAACGCTGGTTCAGCTTTGATGGGAGTTGGAATCTCTTCAGGCGAGAAGCGAGCCGAGGAAGCTGCGCGAGCCGCTATCAATTCCCCATTATTGGAAGTTTCTATCACTGGAGCAAAGGGAGTCCTCTTTGCGATTGCTGGCGGTGAAGACTTGGGAATGCTTGAGATTCAAGACTCAGCTCGAGTGATTACCGAATCAATCGACCCACAAGCACGAGTCATCTTCGGAGCTATCCGAGACGAAAAGCTCAAGAAGAACGAGCTCAAGGTAACTGTCATCGCTACCGGATTCCCCGAAGAAGACGAATCAAGTAGCAACTACACAATCTCGCGACAAGCTCCAGTTGCCTCTGAGGTCTCAAAATCAATTGAAACATTAGACGAGGAAGACGAAGCTCCAGCTCGAGGAAAAATATTCAACTCACTTTCTTCCGGCAAAAAACCGGAGCAGAAACCAACCAACGCAACAGCTAATTCAACCAAGCCAGAATTACCCAAGCGTGACCCCAAGCCAGTTGACCCAGCTGACGACAACGATGACGATGATGACTGGGGAGCGGTACCGGCTTTCCTTCGTCGCTCGAAGCTAAAGTAAGAACCCAACGTACAAAAAACCCACCCTCCAAAAGAAAAAGCTCCGCTCCCAAGCGGAGCTTTTTCTAAAATACAGAGCACCAACCAGCTCCATACTGATGATATTCCGAGAGTAATGACTCAGCAGTGAAATATGGTATTCTTGTGACACTATTCATAAATTGATTACATTTCCGAATTTCCTATGTATGACTTACTAATTATTGGTGGCGGTCCAGCCGGAACAGCAGCTGGAGTCTATGCTTCTCGAAAACAATTGAAAACGCTCTTTGTGACCAAGGATTGGGGTGGGCAAAGCACCGTCTCAACTGATATTCAAAACTGGATTGGTACACCATCTATCTCTGGGGACCAACTGGCGAAAGACTTACGAGGACACCTAGAAGCGTACGCCGGAGACCAGGTAGACATCATTGCCGACCAGTTGGTCGTAAGTCTCGAAAAAACCGCTGAGGGGCTATTTGAAGCCACTCTGACTGACGGAAGTAAGCATACGAGTACTGCAGTATTAATTGGATCAGGCTCAACCCGACGCCGCTTAGACGTACCCAAAGCAGATGAATTTGAGCACAAAGGCGTCACCTACTGTGCGAGTTGTGATGGCCCGATTTTTGCTGGACAAGACGTAGTAGTCATTGGTGGTGGAAATGCCGGATTTGAAACCGCCGCCCAACTACTTGCCTACGCTAAAAGTGTCACCTTGCTCCACCGCGGAGACGCCTACAAGGCTGACCCAGTCACCGTGGAGAAAGTCTTGGCCCACGAAAACATGACAGGTATCCTCAACGCTCAGCCAACAGAAGTGCTGGCTGAAAAGTTCGTATCTGGACTCAAATATACAGACCGCAATACACAGGAGGAACACACGCTGCCAGTGACAGGAATATTTGTCGAGATTGGCATGATTCCCAACACCGAATTTGCCGATGGTGTAGTCGATCGCGACGAATACAAACGAATCCTCATTGACCCGTGGACCCAAAAAACCAGCACGCCAAACATCTGGGCCGCTGGAGACTGTACCAATGTGCGCTATCACCAAAACAATATTTCTGCAGGTGATGCCGTCCGTGCTCTGGAAGATATCTACGTCACTCTCAAAGCGAAGTAGCTGACCCCAAACAAAAGAAAACAATCGCTGACACCACGTCAGCGATTGTTTTCTACACCGCCCAAAATCGTAAAAGCGCCCCCTCCAGGGCGCTTTTACTTTGTACAACGTAGAGCTTCGGCCTGCGCGCATTGCTCGTAGCCTCGAGCAAGTATTTGAATACTTCACCACCGCGCAAACCTATTGACAAGCATGCCATACTGCCAAATATACTCAACCGCACACAATATCCTTGTTTTTCGACCTGGGTGTGTAAAAACTGTGCATAAGTCATGTATAAGTCTGGGTATAAAACCTCAATAACCGTTGTAAAACTGTGGGAAAACTCTTAGTGGATTATTTACGAAACTGCTGTGACGTTGTATATAAAGGATAAAATACTCACTATTCCTCCATTCCCTGACCAACTTTTTCTCACCTCCATAGAATCAAAGAAAAACCCGTATGCGTTCACATACGGGTTTTTGCTACAGCATATTGATTACATCGCATCTCTTTTCTGACCAGTCTCCAGAATCTTTCTTTTCTCTTGAGCATTCTCTTCACCAGCCACAGACGCCGGATCATCTGGGTCAATCTCTGTAGCAGTGAATTTTTCCAGTAGCTGCAAAATTTCTTCTGCCTCGTGCTCTACAAAGTTTCCGTACTGGACTACAGTCACTGGTAGCTCATTTGGTTTGGTCACATGTTCGGCAATCAAACCCTTGAGGTGTTCTGGTTCAAACACAAAGAGCTTCTCCGGCTTGAACGCTTGTATTGCGTCAGAGAGTTCGCTGGTAATACTTTTTATATAGACTTCGATATTTTGTGCATCATCTTCTTCCTGCGGGGCGCCTGAGCCTAGGTGCTCTCCGCCGGTTGAACGTATGAAGAATCCCTCGTTGTCACTCAACTCAGGGGGATGTTCTTCTACATACTCCAAACCCTTCATTTCTCCGTCCCGGATTTGAAAAATCTTCCCATGTTCTTTGGCAGAAACTACTACTAATGAGTTTTCAAGTTCACTATTTTTTGTTTGAATTTTTTCCATACCATTATTGTAACAAACATACGATTTTGTACAAAACGTATATATATTAAAATACACTTATATCCGACTGGCAATTTTTGGCATTTTTGTTATGATGGTGCCCACTAAATCACCTACTGTAAAAAGCAGTTGTTTAGTCCGACCAACGTCTCCCCTACAGAGACATTTGGTCCCATCGTCTAATGGTTAGGACGCCAGGTTTTCATCCTGGAAATCGGAGTTCGATTCTCCGTGGGATCACAACTGCCCTAAACCCGCATAATCTAGTAGGTTATGCGGGTTTAGTGGTTTTATGCTTCCGAGATCTATTTTCGGAAGGAAGGACCCTCAGAGAAAAATCAGTATTCTGACTGTTGCTGTTTGCCGGTGTCACGGAAAATTGAAAGGGGCTTCGGCTGATACGTATCTACGGAGGAAGGGCCACCGTAGATACCCTTCTTACCGAGAAAGAATCACTGTACACCTTTCCATTAACAAGCAAACGTGTGAAAATACATACATGAAATACAGATTGGTTATACTGGCAATACTTAGTTGCGGTATACTGTTGAACATAGTCTTCGTAATCAGTACAAATATATATAAAACGAGTACGCCGTATACAACCCTAGAGTATGAGGTAGATATTCATGAAAATGAAACTTTCTCCACTCGATCATATTTAGTACATGCTCCAATTGAACAAGTTAAAAAACTACCAGTCGTACTGGTGTTTCATGGCAGTGGTGAACATGCTGATATAGCACTCAGTGAAAGTCGGTTTAACGATATTGCTGAGAAACATAACTTTATTGTCATATATCCAGACGGAACCGGTAAAAACTCTTCAAACAGAAGCTGGAACGGGGGTTCATGTTGCAGTTACGCAGCCAAAGAAAACACAAATGACGTACTCTTTATTGATGACTTGATTAAAGATCTAACGCACACATATAAAGTTGATCTCGAACACATATACGCAACAGGGTTTTCAAACGGCGCTCAATTTGCTTATCGCATAGCCTGTGAAAGTAAATTTTTATTCGCTGGCGTAGGGGTAGTTTCTGGCGCTGGTGTTGAATGGACTGATTGTGTTTTAGACAAGTCTATACCTACTATAGGGATAAACGAGTACATGGCAATTCCACAGCGTCTTTACAGTTGTCAGATAAAAAACCGCGGACAAAAGATTTATGAATCATTCCTTATCACTGAGTTAAGCACCTTTCTTTGTAAAAACGAAACAAAACATGCCTTTTACTATTTAAACGGAGCTAGTCATGGTTGGTCAAATGTACGAGAAAAATTAACGGCCAACAACAGCACACAATTTATTTCACGACCAGCGGCGGCAGTAATTTGGGATTTTTTTACACTAAATGAAACAAAGTAATTTCTATGCTTATTCATTGAAACAATACCAAGTTGCATATTTTGGTGGAACCATTTCACAAATAGCCTTTGACGTTTCAGAAATATATCGATTACCTAGTCGAGGTAAGAAATAACGGAGGAAAGATCTCCGTAGATGTAATTTCTAAAAATTAAAGCTGACTCACTTTGAGTATGAAAATCTGTGAATAGAGCGGTCACTAGTAATTCCCCCTAGGCAAGACCTAGGGAACCTACTCAAATCGCTCCCCTTAGGGTCACAAATTTTAGATAACTTTCTTTATTGCGGTTTGGTACGAAGGAAAAGAAATATCATGTGGTGAGTTATCTACTGCGATAAGTTCAGAATTTGCAGCTAGTTTTGCAGTTTCTTCACTACGTTTTTTAAGCTGTGGATAATCAATACCTTCTTTTTCTCCATACAAAATAATTAGTTTTGTATCTATTGATTTTGCCAGTTTGTGCGCACTACGTGTTCTCGTATCTGCGTATCTATTTTTACCTATGTAATTTTTCAACCACTTCCACATAGCTCCAACATCTTCTTTAAAGTCAGGACTGAGCGAACACAGTATTATTTCTTTTGCCTTTGTTTCGCCTGCTGTCATTAGTGCTATAGCTGCTCCGTAAGAAAAACCTAATATATAGTTTTCAGTCGATATGTTTGCATTATAAAAATTCAGAAATTCTTTAGAATTTTGTGTGACGGTGCGATAATTCCAAATAACAGGAACCGACTTAACGTCATAGTTTTTACTCTGAAGATACGAGACCAACCACTCATAATGAGAGTCAGACATTTGAGTTTTAAAACCCGGGATAAGAAAAATTGTTTTTGACATGTTTTTAGTATAAAAAACGGGCAGGGTTTATAGCCCCACTCGTGTGCCAGAAGAAACTTCTAGCTGGCTTCGAACTCACCCTTCTTGACACCGCCGATGAAGGCAGTCCACTCTTCATTGTTGAAGCTAAGAGCCGGCCCATTGGGATTCTTGGTGTCACGAACTTTGACAGTACCGTCGTCACACATCTTTACTGCTACACAGCAGCATTTATGTGTGAGTGAGGACAGTTTGTATCCCTCTGCGGCAAAAGGATTTGGGCTTTGCATCGTGTGTTTTAGGCTCATAAGAGCCTTCCTGTGCGGTTTACTTTAGGTGATTCGAAAGTAAATTAAAAATACAATGTTTCTTGATACATGTCAATATTTTTTCTTAAATAATGTAATTGAATAAATTTTACAACCTGGTTCCAAATAGCTCCCCTTAGGGTCACAAGCACACGAGCCTAGAAAATCCAAAAAGAAAAACGCACCGGAGGTGCGTTTTTTGTTAGCGTTTGACTACGACTAACGTGGGTTTGGGAGGGTCTGGCTTTTTGACCAACTGCTGTAGAGTGTCATTGAACTCATGGAATGCATATTCCATTTCAGCGCACAATACCTGCGCACAAACCAATCCATTTTTTTTGTATTTTCGGCGTATGCCGTCAATACGAAACTGTATCTGCTTGAGTTTCAACTGCTGCGCTTCCGGGCACTGCTCTATGACAGAATCAATCACTTTTTTCCGTTCGAGCTCAAACTGTTCAGGATTATTTTGAGCTAAGTGCATCCACTCATCAAAAGTGAATTTTCCGGTTTGCGGATTTTTTTTGACATTCATGTCACTACCCCTTTCTTCACTATAGTCCTCTAAAAAAGTACTCCGATTCTGGGCTGGAGTCAATATACCGGGTGGCGATACCTACCATATTGGGCTTTTGATCGGTGGTGTTTCAGAGCATTTTCTGGCCAAATGGACGTGATATATACCTATTGAGACCGCCCGAATCCCGCAGTTTGCCCGCAATACTGCGGGATTCTCTCTTTTGGCGTCTGTTGAGAAAAATACATCCCCTTCTGCTATACTGGCGCTCATGACACAAGCAGTAGATAAAATCCTGTTGGAAATCGAAGAGGAACGAGCCGAACTCCGGATAAATATTATTCTCACCACCATTACCCTCCTGGGGCTCATCGGAGCAATTATTATTGGCCTCCTCGGCGGTCCGCTCTGGGCTATCGTCGCAGCGTACATCGCCACCTACTTAGCCGGAGGATTTCGAGCCGCCAAAGATGCGGTGACTCAGCTCTGGCACGGCAGTCTGGACATCAACCTATTAATGGTACTGGCCGCTCTGGCGGCGGCTGCTGTAGGTGAGGTACGAGACGGTGCGATTCTCCTGTTCCTCTTTAGTCTCGCCGGTACACTCGAAGGCTACGCTATGGGCAACACCAAGCGTTCGGTGGCTGCACTGATGAAGCTCCGGCCAGACACTGCTCGGCGGAAAGCGGCAGACGGAACCACCGAAATCGTCGCGGTCACAGAACTCAACCTGGAAGATACGGTTATCGTCCGACCCGGAGAACGAGTCGCTATCGACGGAGAAATCATCACTGGCACCGGTGCAGTTGATCAATCATCTGTGACCGGGGAATCAGTCCCGGCAGATAAAGTACCCGGCGACAAAGTGTTTGCTGGCACCTTAAACCAAAACGCTGTACTGCACATCAAAGTAACTGCTGCAGCCGGAGAGTCTACTCTCGCCAAAATGATTCAGCTGGTGACCGAAGCGCAAGAAACCAAGGCTCCGAGTGAACGATTTAGTGATTGGTTTGGCGAGCGGTATACCATTGTGGTGTTGGCCGGAAGTGTGCTCGCCTTAATTGTATTTATTCTCCTGGATATCCCTTTTTCTGAAGCAGCCTATAAAGCTGCCACGCTCCTGGTAGTCGCGAGTCCTTGTGCGATTGTCATCAGTGTCCCGGCTGCCGTACTCTCGGCGTTGGCGGTTGCTGCGCGCAACGGAATTCTCTTTAAAGGTGGCGCGGCGCTCGAAAACTTTAGTAATGTAAAAGCCATTGCCTTTGACAAGACTGGCACGCTCACTCACGGCGCTATGCGCGTGACTGATGTACATCATTTCTCTTCCTCTGAAGCTGACGTGATCGCTATTGCTCGCACTGTCGAGGAGCACTCGAACCATCCATTGGCCAAGAGTATCGTTGCCTACGCTGAAGAAAAACGTATCCCTGCGCACGACACTACTGAGACAGATATGATAGCCGGGAAAGGTATTATCACCACCACACAAACTGGTGAAGGGTACTGGGTGGGAAATAGCATCCTCTTGCGGACATTGAATATTGTATTAACTGACGAACATACGACTATCTTACACAATTTAGAGTCGACGGGAAAGACACCAGTGATTGTGGGTGTCGATGACCAAATCAGAGGTATCATTGGCCTCGCTGACACCCTGCGCGACACCACCAAACCAGTCTCAGACCAACTACGCACACTCGGTGTCCAGCAGCTCAAAATGCTCACCGGCGATACCCAAAAGGTGGCTGAGGTGATTGGAAAAGAAGCCGGCTTTGCTTCCGAACATATCCACGGTGGATTGTTGCCAGCTGACAAAGTCACCCTCGTGAAAGAATTGCAGACTCAGTACAACGTGGCGTTTGTGGGTGACGGGGTCAATGACGCTGCAGCTCTGGCTACTGCACAGGTGGGAGTGGCGATGGGAGTGGCCGGGAGTGATGTAGCACTCGAAGCGGCCGACGTTGCCCTCCTCTCTGACGATTTACGGAAGCTGGCCTACGCACACAAGCTGTCACTGCAAATGAACCGTATTATTAAGCAAAACTTATACTTTGCAGTTGGTATTATGTTACTGATGATTATTATTACGCTGGGCTGGCATCTGCCTCTGCCACTGGGAGTAATCGGCCACGAAGGTGGTACGCTCTTAGTGGTCGCCAACAGCTTACGTCTCCTCTTTATAAAAATTGAGTAACCGTACCTATTTCGCTAAACCACTGTTTGTATCCCTATGAAACTCATCTCCCTAAACCTAGAAGGAAAACGCCACCTTGATACTGCTCTACCTTTTCTCGACGCCGAAGCAGCTGATGTGCTGTGTCTGATGGAAGCATCGCAAGACTTGGAACCGTGGCTGACTGAGCAGGGATATTTTGTCACCTTTGCGCCGATGGTCATCAGAACTCAGGACGGCCGGCAGTTTCCTGATGGTGTCATGCTCGCCAGTAAGGAAGAACATACCGCTGAAGTCTTTTACTACCACCAAGCAACCCCAGAAATCACTCACTATAATAAAGAGGACAAACGGGAGACCATTGCGCACCCCGTGATTTTTGCGTCCATCGGTGAGCAGCATATCGCGACCACCCACTTTACCTGGAACCCGGTGGGCGAGACTGCCGATGAAAATCAAACGACTGACTTAGCTAAATTGTTAGCCTACTTACAGACCAAACCAGCGCATGTGCTCTGTGGTGACTTTAATATTCCCCGCCACCACAACCGACTCTACGAAGAACTCCTCAAGCACTATGCTGACATGATTCCTGCTTCCTACGCATCGAGCTTGGACGCAAAGTATCACCGCGCCGGCGCCGACCCCGAACTACAAAAATTATTTCGTGATTTTATGGTCGACTATGTGTTGACTCAGCCGCCTTACGAAGCGAGCGACGTACGACTCCAATTTGATGTCAGTGATCATGCTGCTGTCATCGCTACTATTACTCGACCGTAACGGATTTGGCGAGATTGCGTGGGCGGTCGACATTCAGTCCTTTTTCGACACCAATATAATAGGCCAGCAGCTGCAACGGGATGCAGGAGACAATCGGCTGTAGCATCGGGTGTACTCGGGGGATATATAACACGTCATCTGCCAGGTCCTGTAGATGTTCATCTCCTTCTGTGGCAATCGCCAACACCGGTGCCTTGCGCGCTTTGACTTCTTGGATATTAGAAATCATTTTTTCGTACACATCATCTTGTGGCACCAGCGCCACAACCGGGAATTGTTCATCAAGCAAAGCAATGGAACCATGCTTGAGTTCTCCCCCGGCATACGCCCCTGCGTGGATATACGTCACCTCTTTGAGTTTGAGTGACCCCTCATAGGCGATAGGCGTATGAAGCTTGCGACCGATGTACATCATGTCTGTGTACCCCGCGTATTTCTTCGCCACCGCTTGTATCTGTTGGGTGTTTTTCAGGTACGTTTCTAGTATGCTCGGCAACGCAGCTAATTCCTTGGCGATACGCTTGCCTTCAGCTGCGCTCATGCCTTTTTTCCGACCAATCAGGAGTGTGAGGAGCACCAACGCCGTCAGCTGAGAAATAAACGCTTTGGTAGACGCGACCGCCACTTCTGGACCAGCATGATTGTATATACCAGCGTCGGTCTCGCGTGCGATACTCGAACCAACCGCATTGACGACACCTACCGTGAGCAGACCAAGACGTTTGACTTCTCTAACAGAAGCCAAGGTGTCAGCTGTTTCGCCAGATTGAGTAATCGCCAACACCGCGCTATTTTTATCAGGCAACTGCTTCTTGTAGCGATACTCACTTCCCATCTCCACTTCTACTGGCAAGTCAGCGTATTCCTCCAGCAACGACCGTCCGACCTGACCAGCGTAGTACGCCGACCCACAACCCACTATCACCAAGCGCTGGAGTGAGCTCAGAGCTGGTAAGACTGACTCGACACCACCAAGCTTGGCGAGTCCTTTGTCCACTTGCAAACGACCACGAATCGTATTACGGATTACTTCTGGCGCCTCCAGTATTTCTTTGAGCATAAAGTGCTCATAGCCATCTTTTTGTACGTGCTGCACGTCCCCCTCTACAGTCTGCGGATTTCTCTGTAGTGCTTTACCGTGAATGGTACTGACTTGATACGTGTCAGCACGCACTAGCGCACACTCACCATCTTCAAGATAAATAACATCTTTAGTATGCGCCAGCAGAGCCGAAGCATCAGAAGAAATCAGATTTCCGTCGGTCCCGACGCCAATCACAATCGGACTCCCCATACGCGCCGCCACTAATACGTCAAGATTATCTTCAGCACTCACGAGAATGCCATAGGTCCCCCGCACTCGCTTGAGTGCTGCTTGGACCGCAGTGAGAATCGTCCCGGTATAGAGTGAGCCAATCAATTTTGCCAAGACTTCAGAGTCCGTATCAGAGGAAAAGGTGTATCCCTGAATAATTAAGCCTTCTTTGAGCTCGCAATAATTTTCGATAATGCCATTGTGTACCAAAGCAATCTTGTGCGACATATCTAAATGAGGATGAGCATTTTCTTCAGTCGGAGCACCATGGGTGGCCCAGCGCGTATGGCCAATACCGATCGTGCCAGGAATAGGGTCAGTAATCTTTTCTATCAACGCATCAAGCGGACCAACCGCATTTACCGCTCCGTATCCGGGTACATAGATACCCGATGAATCATAGCCACGATATTCTAGAGTCCGTAAGCCATCTAATAAAACTGGAGTGGCAGTTCTGTTTCCGACGTATCCAAAGATTCCACACATAGAAAAATGTTATAGCGTATATGCTATGTATTACCAAAACTGGGTTGAAAAAGTTTCGTCACGCTCCTGGTTACCCTTCGAGAAGAATGTTTCAAGACACCCTTAGCAAAGTACCGATTATGGTGTAAAATCTGCATATGACAGAACGCTTTCACCACCGACCAGAACACACAAGAAAACCGCTCACGCCGCCAGAAGATTTACTTTCTGGAAGAAAAAATCTACAACTAGAGCTGCTCTGCGAAATTACCACTGAAACCTATATGTTCTTCAAGGAATTTCTCATTTCTGAAGGATACACTGAATTTACTGACGTAAATGCTGCCTACCGCACCCTCCCGGCTTCCAGCATGATTGTACGCCGAGAAGATCCCCGGAATGTATTACAGCTGTTTTCTGAAACTGAATCCTACGATGTGGGGTTCGTTGGAGATGAAAGATATTCAAATTGTGTGGAGTGGAATCCCCAAGCAGACGGCGCGAACAATTTGGGAAATGCCTATGCAGAAGGCTTTACGAATCTCAATAATGTAGTAACCGTCATTGGATTTGAAAAGTCTAAACAAGATGACGTGCTTCGATTGCCAGACGCGACAGACGACGCGTATGGTCTCAATCGGGCTGGCGTGCGCTCCTTCAAAGGAGAGATTGCAGCGGACCGGGTCGCTTTTATTAATTTGCGCATTCCTGGACACTTGCTGCCAGAATCTGAACTCACCGACGAAGAAATTGATAGAGTAGATAAATACGTAGATGCTCTGGAATCGGGGAGCACGGCTCAGCCAATCATGATTCACCGTAGTTATATTAAAAACAACACTGCTCACACAATATCAGACGAGCAAAGAAAAGAGGCAGTCTAGAAATCTAGACTGCCTCGGTTTGTTTTATTGATTCTCTTCAAATGCTTGCTGACACTCAAGACAGAGCAGCGCCGCAGGAATCGACTGCAATCGCTCGTCAGGAATCCGTTTTTCACAATCTTCACCTTCGCAATATCCATAGGTGCCATCTGCAATTTTTTGCAGGGCGCGCCGAATGCGAGGGATTGAGATATTTCGCTTAAACCGACCATACCCAGGTGGTCTATCTTTTATCACTTCATCATAGTACTTCAGCTTGTCACGCAATGTTTTTTCTTGCTTTTGCAAATCAAGCATTCGGCAAATCCTTATATAGATATGGAAACGAAATCTGCTCGTATTAAAGCATGAATAAACTGATGAGTCAACAACACCCCGCGCGTGCAATTTTCTACCGCTCATTGTAGAATACGGACCACTAATCCTGACCGATTAGCTCAGCTGGTAGAGCGCTACATTGACATTGTAGAGGTCACAAGTTCAAGTCTTGTATCGGTCACAAGAGAAAAACCGGCGGGAATGTCTGAGACATTCCCGCCGGTTTTTTGTTGTGTTTATTTTGCTTGCTGTGCTGCCGCCCAAGCCCCCTCCTTGGTCTTGGTCACAAACAACCAACAGGCTTTGTGGCAGAAGATGGCTCCCTCTATCCCTGATACTTTTTCTAGCTCTTCGTCTCGCAAGCCACCCCACGCCGCCGGGAACTTCACTCGGTCATTAAATGTATTGTATTCCGCAGGTACGACGCTCACTTTCCAGACTCTCCCCCGCTCCCCATCATCAGACGGGTACAAAATCACCTCCACCTCGGGAAATTTTACAAAGGAGTTTCTGTCCACATGGTCTGTAAATTCCAGGACGCGCTTGTCTTCGGCCGCTTCATAGCCCGCTTGAGCAAATGCTTTTACCTGTTCTCCCGCTTGCGCGTGTGCAATCGCACGCACGAGTAATTCTCGCGCAAAATCTACTGCCTCCAGAAACATTTCATCATCAGTCTTCGCGCTCCCCCAGACTGGTCGAAAGGAGCTGACAACGTTATAGAGCTCGTACGGAGAGACGCTGTATTCGTTGAGCGTATACAACTTCACTCCATTATCACCGGCGTCTATCTGCTGAGCGATACGTTCTTCGATAACATCAGCCACCTCTTGGGAGCCGGCGATACGTTCTCCAAAATGTTTCCAAACTAATCCAAAGGCGGCGTACGGAATACCATTTTCACGCACTGGAGCACCATTTTGGTGGTGATCAAATCTTTGCGCCTCAACATCATAGACACCTCCAACATCCAGCACCCAATCAGCTGACGCGATGGTGTCTTCATCTCGCGTACGGATAACGGTTAGATGTTCTTTTCCTTCGAGCAATTGCAACGTGGCAACTGCAAATACATCATCGGGATGAAAACTCCCGCTGTGAACGATAACTGTTTGCATACATGCACTATACCGCAGACCACTGGAAAGATGAACTTTTGCGACACGGGTACCGACTGCTCTTTTTCATTCACTTTATACCGCGATTGCTGTATATTCTAAGGATGTTAATTTTGAGTATTGAAACGTCTTGTGACGAAACAGCCCTGAGCCTGATTGAAGCGATTGGCACCTTTCCTGATGCCACGTACGAAATTCATGCTGACGCATTATGGTCACAAATAGATGTTCATAAGGAATATGGTGGCGTCTATCCGGCGCTGGCCAAGCGTGAACACGCCGCGATTATCGTCTCGCTCTTGGAACGAGTATTCCAGGAGTCAGGTAAACTCGAAACACAAGACACTCCGTCGCTCGACGCACAAACCGAAGCCTATATTCACACGTTACTCGAACGAGAACCTGGTCTCGCTGAGCAACTGCTGACATTTTATAAAGAACATGGTGCACAAGAGATTGACCTCATCGCCGTCACCAACGGCCCCGGACTCGAACCAGCACTCTGGGTGGGAGTAAATTTTGCCCGAGCTGTTGCCCTACTATGGGATGTGGTGGTGGTCGGAGTCAATCACATGGAAGGTCATATCTTAGCCAGTGTCTTTGATGCTGATCGAGACGATCAATTATCTGATATCGAATTCCCAGCCATCTCGCTGCTGATATCTGGTGGACACACTGAGTTTGTCAAAATGAGCAACTGGGGTGTCTACGAAAAAATTGGCCAAACCCGTGACGATGCTGTTGGTGAAGCGTACGATAAAGTCGCTCGTCTGATGGGCATTTCCTATCCGGGAGGGCCAGAAGTAGCCAAACGGGCTGAAGCTGCTCGCAAAGCCAAACTCCCAGCCTACGCAGAGCTCCCATCACCAATGCTGCACTCCCAAGATCTGGATTTTTCCTTCTCTGGACTGAAGACGGCCGTTCGCTATGTTCTGCAAGATAACGCAAAGGCCACCGGAAAGGCCGACCTCACAGAAGAGGAAAAGAATGCGTTATGTCGAGACTTTGAAGACGCGGTGACTACCGTATTGGCAAAAAAGACTTGCGCGGCCGTCGCTGCTCACGGAGCCAAAACACTAATTGTGGGTGGTGGGGTCTCGGCGAATACTCATATCAAGCGAACCCTGGAGACTACGCTGTTTACCCAACACCCTGAGATCACTACGTACTTCCCCCAACCAGGACTCTCTACTGACAATAGCGTGATGATTGCCTTAGCTGGGCACGCTCGAGCAGCCAGCGCACTGTCTCCCAAAGGCAGTAATGTGATACGAGCTGACGGCAATAGAAGTCTAGCCTAGAGCCGCTGCCAGCTTCTCGGCCGACACTGGACCGACTCGCAAAATCCGTAACTGGTCGTTCTCAATAGCCACCACCGTAGACGGCATTTCTATTCTGCTGCCACCGTCGATAGTAGTCGTAATCGAGTTGGCCGCCGAGCCAAATTGGCTGAGCACGCCAGCTACGTCAGGCTCGGTCGGGAGTCCATGGATATTGGCGCTCGTACACGTCAATGGAGCATCATGCTCTTTACTATATCGAGCAATGAGCTCTTGGGCTTGCGGGTCTGGAGACATGCGAAAACTCACCATTCCCCCAGCTGACTGCGCCCAGTCCGGCACGGTCTTTTTTGCTGGCAGCACCAGTGTCACCGGACCAGGTAAACACACATCTACCAATCGAGTAGCCACTTCCCCCACCACGGCATATCGTTTGATATCGTCAATGTCTCGAACGAGCCAGCTGACCGGTTGTGTACTGGGTCGGTTTTTTAGCTGACACAAAGCCATCCAAGCGGCTTTATCCAGTGGATTTACCCCCAGAGCATAGACTGTCTCAGTCGGATACAGAAAGATCTCTGTCATATCTACTAAATGTATCAGAGTACCAGTACATATACTATGGTTGTTTTGAAAACACCCTTATTATGCTACTCTTGCTAAGTAATAGAACGATAGTAAGTGAACAAAACCGCGAAGCAATTATTGTAACTGCGTGTCTGAGCCTCCTACTTCTGCCAAGGAAATTCCTGGGTGGATAGGACGACCAACACCTGAATTTTATGAAAGAAGAAAATACACATCAATCAACGATTCCTGAGATTTTTCTCAAACCGTATGACCCAACGACTCACGAATCAAACATCTACACACTCTGGGAGGAATCAGGGTTTTTTAATCCAGACAACCTTCCTGGTGACCGCACGGAGCAGTTTTCGATAGTAATGCCTCCACCCAACGCCAATGGATCACTCCATGCCGGGCACGCACTCTTTGTGACGATTCAAGATATCATGATGCGTTTTGAACGTATGCGCGGCAAAAAAACGGTCTGGTTCCCTGGAGCAGACCACGCTGGTTTTGAAACCCAGGTTGTGTATGAAAAGAAGCTCCAAAAAGAAGGTCGGTCACGGTTTCAAATGACTGATGATGAGCTGTATCAAGAAATCTGGGACTTCACCCAGCAAAACAAGGAGTTCATGCTCAATCAAATACGTGAGCTCGGTGCGTCGTGTGACTGGTCTCGTCTGCTCTTTACCCTCGATGAGCGGGTAGTAAATGTGGTACATCAAACCTTCAAGAAACTCGAAGAAGATGGACTGCTCTATCGCGGTGCCCGTATCGTCAACTGGTGCCCAAAACACCAAACATCTCTCTCCAATCTCGAAGTGAACTATCAAGAACGAACTGATCCTTTTTATTACTTCCAATACGGACCATTTGTCATCGGCACCGCTCGACCAGAGACGAAGTTTGGAGACAAGTATGTGGTAATGCATCCTGACGATGCTCGTTACGCCGAGTACGAACACGGTCAAGAAATCGAACTGGAATGGATAAATGGACCAATTACCGCCACCGTCATCAAAGATGAAGCGGGTGACCCAGAAATGGGTACCGGGGTAATGACTATCACACCCTGGCACTCAGGGGTCGACTTTGAAATCGCCAAACGTCATAATCTGGACTATGAACAAATCATCGACTGGCGAGGTAAACTCCTGCCTATCGCAGCCGAGTTTGCAGGGATGAACATCAACGAGGCGCGAGCGAAGATTGTCGCCAAACTGGATGAGAAAGGATTACTCGTCAAAGTAGACGAGCAGTACGCACACTCCGTTCCCTGTTGCTACAAATGCGAGCGAGAAATCGAACCACAAATCCGTGAGCAATGGTTTGTACACATGAAGCCATTAGCTGAACAAGCAGTCAAAGCAGTTGATGACGGCTCGCTCTCATTTACTACTGACCGAGACGAGCGCATCTTCCGCGACTGGATGGCCAAGATTGATGACTGGAATATTTCTCGACAAATCGCTTGGGGTATCAAAATTCCTGCGAAAGTGTGCCTGGAGTGCCAACACGGGATGGTTGATATTGATGACACCGTTACCAAATGTGCCAAATGTGCAGGAGCAGTTGCCCAAGACCCTGACACCTTTGACACTTGGTTCTCCTCTGGACAATGGCCGTTGGCTGTCACTGACTTCCCCGACGGTCAGGACTTCCAGAATTACTACCCGACTTCGGTGATGGAAACCGGAAAAGATATCATCTTTTTCTGGGTGTCACGAATGGTGATGCTCGGACTCTACCGCACTGGTCAGACCCCGTTTAAAAAAGTGTACTTACACGGCATGGTCCGAGACAAACACGGCAAAAAAATGAGTAAGAGTAAGGGGAACGTAATCGCACCAAGCGAAATTCAAGAAAAATACGGTACTGATGCCTTGCGCATGGGACTCGTGGTCAACAATGCGCCAGGGACTGATATGAATCTCGACCCCGAGAAAGTAAATGCGTATAAGAAGTTCGCTAACAAGCTCTGGAATATCACACGATTTGTACTTGATAATACAGAAGACTATCCAGCAGATAGTGAGCACACAGCAGCTGATCAAGCGTTTGAAGACACGTACTTGTACCCCACAGTAGCAGAAATAACCGCTCATATGGAAAAGGATCGATTCGACCTCGCTTCTGAAAAGCTGTACCACTTTGTATGGGATCATTTTGCCAGTACCGTACTGGAGGAGTCAAAGGCGCTCCTGGCTGAAGGAGGCGCTGCTCGTGCTTCAAGACAGAAGATGCTTCGACACTACCTGGTTACTTCACTGAAGATGCTGCATCCTTTCATGCCATTTATCACTGAGACTATCTGGCAAGAACTACCAGCTGAACTGAAAGATCACGATATTCTCATGGTGGCACAATGGCCGAAATAATCCGCTGATTTAGGAAACGTAAAAACAGTAACCTACCCCCACAAAACAGTGGCGCGACCTACGGTCGCGCCACTGTTTTGCTACAATACAAGAAATGGAATCCACGTACTTTGCTATAGCCTTTGTCTCTGCGCTTATCCCGGCGTTTTTCTGGGTTTGGTTTTGGATGCGAGAAGACAAACTCAAACCAGAACCATTTTTCTTAATTGCCATCACCTTCATTGCCGGCATGGCCGTAGTACCCATGGCGCTCCCGCTACAAAAACTCGCTATGGATTTATATAGTGGAGACAATGTGATACTTATCTGGGTCATTGTGGAAGAGCTCTTAAAATACGCAGTGGCCCTCGCGATAGTATTTTGGAACAAAGAAGTAGACGAACCGATTGATATGGTGATTTACATGATTGTCATTGCTCTGGGCTTCGCCGCCCTAGAAAACGCCCTCTTTATCTTCAACCCGCTCATTATTGGTGACTACCTCAACTCGGCCATGACCGGTGGATTCAGGTTCTTAGGCGCCACCTTACTCCACGTCCTCGCGTCAGGAACAGTAGGAGTATTCCTCGCGTTTGCGTATTACAAATCAAAAACCAAACAATTACTCTACGGAACCCTTGGGTTGTTCATTGCCATCGTGTTGCACTACCTATTCAACATATCTATAATGGATGCAAGTGGAGAGACAATCTTAGCCGTCTTTCTCTTTGTCTGGATTGGCATCATTCTCTTGTTCCTATTGTTTGAAAAAATCAAATTAATGGAAAGAAACCGTAAACTGCACCAATTATAATTTTATGAAAAAACCATCATTCCTAGAACGCCTCACTGGCAACCAAGCTGACGAATACGATCGCGTACTCGATGAAGAACATCAGTTTGGCGAAGACGACGACCTGGCTGTTGATGAAGAAGAATACCAAACAGAAGAGTCTTGGGACGAACCAGATGCGGGACCACCGCAAGATGGAGAACTGCCGGTGGATATGTATCAAACGGATGAACATATCGTCATCAGAGCACTGGTAGCCGGCGTGAGTCCAAACGAACTTGAGATATCTATCACTCGAGATATGGTGACCGTGCGAGGAGTGCGTGAGGAATATCAAGAAGCCAATGATGATGGATATTTCCACCGCGAACTCTTCTGGGGCAGTTTTTCACGAACCCTACTTCTCCCTGAGGAAGTAGCGATTGACGAAGCCGAAGCACAAGAAAAGCACGGCATGCTCGAAATCAAACTACCGAAACTCGACAAGCATCGTACGACCCAGCTCAAAGTCCGTACCAACGCTGGACATAAGTAACCGGCCACAAACATACAAAAACCGCCTGCTGGCGGTTTTTTCTGTGCTTGGGAGCAGGTTCGTCCCACTGTCGCAATGAATCGCTACGCTCTTCAGCGCAGTCGACGAGGCTCGTGTTTTTTGCTCTAGGAAAAGAGCAAAAAATATCACTCTGCCTTTCGAACCTGCCGGAACTGGCACGAGCCAGTTCCTTCCCAAGCAAAAAAGACCCCGACGGGTCTTTTATTCTGTGCTTGGGAGCAGGTTCGAACTGCTGACCCTTCGAGCTTCAATCGAATGCTCTACCAACTGAGCTACCCAAGCAGTGATGGCTATTGTACTGGTTTTTCTGAGAATTTCAATCTGTTGCTGTGCAATTGCCCTATTCACCTCGAGCCGCCTGGTAAAATTGTTTCCAGCCAGGAATTTCTTGCAGTCCTTGCTGGAACGTGGAGAACGATGAACCCATACTTTCAAAGTACGGCTCAACGACATAGTAGTACAACACAAACGGAGCACCAATGAGAATCAAGGTAGTGAGAATGCGAAACCAGAAATTAAACACCGAAGTCCGGTGAATCTTTTTCAAAAGCTGGTTATTTTCAGACAAGAGCCGTTGATTCTCCAGCATCAACTCTTGCAGCGCTTGGTGTTCATCTTTGTTTGGCAACATACTGTTAAGTATAGCAGCCAAATTACTCAAAAAAATATTTTATGCTACTCTTGAACACGTTGCCCCTGTAGTTCAATGGATAGAACAGCGCACTCCTAACGCGCCGATCTAGGTTCGATTCCCAGTGGGGGCACAGATTACTCTACAGTCTTGAAAAGACTAGGCTGCTTGGGCTGCTGGGCGTGTTTTTTGATATTTGTATAATATATCCTCAAAACACCTGCCAAGTAATCGCTGGTAGTGAGTTTCTCATCTTTAGACTCATAGCTGCTTAAATGCACCATTTTGAGCTCCACAGAGTCTGTTTTCACTCACTAATACTCCATGAGTTTATTTAGCGCATAGAAAAACCACGCTTTGGAAGCGTGGTTTTTGTATACTACCTTATTCCATTTTAAGCAGTTCTTTGACTTTTGCTTCGTCAAAGCCAATCACTACGTCGTCACCGATACGAATTACTGGTACCCCCATCTGACCAGTCATTTCAATCATCTCTTCCCGCTTTTCGGCATCGCTAGCAACGTCAATCTCGGTGTATTCTACGTTATTCTCGGTAAAGAATTCTTTCGCAGCTTGGCAAAAATGACAAACTGGAGTGCTGTAGATAGTTACTGAAGTATCCATATTGAGAAATAATTATTCTTAATGAGAATAGTATACCAAGTTATCGCCAAAACTGGTACCATGCAGTTGTCTCTTGAGTAGAAGTGGATAAAGGTTGTATTTCAGGACCGGTCTCTGGCTCGACAATCACCACCACCTGCTCGCCCTCTAGCGCCACATCAAATTGACGCCGCATTTCTGCTTCGATACCACGCTCATTTGAGAGGTAATCAACCTGCTCTTGCAGTGCATCCTTTTGCGTTCGTAACAATGCAGCCTCCTGTGCTGCTAACTCTCTACGGTCAGACATTTCTTCAGCTATCTGGAAACGCACAAACGCGCTCCATCCGACCAAAAATACCAACAGGAGCAGCACTCCTTGGGTGTACCGTGAATTGACGAGGGAGCGAAGTTTTCGTTTTTGATAAAAATCAAACATAGCAGTAGTTTACCTGAAAAATGTCAGCTTTGCCTGAACTTATAAGTCAGGTACAATAGGCAGCATGAGTTTTTTGTATGACAAACGCACTAAGAAAGCGATTAAGTGGATTTGGGGAGTGGTAGCATTATTTATTATTTTAAGCATGATTTTTGCCTATTCCGGCGGAGTCGGAGCCGTGTAGAGGCATGCAAAAAAACACCTGAATCTTTGATTCAGGTGTTTTTTGTGCCGCAAAATGAGGATTTTTAGGCGGTGTTATAACAGACCCTTTGGGTGATACTAGAACATTCTTGCCTTTCGTTCGAGTTCATTTTTCGTTTGCGTTCCGTTCGTCCCAATTCGCCTTAGGCAAGGGCGAATTGGGAACATTCTTGCCTTTCGTTCGAGTTCATTTTTCGTTTGCGTTCCGTTCGTCCCAATTCGCCTTAGGCAAGGGCGAATTGGGA
>Ga0136601_1000158_pt1 | contig 34425 bp, 34 predicted proteins | sample AntRauMFilla2699_FD_181020 | JGI IMG/M metagenome (GOLD analysis project Ga0136601, IMG submission 181020) | Saline lake microbial communities from Rauer Islands, Antarctica - Metagenome Filla 2 #699 | ecosystem: Environmental > Aquatic > Non-marine Saline and Alkaline > Saline | place...
CTTTTCGTCTGACAGTCGGCCAACTTCCCCGGGAGTGACATCCCCTCTAGCGCCCCTTTACGCAACACTGAGTCTTTAGCAGCTTTGGCAGCCTTGCGTGCCTTTACTGCGATAATCACTTTGTTAATGATCGCTTTGGCATCGTCGGGATTTTCTTCAAGATACTCTGTAAATGCCTCACCAAAGACCGTTTCCACCGCTCCGCGGGCTTCGACAGAACCAAGCTTACCTTTCGTTTGTCCTTCAAACTGAATCTCAGGCATCTTGATCGACACCACTGCTGTAATCCCCTCGAGAACGTCGTCCCCAGTAAAGGAGCCGTCCTTATCTTTAAGGAGGTTATTCTTTTTAGCGTAGTTGTTAAGCGTCCTAGTGAGAGCGGTCTTAAAGCCAGTAATGTGGGTACCGTGCTCAGGGTTATAGATATTGTTAGCAAAGGCGGAAATGCGAGCAGAGATATCGTCCACATACTGCAGCGCCACTTCGACTGATTGCACATTCTCGTCGTAGGCCTCATCGACCGTCCCTTTCTCAATATAAAAGATATTTTTATGGACCGGTTTTTGATAGTGGTTATTAAACGCTACCAGAGAGCGCAAACCACCTTCAAAGTAGAACGTCTGGTGCGGTACTTCGAGCTTCTCGTCAGCTAAGTATTGCTTTCCTTTGAGATCAAGCTTTTTCTCATCCGCTTCAGATAACTCACGTGCATCAATAACGGTGATTTTCATTTCCTTCACGAGATACGCCTGTTGACGCAAGTGCAGCACGATTCGTTTGAAATCGTACTCGACCGAACTGAAGATGGTCTCGTCAGCCTGGAAGGTAACGATCGTCCCTTGTAGCTTACTCGGACCTACTTTTTTAACTTTCGCTTTCGGAATACCGATCTGATATTCCTGCATGTGGTACCCACCATCACGGTGTACTTCCACAATCGTGTGTGTAGATAAGGCGTTCACTACCGAGATCCCTACTCCGTGAAGGCCTCCGGAGACTTTGTAGCCTTCACCTCCAAACTTTCCACCGGCGTGAAGGGTGGTAAGGATCGTTTCCAGAGCTGAAACACCGGACTGTTTATGCTTATCGACCGGAATACCACGCCCATTATCCACGACGCGTACGTAGCCACCCGGCAAGAGCGCCACCTCGACCCGGTCAGCAAAACCACCCATCGCTTCGTCACGAGAGTTATCAAACACCTCTGAGATCAGGTGGTGAAGACCGTCAGGACCAGTGGTACCGATGTACATCCCGGGGCGCTTTCGCACTGGCTCAAGACCCTCCAGGACCGAGATGGACGAAGCGTCGTAATTTCCTTTTTTCTTTGCAGTTTCTTTTTTTGCCGGCATGTAAAACGGTAACAATAATCAATAAATATGCCTGTAGTATAACAAATTTTTCGCTTGTCAGGGGGTGAAATTGTGGTATGTTGAACCATATCAGAACCTGTATAAAAGGGGGATGTCCACTGTTCCAGGACATAAATTTTGTGCAGTCTATGCCAGAGGCTTTCCAGGCAACAAAGGCCGCCTTCAAAATGGCTTTGTTACCTATCGAAGAGGTATACTCTATTCAGCTCATTTTACTATCTACAACGATCCTAATGGCACCATGTGTACTCGCGATGTCGCAGAAAGGCTAGTGCTGAGGATCAGGGTCAAAGACCCGGGCATCGAAACCAGAATCATGGAGCTGCGAAGCGAAAAATATCATGGTGGCTTGTTCTAGGGGTGCTCCGAGGCGGCAGTGAACATTTCCGAGGAAATGTTCACTGCCGCCTCTATTTATATAAGTAAGGTTTTTACGGCCACCGCTATCTTGTTTCCCATCCTTCCTGTTGTGCGGCTTTGTAGACTTCATCCATCACTGCATTTACCTCAGTGTCAGTCAACGTTTGATCAGGTGCCTGAAACACCAGCCGAAACGCTAAGCTGGTACGGCCATCTTTAGTGAACTCATCGACATGCGTCGTGCGAACACGAAGCTCTCCAGCGGCTTCATTCAGCACCACCTCCGCTCGCTTCACTTCAGTCCCCTCGCTCACCCACATAGCAATATCACGACTCATGGCCGGGTAAAGTGAAAATGGTTGATACACAACATCTTGACCGTGAACTACTTCATCGTAAGTGGTTGGTACTGGTAGTGTCTCAAGTAGTTTCGTGAGGCTCGTTTCAGCTACGCCTTTTTCTATGTGCCAGTCAATGGGACACGGAAGTATTGACTCAAGTTCAAAGAGTACTTTTTGTAGTATTTTATCTTCTTTTCCAGTATAGCCACTCGGTCGAAGTCGTACACCCAAGGCAAGCGAGACATGCTCATGTACCCCTCTACCACTCTTACTAAACACCGTCCCGATCTCAAACACTCTTGTGTCATCTACCCCCAAAAGATCAGTAAACGCAGCATTCTTATCGAGCACCTCAGTCAGGTTTTTGGTAAGTGCTGAACGCATGTAGCTCTTATCACTCGCCAATGCATTCAAGAGCTGCACTTGGTCTTTCTTTCTAAACGACGAGGTGATCACCTCCGAAAATCCCTGCCCTATAAGATGCTGACGAATTGTTTCACTATAGTAGTGACGAGTATTTATGGCGACAGTCGCTACTGGCTGTGGTTCAATCGACTTCACATGATCATATCCATGTAAACGACCTATTTCCTCTATAAAATCTTCTTCGATAGCAAGGTCGGTGCGCTCCATTGGTCCTGTACAGACTAACCCCTCATCTGTCTCCTTCACCTTAGCACCAGTGCGTAGAAGGATCTTCATCATCTTGTCTTTAGGCAGTGCCAGTCCTAAAAGCGTGTTCACCTTCTCTGGCCGGACGAGTGCTGAAACAGGTGCTTGTACGTTCGGATACACATCATGCACTCCTTGTACTTCCCCGCCAGCTATGTCGGTAATGAGCGTAGCGATAGCGGCTTGTGCATAGAGTGGCAATTCACGAGATGGCTCGTTTTCAAAACGCTTACTTGCGTCGATCACGATCCCTAAGCCGCGGGCAGTTCGCCGCGTCAGACTCGGGTGAAAGTGGGCTGCTTCGATGATCACACGCTGCGTCCGCTCATGCACTCCAGCGAACCGCCCGCCCTTGACACCAGCGAGCCCGATCGGGGTATCACTTGAAGCGTCGACAATGAGTAGTTCGCTACCAGTAAGCGATACGTCTCGATCTTCATCCTTGCCACCTTCAGCGATCAAGCTCACTGTTTCTCCAGGCCGTGCTTTTCGGACCGCAAACTTCCAGACACCATCGACAGCCGGGAACAAGTCGGCATCGTAGGCATGCAGCGGTTGTCCTAGTACAAACATCACATAGTTGGTAGCGTCAACAATGTTATTGATCGGTCGCTGCCCGATGGCTACAAGCCGTTTCTGAAGCCACTCTGGTGACGGCTTCACTTCGATGTCTTCGATGAGCATAGCGGTAAATCGCGGACAATCACCAGCGTCTTCTATAGCCACCTCTATCGAGTTACTCGTTGGCAGTTCGGCTGGAGTCGCCAACGGGTCGTGCGCCAGCGGCGTACCAGTGATACTCGCTAGCTCCCTTGCAATCCCTCGGTGCGAAAGACAATCGCTCGAGCGATTGGGCAGGACATCGATATCGATTACCACATCATCCTCCAGCTCTTTAATAGCCTCGATCTCAAACGCGTGTGCACCTAAAAGCTCTGCTGCGCTGTTGGCAGTGAGCGTCGTGTCACCAAGATATTCTTTTAACCAATTCCAAGAAACTAACATATTTAGCCCGTTAGAGATAAAAAACTTTTTAGTCTATTTTTAATATACCGCTTTCCCATACCTGACTTCAGATACCTCTCGCGTGCATACGCGTCTTGCTGATCAAGGCACATCTCATAGTACACCAACTTAACCGGCAACCTATTATGGGTTGACTTGACCTGACCTTTACTATGTTGATTAAACCGCTTTCGTAGTTCGTTTGTTCAACCCATGTAAAAGTTATAATCTTTATCGCTTTGTAGTACATAAACATAATGTGACATGAATCTCTAACGGGCTAAAACTGATTCACGAACCGCAAATCACCAGTATAGAGATCGCGGATATCATTAATACCATACTTCATGACTGCCAACCTATCGATCCCCATCCCAAACGCAAAGCCTGAATACTGCTCAGGATCGATCCCAGAATCACGAAGCACACTCGGATGCACCATTCCAGCCCCCATTATCTCGATCCATTTATTAGCTAAGGTACTATTACCGCCTCTCAGTATCATGTCAACTTCTACTCCAGGCTCCACAAACGGAAAGAAGCTCGGCCGAAAACGAACCTCTACAGCACCACTGAAAAACTCTGAAAAAAAGTATTCGATAGTCCCTTTAAGATGTCCCATGTTGACACCCTCATCCACATGCAAGCCTTCAAGCTGGAAGAACTGTGCCTCGTGCGTCGCGTCGGTGGCTTCATTTCGAAACACCTTGCCCGGCACGATCACTTTAATTGGAAATGACTTACGGTGCGCTTCCATGTACCGAGCTTGTACCGGACTAGTATGAGTCCTGAGTACCGTTGGCTCTGACACGTCCTCATCTTTGAACCAAAATGTATCCTGCATATCACGGGCAGGATGGTCTTGCGGTACGTTCAGTCGGTCAAAATTATATACTTCCGTCTCAGCTTCTGGTCCGTCAGCAAACTCAAAACCCACCTTAGCAAAGATGCTGTTGATTTCCGCGATCATTTTTGTTAGTGGATGCTGATGTCCTGTCTGCATACTCGTTATCCTACCAAACCTTTACCCTAATTACTAACAACGAGTGGATCAAGAAGCACCTCGAAGATAATGTCGCCATCTTTGACAAATATCTGTTCTCCATCGACGATCATGGTCAAGTAGTCGCCAGCGTAGAGCTGCTGCACATTTTGCCACGCTCGATCATCGACCTCGACAACATAGATACCGTCTTGCAGCTGCAGCAGCACGTGATCATTGCTACCAGGCAAAAACTCCAGCCAAATGACTACCTGCCATTTTCGGTCAAGCTTGATCTTTGTACGACAGAGTTGACTATTCTGATTCACAGTTGTCGATGCTTGCTCATACGTCGCGGTCGTAGTACTCAAGGTAAACAACTGGTCGGCCACGTGTTCACCATAGTATTCCTTGGTAGCGATGTAGGATTCAGTAAACACACAGTAGTAGTGAGGAATATTCTCAAGCGAACCTGTCCAACTCACGTACACCTCACCTTGTTCCTTTTGGAGCGTATAATTACCATCAACAATGGTAGTAGTCGCCGTGGTAGTAGCAAAGACTCGTGGTGCTTCGAAGCTAAAATCCGGTGCCTCATAGGATTCTCGCTCAATCAAGATTGCCCGCTCTTCCGTAGTTGACGCGAAGAGGGTCTCTAAGTACGTATATTCAGGATTTTCGCTTCCCAACGTCGCTACGCTCGTGGTAGCAAAGATAATAGGAATGCTGGTGGTCGCCTGCACGAACGGTCGCTCAGTAACACGAGCCTCTCGATACAATGGTACACCTGCATCATTTACATAGGGGGAAACGTACCGCACAGTGCTTTGACTGGGCATATTGAAACTCTGTGCTTGCGTCACTAAATGTGAGTACACGGGTAACTCTTTGACCCACGTCTCAATGCCGTCACCTTGGGTATGGACCCGAACCATACCAGCAGTAATATTTTGAATATACGCTGCCTGTTGAAACAGTCGCATATCTTCAACTACCTCATCATCAACGTAGATCTCTGCCAGCTCAGAACCCGTACTGACATACATACCACCAACCGTACGGAAGTTTTGCGTATCACTCTCCAAGTCAAGGCGATACCCAATGGCATACAACACCAACAAGGGTACCGTTACAGCAAAGAGCAGAATAGACATGACGAACATGACCGTCCGGTGTTTTCTTGAAAGTGGTTCTATGTGTGGTGTTGGGGGCATACTTAACTCGTTCGTATCTTGGGAGTAACCCAGAAGCCCATGTACTTACCGAGCATAAGCCGAGTCTGAGCATCGAGTCCTGGGATAGCGCTAAAGACGATCATTGTTACGGGAACGAGTATCCATTGTAACGCAAGCACGATGTACTTCAGGCGACTTTTGTCTTTCGGTCGCGGTGGAAGCATGGTGAGTGAAATAATTGACGAGATTACTAGACCAAACATAGCGATCATCAAAAGGTCGCGCACCATCAGCGGTAAGTTGTACGACAACACTGTTTGGTGAAACTCCACGGTACCGAGGAAGATTGGTGCCCAACCAAGAATAAAGAGCATGATGGGGTTGGTAACTAAACTCCAATACCCCTCCGCTTGCTGAAACCCGATAATGATACGGTTGCGTAGTGGTATCTGTTTGTTCTTACTAAAGTGATAGATGACATAGCAGAAGTTTTCAACACCGTAGGTCCACCGGCGATGTTGTCGGTACACATTTTTGATCGTTCCCCACAGGGTTGGGGCGGCATTGGCGTCCATGGAAACGGGGTACGACAGCGGTACTACTTGGTAGTTACCGTTATTGGCGATCATCAAGTTCCAAAAGATTCGCGAATCCTCGCTGACCATGTTGGGTTGCCAGTATCCCACCTCATAGAGCGCTTGAAAACTTACCGAATGGGACGAAAAGGTTGCCATCCGTTCCGGTCGTTCCTGTTGTACCATTTCCCAAAACGTACTACTCATCGCCACTACGCGAGCCAAGGCTGGTGCCTCCCAGATGTTGTTATTAAAAATCGGCACCGGTTGGAACGAACTCTTAAGTGGCTCCGTACACGTCATAAAATGCCACACCAGACAGTTGAAGTAGTCAGGATAGATGACGGTGTCAATATCAAAGATAGACACTAGGGTGTGGTTGTAGCGAATACCGTGCGGGTCAAGCACCTTAGTGCGCACCTCTTCTGCAGCGTAGGCGGCGTTTGAACCTTTCCCTGCCATCTCACCCGGAACGTCTTGGGGGTGGGTGGTGATTAAAAATTTTCCGAAGTGCCCGCTCCACTTCTTTTTCATCGCGGTCGCTGTAGCTTCTGCTTCCGTTCCAGCTCGCTCTTCTGTTGCCAGCACCACCACCAGCGCTTGTTTGTCGTAGGTAACCTTTGCTAGTGCCTCTAATGTGGCATCGACGACACTGGCTGGCTCTTTATAAAACGGCAAAATCACGACGTGATACAAGTGGCCATACTCAAAACGAGCGATCAACTCACCCCAATTAAGTGACATATGGTGACGTAATCGCTTCCAGTTGTAGCGTAGGTGGTACGACAAAAAGGCGGTCTTTAGTACCCAATAAATCGCAAACCCAATAATAAAGTACGCCGCTACAAACGGTGCGTAGTTGCTCATGGCCAGCACTCCAATAAGCGTCAGCCACGACAGTAAGCCTGGCAGTATCTCCAGTAAACGATAGAATCGTCTATCTTTTCCAGTGAGGTCGGTAGCTCGCCCCACGTGGAAATCATCCCGCTTGGCATACGGCAATAAATGCTGATTTTCGTCCCCTGTTCGCTCCATGTATAACGGCGAGTATACCCCCCTTTTACGTAAAAATAAAGCTCCAAAGACAGCCTCTGCGCGGTGTTCGTGTTACTACCGCCCCGCCGACCAAGACCGGCTACTAAAGCTAGTTACTTGAAGCTGATCTCTGCCCCTGGCAACAACCACACGACATACCTTCAGCAACTGAGTAAGAAGCTAATTGCTGCACTGGTACCAAGTAGATAGTACAGTGATGCTAGTGGTTGCTGGGAGTATAGGTACCTTCAACTATTTGCTTTGCCATGACTACTATTTCTTCAATGATGATGTTTGCCTTTACAAAGTGATCTACTGCTCCTAGTTCTTTGCTTTTCTCTATATCACTATCTTGTCCGTAGTTTGAGAGCACCAGGACTGGTACTGTTTTGAGTCGTTCATTACTTTTGATAGTTTCGAGCACTTCGTATCCACTGATCCCAGGCAGTAAAATATCGAGTAGCAAAATGTCGGGTGTTACTGCTTCTAGCTGCTCAAGACCTTTTTCACCATTCATCGATGAAACTATCTGCCATCCTGCATCTTTAAACCTAAATACTAAGATATCTAAAATCAATGGATCATCTTCAATAATGTGTACGCAGTGGCCTGTTCCGACAGAAGTTATTTCGTCATTCATAGTAGGTAGTCTATCATTAAATACAAAATAGTAGCGGTATCGTTTCGAATACTATCATTTTCAACATCGCTTTTACTCATGATATCATAGTAAAGAATGAAACGTGTACCTGAGAGTTCCCAAAAGACCAGTAATGTAGCCCTCAAAGCAGCTATTGAGCAAGCACGTTCTGGCTCGAAAACTACCTTAACCGGCAACGCATATGCCTCGGAGCCATACGTTACAACAAACTACTCTACTATTAAGCAGCAAGCGGCGAGAGATATTACTCAGGAAGAAATTGATCAGCAAAAAAAAGTTTTAGCTGCCCTAGAAGCTACCTCAAAACATCTTACTGTAGAAACGGATATTATTACAATTCTAGAAAGGATTGCTGAATCAATAGTAAACAGTTTAGGTGTCAAAAAAGTAAACTTTTGGGATTTCAATGAAGAGAAAGATGCTGTGTACATCATTGCTGCCTACGGCATGCAAGACCAATACATTGCAAACTCTAGAGACAACCCCATGCCGCTTGGTGAGGCCTGGATCGGACGCACGATGCAAACTGGGCAAGCCTGGTCTACCAGTGACGTACAGAAAGATCCGTTACTACCCGAATCGTGGCTACCCGCAGCAGAAAAACAAGATTACCATGGTCTACTGTGCTTACCGCTACTCCAAGGTAATGAGATAATTGGCGGTATGTGTTTATACCACCGGGATATACACAAATGGAATTATTTTGAGTACGAAATAATGACTATTGTTGCCAATCAAGCCTCAACGGCTCTCACCAACGCCAGAGTGATTAGTGAACTGAAACAAGAACAGATGAAAACAGGAAGTATCGTCAGCAGTTTAAGTGACGGATTAATCCTATACGACGAGCATGATTGCCTACAGCTTATCAACCCTCGCGCTAAAGAACTCCTCGAACTGCAGGACGAAACACTAGTTGGTGTGTGCATTGAAGAAACGATGGCAGCTACAAACACGGCGTTAGAAAATCTGCTGACCATCAAGCAGGTCTCTATACATGAGTATACTTCCAAAGAAATTGAAATTCACACCAGCAAAGCTCTTGTTTTGGATGTGACACGGGTGCCTGTGCGGGACGATGAAGGTACGAAGACAGGAGAACTACAAGTACTGCGTGATATGACCGAACAACGTGAAATCGAGCAAATGAAGAGTAACTTTGTCTCGGTTGCGTCTCATCAGATTAGAACCCCATTAACCGGTATTCGCTGGACGATAGATACCTTGCGTAATGACTCGGTCGGTGCGCTCAACGACACGCAACGCTCAATGCTTGATAAAGCTTCGGTGGTGACCGAACATTTTTCAACACTCATCAATGACCTCCTTGACGTATCTCGCATTGACGAAGGAAGTACTGAGATAACCTTTGACATTCTCTCGATCATGCCAATCATCGAAAAAGTCATCCACAACCTCACTCCAGCAGCCACCGCTCGCTCAGTCACTATCAACTATCACCCACCTAAAGACGATGATAAACACGTCAAGTTGGATGTTTCAAAAATTGATATCGCCATACAAAACCTTATCGACAACGCAGTTAAGTATTCCCCTGATAATACTGGGTGTGTCGACGTGCGCCTCACTTTTACTGACAACAAGCTGACGTTACTCGTTCGTGATAACGGAATCGGCGTTCCAGCAGGGCAAGAAAAATTCTTATTCAACAAATTCTTCCGTGCTGACAACGCTGTGCGCACTGTTCCTAATGGTTCTGGTTTAGGGTTATACATCACCAAAAAGATAATTGAGCTGCACTGTGGATCGATCGAGTTTACACGCAACGAAGCAGGCGGTGCTGATTTCCTCATGACATTGCCCTTGGCCGAAAGCACACAATAACAGCGGCAAGCATGCTTGCCGCTGTTATTGTAGATCACTCCTTACACCCTACTCTTTATCAAAAATTGTTTTTCGAAGATAGAGTGGGACCTGTTCAACGTCTAAGATTTTATCTTTTAGGAAACTTGTCAGCATACCAAAACCAAAACCGACTAGCATAAGTATTGCGACGTGTACTACACCCATAAGTTGGGTAGTGTCACCGGAAAATCCAAACATGTACGCAAAGTACGCTGCAAAACCAAAGAAGTATGCAAACCCTACTTCGAATAGATTGGTGAGTTCTAGCAGCACTATACTGGTGGCCACTAAAAAGACTGTCAAAGGTAACGCCCACGTACCAGCCATGTCGCCCAGAAGTGGTGTGAACACATTGGTATTAACGAGTAATGTCAAGTAACCAAAAATAACACCACCAACGGTACTCAGTACACCTTTTGCGAGCCGATCATAGCGTGCACCCATAGCAAACCAAAGTGCCCAACTAATAAACACGGCCCAGACCGCGCCCATAAAGCCTAATCCGCTCACTTGTGAAAGAAACGAGGTAATAAAAATAGATGCACCTGCTGTCACTCCAACCATTAAGGCCACCGGAAGCCACTGGATAAAAGAAGGTTGTGTATTCATAAATGGAAAATTAGTTATTAGTGAGGACTACGTCGATTTAGTGTAAAGAGATAGTACCTTTTTCGCAATACAGTTATCCCCCTCTATATCAGCTCTGCGTCAGTAGGAGAACTGGAAGCGGAATACTGACGACCTACGGGCAAAACGTAAACAGTTTCCCAAACTGTTTACCTCTCCCAACTTCACTAAGGTGGTCCAGCATAGTAAAAGCCCTGAGAGCCACCTGTCAGATTAACCTAGAAGACAATGACGGAGGAATATGTCTTCGGGAATGCCCTTGTGGTACGACTGACGACCTACGGGCAAAACGAATTAATTCCTTGGAGCCACCTGTCAGATTCGAACTGACGACCTACGGGTTACAAATCCGTTGCTCTACCAACTGAGCTAAGGTGGCTCCAAGGAATTAATCCTTCTTTTTTACAAATCTTTTCAACTGTGATCTTAACACAGTCGAAACTCTACCAACTGAGCTAAGGTGGCTCTCAGGGCTCTACCTGAGTTTTGAGTGATGCCATTATGGCAATATTTCGCAAAATTGCAACTGCACTATGAACGTTATCGAATCGCCCGCAGGTGCTGCTTCTCGCGTTCAGTTAAAGCAGTATCGCGTTTGTGCTCTGCTATCGCAGCCAAGTGCGACTGTTCTATTGACTCAGATAGTTTGTGTGCCTTCTGGCGGTTGTAACGGAGGCGTTTTTCAAAAAACCGCTCACACGTACGCATCACTGCCAGACCAACTTTGAGTAATTTATGGGCTAGATAGTGAAAAAACAACCGCACCATCCCTGCTCCGAACCACACCCTTGTCCTTCTGATACTTCGAGCTATCACGCCACAAACAGTATCGAAGAGACTGCGGATCGTTTCTAAAAACCGTTTACCGCGAGCATCTTCAACTCTAAAGAGTATCGATAGTACTAGCATGGTCGCCAGACTATAGTACAGAAACGACAAGGGATCGATCATTACTCTATTTTACCGATACTCGAGCAATTTGTGCAACTGAGATGTTCTCGCCAAACTTCTGCACACCGCCACTCACCATGTCTCCAACAGTCATGTCTGGATTTTTAACAAATGGTTGCTCAAGGAGAATTTGATCTTTGAAGTAGCTAGCCAACTTTCCTTCCATGATCTTCTCCTGCATATCAGCTGGCTTGTCTTCAATTTCTTTCTTGAAGACATCTTTCGCTGCTGACAGCGCTGCTTCATCTACTTCATCTTTCGAGACATACTTGGGGTTCATAGCTGCCACATGCATAGCAATATCCCGAGCCAAGGCAACAAACTCCTCGTTCTTCGACACAAAATCAGTTTCACATGCCAAGAGTACCATCGCTGCGACTTCGTTGGTGTTGTGCATATACGCACCTACTGCACCAGCACCGAGCTCTCGGTCGGACTTCTTTTCCGCAGCTTCACTGCGCTTCTTTTTTAGAATCACTCGCGCTTTCTCCATGTCTCCGTCAGCTTCTTCGAGAGCTTTTTTACATTGCATCACCGAGATACCAGTTTCATCTCGTAGAGCTTTAATGTCTGTTGAGGTAATTTCCATAGAACAATTGTGTTACTTCGACTAAATAGTAGATAAATTAGCTGCGGCGTACGGTTGGGCGTCGGCGTGGCCGACTGTCAGTTCGAGCTGGGGGTACATACGCAGCCACACCTGCCTTATAACTCTCGACGAGCTCATTGAGTACGAGCTGCACACTCGTAGTGAGAGCGTCGTTAACAAGAATCGGGTGGGTCACTTTTGAGACGTCTGAATCTGAGCTCATCACACCAATGACTGGGATGTTGATATCTCGTGCTTCTGTGTTCGCGATAGCATCGTGTCGAGGATCAACGATCACCATCATGTTTGGTGTTCGCTCAAGGTCGACCATACCACCAAAGTTAAACGTGAGCTTATCGATCTCACGACCGATCACTACTCGCTCTTTTTTAGTGTATTTACGTTCAGCTTCACCTGATTCTTTTTCAGCCCGCAGTTCCTTCAGGCGATCAAAACGCTTTCGCATTTGGGGGAAGTTGGTAAGCATACCACCGATCCAGCGATGGACTGCATACGGTGCGTCTGCTGACTCCGCTGCCGCCTTCACCATCTTTGCTACTTCGTCTTTGGTACCAACAAACATCACCTTCTTCCCCTCTTTTCCAGCGTTCTCAAGGATGTTTTTAGCTTCTTCTAGCTTCTGAGCTGTTATCTCAAGGTCAAAAATGTCATTACCATCCTTCGTCGCGAAGATATACGGCGCGGTGGTAGGATGACGTCGACTTTTTGAGAACCCGAAGTGTGCTCCTGCTTCGAACATGCGTTCGATAAGATTTTTAGTATCTGTTGCCATAATAATTAATTACCCAGACTGCCGGTTAGCTACTAAGTGATACCAAGGTACATCGAGGAGTCGCTTGCGCGACGCACGAGCTTGGAGTGCAGCCGGGTCTGGAGTTTCGTAAGGGCTGGTAATAAAAAGCACCTTACTGGTGCTGTCTACTCATTGGACTTTTAGTTGAAGCAAAAATTCTCAATGAGTCTTGCGAACGTGCTGTAACACGTTCTCACCCTTACAAGCTGGGCCATACTAGCATAGGAACTACCCAAGAGCAACTATTATCCCGAGTTTATTCGTCAGTAAAAAGCGCTTCTTCGGCAGCATGCATCGCATCAACAATCGGCTGCAGATCTCCACCTAAGGTCGCTTCGATCGTATGCCAACTTTCTTTAATCCGATGGTCAGTGATTCGGTTTTGAGGAAAGTTATAGGTACGAATCTTTTCCGATCGATCTCCAGATCCAATCTGCTTACTTCGTACAGCGGCGTGTTTAGCCGCTTGTTCTTCTGCGTGAGCCGCCTCGAGCTTTGCGATGAGCATTGTCATCGCTTTTTCTCTGTTTTTTAGCTGTGAGCGTTCACTTTGACACCGTACATCAACGCCAGTTGGGCGGTGTACGAGACGCACCGCTGTTTCCACCTTGTTTACATTTTGTCCGCCAGCTCCCCCAGAGCGAGAGAATTCCATGTCGATATCACCAGGATTAATATCAATCGACGGTTTTTTTCGCATCGGCAAGATTGCTACCGAGGCGGTGGAGGTGTGTATTCTGCCCTGCTTTTCGGTTACCGGAACCCGTTGTACACGATGGACACCAGTTTCAAAACGTAATGCTTCCCACGCGTGCGGGGACAAGATCTCAAAGACTCCTTCTTTATAGCCACCTTGTGGCGCCTCTGAAACAGATGATCGACTCACTTGCCACCCCTTATTTTGACCATACGCGGTGTACATATTGGCAAGCTCAGCGGCAAACAAGGCGGCTTCGTCACCACCCGCTCCTGCTCGCACCTCGAGCACTACCCCAAACGGCTTTGCCTCTTCCACTCGGTCTGACTCCACAATCCGCTCCATTTCTGTAAACTGATCCGTGAGAGATTTCTCGAGCATCGCAATTTCTTCTGCCGCCAATTCAGCCATATCCGGGTCACTATCTGCAAGTTTTTTCGACTCATCGAGTTTTACTAGATCGCCCTCAAAGACCGACGCCAAGAATTGCGTCTTCTGATGTTCTTTGAATTCTTCCAGTTTAGCTTGATCAAATTCCATGGCTGTCATACTACGCTATTTATATCGATAAATAAATAGCTTGGACACTCTGTGGCTACTACACATGGTAGAGAGTGACTAAAAAGAGCGGCTGAACCAAAGATTCAGCCGCTCTTTTTTGTAGACCCTAGTTCTTTGCTTTGGCTGCGCGCGCTTTGAAGCGTTCGACACGCCCAGCTGTGTCCATCACCTTCTCTTGACCGGTATAGAACGGATGAGAAGCACTGGAAACGTCAACATGAACAATTGGGTATTCTTTACCGTCTTCCCACGTGTCAGTTTTCTCACTTGCGATAGTAGATCCAATGAGGAAACGTTCGTCAGAAGAGTTATCGTGGAAAATAACCATACGGTAGTGTTCGGGATGAATATCTTTTTTCATAGTGTCTAAAATGTCACATTTAGTCAGCGACGGATAAGTGCGGGCGCAGTATAGCACGCCATTTACAAATAACAACTCTTAGAAAGAGTTGTATCTCAGCTTATAGGGCAGAGCAAGCGGGCAAGCTACTATGGTGTCCATTACAAAGGGAGGATACATTCGGACCCTTTCTGATGGCACAACGATCACCCTCGTCGTCTAGTTCGATAGTTATCACGTAGCTGTTGGGGTAGCTGTTACCACCCCCATTGGCGGCGCAATAGCAGTAACTAGTCGTACAACCAGGACCAGTATCGACGGCGTGTTTAGGGTCATCTGGTATTTCAGAGATATACCCTCCAGAAACTAACGCCACTCCGGCTGACTCAGCGAAGTCACCGTCGTTGAGAGGGCGCGGCCCAGCTTGGTTAGTGTTACCTGATTCTCCTACTGGATACTGACCATTTTCTAGCCAGTATACTTCGAGTGCTTTAACAAACTCTTCTGCCTGAGCCAGACGAGCAGCGTCGCGTGCATTACCACGAGCGCTGTTTAAGGAGGCCAATACTACCGAAGCCAAAATACCGATAATCGCAATCACGACCAATAGCTCGATAAGGGTAAATCCTTGGTGAGTAGTAGTGTTAGTTTTTTTGAACATTATCATTGCAGTATAGCCTACTCACAACTCCTTCGCAGTATTGATTTCCACACCTCTAGCCACCGGACAGAGTTCGAATTTCACCTTCTAGACGTGCTTTGCGCTTCATGACCCCATCTCCATAAAAAGCATTTTCTGGATTGTTCGCTCCACCCCACCCTGCGTAGTAGCGCAGAGCAGCTGTGCGGTCAGCGTAGTACGAACCGTTGGCACCATTATCGCGCAACAAGAGTGCTGTTGCTACGAAGGCATCTTGGTTGTTAAACGGACTACTCGGGGTGGTTTTTCCAAGGAGTGCCCTAATCTGGTCTTGCGAAGCGACATAGGTATGGGTCGATCCTGATTGTACAAAGCCACCGAAGATTGCCCAGGTACTGGGGATGAACTGTGAAGGTCCCATAGCCCCTCCCCAACCGATCCGCGTACCGTCAGCGCGCCGGAGTGGACACGAGACCTGTTGCGTTGCTGGGTCAAAACCAAGCGCTTGTCCGATCGCCAGGAAGACTGGCATGTCTCGAGTTGGATGCATAATTTCTCGTCCCGCTGACATATCGCCCATGGTGCAACCACCGATATTACTACCGTACGCAGACTCTTGCTCTAAGATCGCTAAAATGAGCGCTGCTGGTACGCCGGTTAAACTTCGGGCACTCTCTGCGAGTTGGACGGCCTCTGGGAACGGGATCGGTCCGCCACCACCAAGCAGCGCGAAGAGCTGGGCACGTAGCTGAGCAGCCGTTTTTTGCTGGGCTTCAAGCAGCTCTTGATAGACCGCTTCTTCACCTCGTGTCTCACTTAGGATGGCGGCTTTTCTGGCTTCTTGCTCTTCAATGGTGTCTTTCTCTATTTCCTGTACCAGCTTCATCTCCGCTTCTGCTTCCTGTTTTTCTAAAAGTGAGAGCTTTTGATCTTCGGTGTCAACCTTTATCTGCTCAAGCGCGGTAAGCGATTCGTTGAGCGATTCCTTGATCGCCATGAAGCGGTCAGCGTCAGTAAAGAATTCTGAGAAATTACGATTACCGAGCATAATCTCTGCCATGGAAAAATCGTCAGACGAGTGCGTTTCTCGAAGCAACTTCGAGAGCGACGAGCGCTGCCGATCCAATCGTTCGTTTAGGATTTCTACCACGGCTTCTTTGTCACCGATCTGCTCGGTGAGCTGGCTGATGGCGACACTTCGTGCTTCGATACCAAGCTCAGCCTGACGGATCTCAGAGTCGATCAGTTCCAAGTCTCGCTCCAGCGTCTGTCGCTCTTGTTGCTTCCCTGCCACCAGAGCCTGTTGCGCTATGATCTGTTCTTCCACTTTATCAAGTTGCGCCTCAAGGCGCACACGACGCTCCGCTTCGGTTTCAGCAAACACGATCGTTGGTAGAACGACCGACACCATCAGTAACGCACAGAACATTCGACGCATAATGCCAGTAGTATACCATCCATGCTGCCGTCGTGAAGTGTGTTGAGTAGTGAGAGAAACAGCGCGCGGGCCAGAGGCCCGCGCGCTGTTTCTATTGCTTCTCTCTCCTCTTTCGTAATCTATTCTTCAGTCTCTTCCTTGCCTTTTTGCTCAACTTCAACCGCATCCATATCGACGTCAGCTGGTTCAGTCTCTTCTGGCTCTTCAGCGCGCGCTGAAGCCACCGTCGCGACTGGAGTCTCGGGGTCATTCTCGATCTTCACACCTTCTGGGACCGTAAGGTCAGAAACGAGGATTTGTGATTCTTCGTCTACCAGTGCCGACACGTCAACATCGATGTGACTAGGTAGGTTACTTGGTCGACACGTTACCTCAACTTCCTGGAGTGCTCGGTTCACCGTACCACCACTTTTTTCAGTTGGTGATTCCCCCACAAACTCTAGCGGTACGTTTGTAGTAAGCTCCTTTCCGCGCTCGATAGCGTAGAAGTCTGCGTGCTCAGCACCACCACGAGCAGCATTAAATGCTACATCCTGAATCAGCACCTCAATTGCTTCATCGAGACCTTCAAGTGTAATGATGGTCGATTCACCGGCTTGGTGCATCATTTTCTCAAACGCGATCGCGTCGATCTCAATCGCTACCGGCGCTTGCTTAGGTCCGTACACGACGGCGGGGAGTTTTTTGTTCGCTCGAACGGCAGTAGCGGAACCACTACGCGGAGCGACCTTTAATGTGACTGTCATATGGCGCATACCATAGCACATCCATGATTTTCTTCAATAGTCAGATGAGCGACTGTTCCACACGTAGCGTGCGATCTCCTAGTAGGAGCTGCTATACTAGTAACATATGCCTAATCAATACGATTTTGTCGCCATCGGCGATATAGTAGTGGATGCCTTTATAGAATTAAATATTGACCAAGCGGATGTCTCTAAAGATATGGACACCGGCCGCAAAACCTTACACATGCCGTTTGGTAGTAAGTTGCCATATAATGACGTCACGGTTGTCAACGCCGTTGGTAACTCACCTAATGCTGCCGTCTCGGCTCACCGACTCGGACTCCAGTCTGCACTGGTTACCAACCTTGGAAACGACCGGTATGGAACAGATTGCCTTGAGGCGCTCCGTGACGAAGGGGTGCACACAGACTATGTCAAAGTACACGAAGACAAAGGTACTAACTACCACTTCGTCCTTCGCTATGGTCCAGAACGGACGATCCTCATTAAGCACGAAACGTATCCATATTTTATCCCCCAGTTTGCCGTACCCCCACGATATATCTACCTCTCTTCAATCGGAGAGCATGGAGTTGATTTTCACTTTGAGATCGCTGACTACATCAAAGCCAACCCGGAAACTAAGCTCGTGTTCCAACCAGGAACCTTCCAGATCAAGCTTGGTCCAGAAAAACTGAAAGCCCTCTACGAAGTGACTGAAATCTTTTTCTGCAACAAAGAAGAAGCTCAGGAAATCCTCGGAACGGATGAGCAAGACGTACCGACCCTTATCCGTGAATTCAAGAAGCTGGGACCGAACATGCCTGTTATCACCGACGGCCCTGGAGGTGCCTATGCGGTCGACGAAGATGACCAAGCCTGGCATATGCCAATGTACCCAGACCCAGCTCCCCCAGTTGACCGTACCGGTGCCGGCGACTCATTCTCCAGTACCTTTACTACCGCGATTGCTATGGGCAAGACTCCAGCCGAAGCTCTCTCCTGGGGACCAGTTAACTCTATGTCAGTAGTCCAAAAGATCGGCGCCCAGGCCGGCCTCCTCTCACAAGACGAGCTACAGCACTTCCTTGGTGAAGCTCCAGAAGACTACGTAGCGAAGAAGCTCTAAGTGCGCGAACTAGTGTACAAAACAGGCGGCGAGCATAGCTCGCCGCCTGTTTTGTACACCCTGTACATGACATGCACACTTTTTTCTACACCACTTCTTTCACTTTCTTCACAATAGCTGCCTGATCGAGACCATAATGAGCCATCAGTTCCTCTGGAGTACCCGATTGACCAAACATATCATGCACTCCGACTCGTCCCACTTTTTTAGGATTCGTTTCAGACAGGTACTCACAGACCGCACCGCCAAGACCACCAATGGCCTGATGCTCTTCAACGGTCACAATACTGTCGTGCTCAGCAGCTAAGCTTGCCAGCGCTTCTGTATCAAGTGGTTTTACCGTCGGCATATGAAGGACACTCACAGCAATACCTTGCTCATTGAGCTCACGACCAGCCACGAGAGCCACGTAGAGCAAGGTACCGGTGACAACAATTCCAACCGAACGCTCACTCGACGCATACTTATCGAGCATCATTTCAGCTTTACCGATCGCAAACGGTGAGGCCTCGGTCGTCACCACCGGTGTCTTTTCTCGACCAACCCGGATATACACTGGCCCTTGGTACTGCGCTGCTGCCACTACCGCCTTCTTCGCTTCAACACTATCCGCTGGCGCGATCACTACCATGTTGGGCACCACGCGCATGAGTGCCATATCTTCAATGGCTTGGTGTGTAGCTCCGTCCGGACCCACTGAGATACCAGCATGCGCACCAATGAGTTTTACATTCGCATCGTTGTACGCAATAGTCGTTCGTACTTGCTCCCAGTTACGGCCAGGAGAAAACATAGCGTAGGAAGCGATAAAGGGCACCTTCCCCATGGCTGCCATACCCGACGCTACTGACGCCATGTTTTGCTCAGCAATACCTACCTGCACAAACCGCTCTGGAAACTGCTCTTTAAATAAATGTGTTCTTGTCGACTCAGTCAGGTCAGCGCACAGTGCCACCACCTGTTCGTTCTGCTCTCCAGCTGCCACCAACCCCTCGCCGTAGCCATTGCGAGACGGAACCATGTCAACGTCAGGAGTAGTTATTTTTTTATCAATATGAGATGCAAACATACTAAGAATCTGATGGTTCGATCATACCGCCTAAAGTACGAAGTTTCTTGAGGGCTACTTTAGACTGCTCGTCTCTACTTACGCGGTCTTCTGGTCCTTTCCCCGGCGGATTGCCGTGCCATCTAAAGTCGCGCTCAAAGACGTCGACTCCTTTGGCTGCTACAGTGTGAGCGATGATTACTGACGGTTGGCCATAGACGCTCTGGGCTTTGCCGATAGCATCGTTTACCATGCGGATATTATGACCATCGACTTCTTGCACGTCGAAGTTAAAGGCTTCGAACTTATCGCGCAGTGACTCCAGTGGCATCACGTCTTTCGTGTAGCCATCAATCTGGATCCCATTGCGATCGACAATCACGACGAGGTTATGGAGCTGCTCCTTACCGGCCAGCATAGCGGCTTCCCACATCTGTCCTTCTTGCCACTCACCGTCACCAGTGACACAGTAGATAAACTTCGAAGTATACGGGTTATCCATCCGTTCTGCGATCGCCATACCTACCGCTTGTGAGAGTCCGCTTCCGAGCGGTCCGGAGGTTGTTTCCACTCCTGGTAACGCAGTTCGGTGCGGATGCCCTTGCAAACGGGTACCGAACTTACGTAGTGTGGTCAGCTCTTCCACTGGAAAGTAGCCCGCATGTGCCATAGTGGCATACAGTACTGGGCAGATGTGGCCAGCAGAGAGCACCAAGCGGTCGCGGTCTTCCCAGTTTGGTTCTTCAGGATTATGCTTTAATACACTAAAATAAAGGAGTGCGAAGATATCGGCCATATCAAGCGGGCCAGCGGTATGGCCACTGCCAGCAGCCACCAGCATCTCGATGATGCTGAGGCGAATATCATTGGCTCTGCCTTCAAGGACTCGCACGTCTTCACTACTTAGGTAGTTCATAGATACCCACAGTATAACGCACTTACTCCGCTAGCAGACGCTGGAGGTGTTTATAGGCCGCCACTGGATCGGTGGCTTTCACGACTGCCGAACCGGGTGCAAAACGATCGGCTCCCGCTGCGAACAAAAGTGGTAATGTCTCCTCGTTGACCGCTCCGTCAATAGTAATACCCAGTTCCGGGTAGAGGGTTCGTAGTTCCCGGATACGTGGCAAGACTCGTTCATCAAACGGCTGCCCTTGCTTACCTACCTGTGCGATACCCATGAGTTGCACGGATGTCACTTCCCCACTCTTTATAAACGGCACCACTAACTCAAACGGGATCTCAGCTGTAAGGGCAAACGAGAGCTCTAACTGACACATCTTCGCTTCGTTTACTAGTGCACCTACATCACTCTTTTGTGTGACATGAGCCACCACCCTCTTACTACCAAGCTTCGCCACTGGAGCAAAATACTTGGCTGGATGTGACACCATCAGATCGACTTCTAGTTGGTAGACGTCTGTCCACTGCTCTAGTTGCAGTAGCTCCGCTAACGGATGCGGTTCAGTTTCCGGCCAGGAAGCTGTGCCCGCAAATTCAGCGGCTACCACGTCTACCTGAAATGCCGTACTGACTCCTCGCAGCGTTTCGAGCGCATGTTCTAAGGATTGAAAGTTCGGCGCCGGAAACGAAGGAAGGATACTCATGGTATTAGGTAAAATTATCGATCATCTCGATGCGACGTCGGTGTCGTTCAGCCCCTGCAAACTCCGTACCCAACCACTCTTCTACTGCCACCACCGCTTCCGCTTCGTCTAAAAAACGCGCCCCGAGCGATAAGACGTTGGCATCATTATGTACCCTACTGGCCGCGATAATGCTCAGCTCAGCACCCTCAGCATCAGTTTGCGTCTGTGGTGGCTCTCCATAGTAGACAACCGCTCGCACGCCAGCTACTCGATTAGCCACGATCGCTTCACCTTGACCAGATCCGCCAAAGATAACCGCTTTACTCCCTTCCTCACGGACCACTGCTGCGGCTGCTTTACCGATGAAAAGCGGGTAGTCATCGCTCTCATCATACTCATGCGCACCTACATCTTCAACATCATAGCCGCGATCAGCTAAAACAGCCTTTACGGTCTCTTTGAGTGCAAAACCAGCATGATCGGTAGCGAGGAAGATCTTCATACTTAGGCCCCCTCTTTATTGTTAAAATGTCGGGCTACGGCTGCTGTATGCTCAAGTAATGTGTGCGTGTAACTGGTTTCATTGTCGTACCACGCAAGCACCTTCACCAAGTTGCCATCTACCACCCGCGTCATCCCAAGGTCAGCGATAGCCGCGAAGCGAGCTCCGATGATGTCTGAAGACACCAGCGGCTCATCAGTGACTGCGAACAAATTATTCCAGCGCTCACTAGCGGCTGCTTTATTCAGGACGTCATTTACCTCTTGCGCACTCGTATCTTGACTAGCAATAAAAGTCACGTCAACTATCGAACCGACCGGGACCGGTACTCGAATGGAGATACCATCAAACTTATTATTGAGATCAGTATGAACTTTCGTAGTCGCGATTGCAGCTCCTGTCGAGGTGGGGATGATATTTTGAGCCGCTGCCCGCCCTTTGCGAAAATCCTTAGAAGGCCCGTCTACCAGTGACTGCGTAGAGGTGTAGGCGTGGACGGTATTGAGGATCGCTTTTTCAATCCCAATGGTTTCTTTGAGGATGGCCACCAATGGACTCGTGGCGTTAGTGGTACAGGAAGCGTTTGAAGAGATATCACACGTCCCAAGAACATCGTCGTTGACACCCATAAGGACAGTGGCGCCATTGATGCCAGCTGCACTTGGGTCATCTTTTACTGGACCGGAAATAATGACCCGCTTTGCGCCAGCCGTGAGGTGCGCCTTCGACTTCTCATAGCTCGCAAATACACCAGTAGCCTCGATCACTACGTCGATCTCTTGTGCTCCCCACGGCAATGCTTCTGGATTACGTACCTGTGAGAAGGCGATCTCCTTACCATTAACGACCAGTCCCTTCTCTTTCACGTCTACCTCGAAACCACTTTGTCCATATGCAGTATCATACCGAAGAAGATAGGTGAGGTTCTCCAAGTCACCAAGGTCGTTAATGGCGACAATCTCAAAGTCAGGATGATCATGAGCCATCTTGAAGAACGTTCTACCGATCCGACCAAATCCATTTATCGCTACTCGTGCCATATATTGCTTAGACTATTTATTTACAATTCTCTACTACTATACCGCGCCTGCCAGTTTTCACACCCCCTCCTTATCCTCATAAAAAACTTATGCGGACTTTCTTCGGAAACTGCGTAGCAGTAGCCAAAGCAACCACAAACTGAGTCCTATGATCAGTCCAATTATCACTATATACACAAGTGAAATCGCAAACCGGTTTTCTTTTGGTGCTACGTACCCCTCACGTGCGATAAATACTCCCCTCGTAGTACCAAGGACATTGATCTGGTGATCATATGCCCGTATCGCAACTGGATACTCTCCTGTTTGATCGAGCGCATTAATGACAGCGGTATAATATCGTCCACCATCATTGAGTCGAAGCAGGTACCGGTGTACCTCACGTGTATTGAAAGGGTTACGTAACGACAATGTTACCACTCGAGTTTCAGCTGGCACCAACGCAGCCGGTACCTGCACTTCAAACAGATCGCGTGCACTCAGTTCAATTGTCTCACTAGAAGCCGCAGTAACTTCACCATTTTGAATCACTACAATATCAGAAAATCGCAAACGATACGCTGGTACCGGCTCCGAGGGATCTTTCGTATCTTCTATAGCTGCCTCAACTGGTTCGACAGTAATTTCTTCATCACGAGCCGGTAGAGTACTGCCCCTGACTACTTGCCTGGTAGCAGCAGCAATCGCACCTGAAGAATGCAAGCCGTCTAAGTTATAGGTAAAGATGGTGTAGAACTGCTCTCCGTGCTCACTAAACGCACTACTGTCGTACAGTGATTCTGCATTCCCTTCGTATACAACATAGCCACCACTGGGATCGATTGGAAAGTAGTAGTGACTACGCACCACGCGTACGTAGGCAAACGACGGGTAGTCGGGGTTTTCCCACCGCAATGAGACGTCATTTCCCACTGCTTCCGCCTGAAAGTCAGCCACGTTGGGCGGTACATCAATGGTATACGCCGCTTTCGTAACAAAACTACCTGAAGACAGTTCACGCTGCCTACCGAAGCGATCAACGCCGATCAGTTCATAGAAATACTGTGTGTTTGAAAGCAACTCAGTGAGATAGGTTTGATGCTCTCGTCTGTACACGTCAGTGCGTACAAACCCAGCGTCCATCGCTTCAGTGATACCGTACCGAAGAATATACTGAACCGGTGTCCGAGTGGTAAACGTCACCTCAGCCGTTGTGACGCCTGTTTTGACAGCAAAATTAACTACCTGCGGTAATACTAAACCACCCACCTGGTTAGTGCTCGTTGCTTGGGGCACCGTCGGCTGAACCGGTGCTGGCAATGTCGTAGTACTCACTGCCGCTGAAGTGGTAGAAACGTTATTTACAATATCAAAAGCAGCCACCGAATAGGCATAGGTAGTACCTGGAGCAAGGCCGGTGTCACTAAAACTAAGACTCGTCGTTGTGGCTATCTGGGTCGTATCTCGGTACAGTCTGTAGCCAGCTAAACCAAACCCACTATCAGTAGAAGAGCTCCAGGTAATATCTATCTGTGTCGACGCAATGGGATCAACACTCAGGATAGACGACGTAGTCGGTGGAGTGATATCTTCACCAACTTGCTGCCGGACGATAATGTCTCGACTCGCAGCTTGCACACCAACGCCATCAAGAAATCCACCGAGAAACAGGATGACAACACCTACATAAAGAATGTACTTACAAATATTCATAATGGAAGTGCGGTAAGAGTGGTGGTGGCAATATACGTTCCCGGAGCCTGGGCTACCGAGCCACCGACACCGACTTGAAATTTGACTGTCGTTTCGGTTCCAAACGGATGGTTAGATGAACTGTCGCTCGCAATCGTACGCGGACTAGTACTCAAACCATCCCAGCAGCGATCAGAGGAATCACTTCCTGATCCACACGAACTACCAGCATCAAGATACCGACTGACAACATCACTTCCTTCTGGGCTGAAGCCAAGATGGGCGTCAGCTGCGCCAGTATCGAAGGTAAAGTCAGCAGCACCTCCTACTGGAGCATAGTCAGCGATCACGTTTCCTCCACTCGTCATTGCTGGACTTCCCTCTGCTTCGATAGTCAACTCATACCCAGCTAAGTTGTCAGTTGTTACCGTCAACGATGTTGAACCAATAGCCGTCCCGCCGGTAACCCCAGGGATTGAAGGGGTCATATCAACCGGGTCGGCTGGGGACATAGAAAGATACACAACTTGCATCTGTTGAAACCCCGCTCCCAGACTAAATGAGGTACTCGTACTAAAACCCGACGCTCGTTCACCAACCGTTGTTTCAAGTGCATAATTTGTCGATGACGCGTACCCGCCTGCTGTATTTATGCTATCACTTTGAATCTGATAGTTAGTACTACTCATTACCTGTGCCATGCCGATACTCGTCAGAAGCAGCAAAAGTACTGAGGTGAGCGTAGTATGCACACACGACCAAACAAGATGATGCATAGCGTTACTTCTTCTTAAGTTCGAACCGACTAAAGAATAACCGAATTAAAAGGAAAAATAAGAACAATCCACCCATAACAGAGGCCACAAGTTGCCATGGTATTACCCAGAATGAATACGATAGAGTATCAATTTGGTCGTCATAACCTCGATTAAGTGTCAGAGTAGCGGTGTAGCGGCCTAACAAGAAATCACGATTCCATTGGATATCTCGAGTACGAATAGATTGCGGCAACACAAACCAAGGTGAAAGCTCAACCTCACCAACTACATCACCTAAAATATTTGCAACTTGAAAGGTTCCGTATGGAGTAACATGTACCGTACCAGTATTCTCAAATGTTACACTCAGGGGTATCGGGCCACTACTAAACAATTTTTTATCGTTGCGCGTTCCAAAATCTAGGACTTGTCCAGAGCGATTGAGCTCCCCCGGAGTAGTAACAAAAAACAATGTACCGATACGGTTAATGATAGCTGAACCTGGCGCCGCTACTCCTTCATCATTGCGGTCATTTGGCCGAGTAGTAACAGAAACTATCAGGCTACCATAACGACCACCAGGTTCAGCATCGTTGGGTAGACTGACTGTAATAGGGATTCGTGTCCGCGTGTTTGGGGCTAATTCAAACTCTTCGTATGGTACTGAAATATAGTCGCGGAGAGTGTATGGTCCTATCTCATCACCAAGCAATACGGAGTTACCTTCATCGTTAGCGGTCGTATCTTCAGTATCAATCTTGAAGGTTTGTGGCACTGGCATACGATTAGATACCGTTAACTCAACCACCTCAGTGTCTCCTGGCGCTACCTCCAGTTCAAATTTACCGGGACCAACCACAAAGTCATTGTAGAACTGATCACCGACAAGTGGTTCTCGTCGGTAATTATCTCGGAGCACAGGAGGTGCGGTGCGTACCGCAACTGCTTCACTTTGGACAGCTACTCCGTTCCCCGTAACTGCTTCAGTTGTGCTACTAGTAGTAGAGGCGGTCGATTGCGAAAGCACGCTCAGTGGCGTAGCCATGAGCGTGCAAGCGAGCATGAGAATGAATGCGGGTGCACGAGTTGTCGAGAAGCATTTATTCATGCAGTAAAGTATAGGCTAGATTGTAATAAAGTCAAAATATATGTTAAAGGTTCTCGGTAGCAGTAATAGTGCTTGTCGCAGTGTAGAAGCCTTCTTCTAGAGAAGATCCTGAACCAACACGGACCTGGAAGTTGATGGTAGTAGTAGCTCCAGTAGAGGCCGTGGCTGTGCTTCGGTCAACCAACGTAACTGCAGAGGTTGCATCACCAGTACCTACGTTGTACCAGCAAAATCCTTCATCTGAGTTGGTGGTACCAGTGCAGTCACCAGCGCCGTCATTCTTAAATCGATCTTCAATATCGGCTACAATACCTGATACAGTGTAGGCAAAGGCAGCTTCACCAGCGCCTACGGACATATTGTAGTCTCCATTACCACCACCAGTGGATGGATTGTAGTTGTCGATAAATCCAGCTCCTGCGTCTTGCTGCATCGCGACTGAGTCTTCAAAGTCAATGGTGAGATTGTAGCCAGTAGCGTTGTTACTGATTACGTTGGCAGACGTAGTACCAGTTGAAGAACCACCAGTGACACCAGCGATTGCACCGTCCATTCTGATACTGGTAGATGCAATAGTCAAGGCAATCTCACCAGTGATTTCTTGTGTGACTACGATTTGGCCCGAATCAGAAGCCTGACCATTAGCAATACTTGGTTCGGAAAGAACATACATGGTAAACAGCACATAGGCTGCAAGGGTAGTAAGTGCAATGGCACTGGTGATTGGATTACTTTTAAATAGTACTTTCATAATATAACTCTGCTACTACTAATATTTAGTTACTTAAATACTATCAACATATTGTGCAAAATCTTTCTTTTCAGATAGTATCTGGGGATAAGTCAAAAACTTGTTCTGCGCAGACAAGCTACCAACAAAACCCCGTTATCATAGTTGTATTCAAAAGAAAACGCCCCACCTTATGGACCAACTAAACTAGCTGTAGCACAACGCTGTTACTGCAACTATACAAATAACGCACGTCAGTCAAATGAAAAATTGCTGAGTATATCCGCCATTGGTTCAATAACGGTTGCCATAAGACCAACTACCTCAGCTGCTCCCGCCAAGATGTCTGTCGCCTCCAGCCCTGCCTCAAGCGTCGCCCAACTAAGGATCCCCACTAACAAACCACTCACGACGACGAGACCACTTTTTCCGAGGATCACCCAGCTATCGTCAGTGGGCTGCTGCGGACTTGAAAATGCTGCGGCCACTTGCTCACGCTCCGCTTGCTCTGTAAGTACGTCCTGATTACTTTCCTCAAGAAGCCCTATAAAACGCACGAGAGAATCAATGTTGACGTAATATTGATTTTGTATAAAGGAAGCATCAACCCACTTACCCTTTGCCAACTGGGCAACGTAGGTTTCACTATAACCAATGATCTCAGCTGCCACTGGCACTGATATATATTCTCGCCCATTTATCTCTAACATAGCTCGTATGGCTATTGTACCGCCTCCATTTTAAGAACTTCCGAGCACGTGTGCAAAAAGAGCCGAATGTAACTGACCAATCTGACTGAAAATGCGTTCAAATGAGAAACTTACTTGTCGATTAATAGTATTTCCCTCCGTGACAATCTGCTGTTCAATACCAAGCACACCGACCATACACACCAGCGCCACTGCAATGAGTGCCACATGCACTGCCATCGGGATCGGTGATGCTTCTATGACGACTACTTCGTCGTCTGGTTGTGCTGGCTGTGCCACTGGTGCCGCGGTAGTTGCTTCGTGCGAGGCAGCAGACTGACTAGCTCGTGTCATCCCAATTACCCCACTTGGTGACTGCGCCGGTCGGGCAGGCGACTGCCGTGGCGAAGACGGAGTTTTGGCGGTTTGTTTGTGGGAACTGTTGATAGGCACCGTACGAGCCTTGGCAACGTCCGTCGGAGCGTGCGATTCGTCAAGTTCTTCTTCTGTGTCGGCGGCTGCCAGTTTCTCTCTAAACGATAAAATCTTCTGTGATGAGGCTTTTCGCATCGCGACTGGTTCAGCTGCCGCCTCATACTCATCCTCATCCTCCTCTGCCACTTCCATCTCATTTACTGCACTCGGTTCAGTTGGCTCGATCGCTTTGGGTACAACTTGTTCTGTTGGTGACTCCGCTGGCTCCTCGTCGGGCATATCACTTACCACAATCGTACCTTTAAACTTAAGTGGTTTCCGCTCATCTGCGGTGTACGAGGTAGCCTCGTCGCTGGATTGCACCGAAGCTGTTTTAGCGTCGACCATCTCGACATCGAGTCGTTCCGGCTTCTGTGGCGTTGGCACCAGTGGAGAACCATCAGTTTCGTACCGATGTTCTACCACCGCCCGTTTCATATAATGATTGACGCGCCGAGGCTTAGCAGCTGGTTGTTGTTTTGATTCATTTCCCACAGTTATTGTCGTACCCTTGCTATAGGTTAGTCTTAGTATACCGCATAGGCAGTGCCGGCCGCCAGAGAAGTGCACTTCTCTGGCGGCCAGCACTCACTCCCTCTGTACTTCCCTTAGCTATCAAGCTGCTGCTTAAAGAGTGTCGCTAGTACACCCGGGTTAGCGGAACCTTTCGTAGCTTTCATCCCCTGCCCAATGAGAAACTGGATCGATGCTTCTTTTCCGGCCTTATACTCCTCCACCGCGGCTGTCTGCTCCGCTATGATCTCGTTGACGATCGGCAGTAAGTCTGCCTCAGATGATTTCTGTAGTAATCCGCGCTCCTCTGCCAGTGCCTGCGGATCACTCCCTTCAAACACCACCTCTCTTAGCAAGTCTTTGGCGACGCGCGAGTTGATATCACCAGCGCTCACGAGCTTAGCCAGTCCAGCAAATCGCTCCCCAGAAGCAGACTCCAGTGACACATCTGTTGTCTCTAAAAGACCCAAGACATCACTCGTAAAATAGTTACCAAGCGTAGCGATTGCTTTCGTGTCACCCTGGGCAGCTGCTACAGCTGTACTGAAGAACCGCTCTCGCTCGGGCACAGCGATCACTGTCTCGATCTGCTCTGTTGGTACCCCAAGGGCAGTAAAGCGAGCGCGTTTTTGAGTAGGTGTTTCTGGCATGCGCGCTGCGAGCGCCTCATCAGAAAAGTCTTCGATCAGAGAGCGCTTGAACTTTGGAATGTCAGGATCTGGAAAGTACCGATAATCATCTGCACTTTCCTTAACCCGCTGCGAAAAGGTTTTGCTACGGTTCTCATCCCAGCCTCGAGTTTCCTGTACTACTGTACCCCCTGACTCAATCAGTTCGATCTGTCGTTTAGTTTCAAACTCAATCGCTTGCTCGACTGACTTAAAGGAATTGAGATTCTTTACCTCAACTTTTGTACCAAAGGTATCGGTTGTACTTACAGAAATGTTGGCCTCTACCCGCATTTCTCCTCGCTCCATATTCGCGTCAGATGCGCCCATAGTTCGAAGCAGCAACTGCAGCTCCCGCGCAAATTCCCCCGCTGCTTGTGCAGTATGAATGACTGGCTCGGTCACCAACTCCATGAGTGGCACTCCAGCGCGATTAAAGTCAACCAGACTGTGGTCGGCTGCGTGCTGCGAGCGTGCTGTGTCCTCCTCAAGATGAATCCGTGTGATAGCAACTCCAGCTAACTCACCACCAGCAACAAACGGAAATGCATACTGACTGATCTGGTACGCCTTCGGGATATCAGGATAAAAATAATTCTTACGATCAAACTCGCTGTAGTCAGCCAGCGTACCACCGATAGCCTCACCGATCATCAGCACCAGCGACACCGCCTCCTTGTTCACCGTCGGCAAGGTACCCGGATGTGCCATGCAGACAGGACAGACATTGCTGTTGGGCTCACTTGCATGCGGGTTATTAGGACACCCACAAAACATCTTACTCTTGGTCTTTAACTCAGCGTGCACCTCGATACCAACAGTTGTTTTGTATTCGTTCATGAGCATATACTACCGTGCTCGCAAGTGGGCGACAAGTTCGTCTCGAAGTTCCTTCACTCCTTCTCCAGTTTCGGCGGAGATCACAAACACTCGGTGATTATTTGCCTCCAATTCAGTCTGTAGTGGTTCGTAGATCTCAGGGATACTAAGGTCGGACTTTGACAACACGATCCACTCCTCTTTCTGCGCCATATCATGAGCGTATTCTGACAGTTCATCCCTGATCTCTTTGTACACCGTCAGTGGTTCATCGTGCTCAAGCGATACCAAGTGCAGCAACATCGACGTTCGCGAGACGTGTCGTAAAAACTTATGACCCAACCCCTTACCTTTGGCGGCTCCAGCGATGAGTCCCGGGATGTCAGCCAAAATGAATTCATACAGACTCCCTAAGTGCGGCTCTACTGTAGTAAACGGATAGGCACCGATAGCCGAGGTAGCATTGGTAAAACTGTTTAAGAGTGACGACTTGCCCGCGTTTGGTTGTCCCACGAGACCCACATCAGCCAAGAGCGCTACCTCAATCAGAAACCGCCCCTCTTCCCCCGGTTTTCCTTCAGTAGATTCGGTCGGGGTGCGGTTGGTCGATGATTTAAAATGCTCATTACCCAACCCTCCTTGACCTCCTTTTAAAATACACACCACTGCACCTTCTTCCTCAAGCGCAAACGTTCGTTCTCGTTCAATATCAGTGACAGTAGAACCAATCGGGATATCGATGTAGAGGTCGTCGCTCCCTTTGCCATATTCGCTATTATTGCGACCGGCTTCACCGTCGACCGCTTTAAATTCTTTATTACCTGTATATTTTGCTAACTGGTTAAGATCGCGTACTGCTCGTACGTAGACGTCACCACCGTTGCCACCATTACCACCTGAAGGTCCCGCTTTGGGACGAAACTTCATGGAACGCCAACGAACCACGCCGTTACCGCCGTCGCCTGCTTTTGCGTATATCTCTAATTCGTCTACAAACATTAAGTGAACAAAGGAGTGTAACGACTATTGTGAACTTACTTCCCAATGTACCCCTTCCTAGGGCACATTGCTGGAAGCAGGGACTCGATCATCACCACCCCGTTAAAATCTTATAAACTGTCACTTCCCAATTTTTACTTCTCGCTGACAGCGTGCCGGAAGCGAGCGTCGTCGCACTACCTCTCGTTACCGTTGTCTATACGTACCTCGTCTACCGGTGCAACTCCTTTCCGTCGCCTCAACATATACCATGCTACCAGTAAAACCCCTAGCGATGCCAGCCCGACCTCAACCAGCAGGTAGAGATTACCAGTGAAGAAGGCATCGCCCAAGTAGGCAAACGCAAACGAAAACCAGAGTACCCCGAGGAGCGTCGCTGCGACGTACGTCTTGAACCGGATCGCTGGTACTAACCCCAGCGCATAACTCACTACATCGACTGGTAACAAGTGGCGAATCAGCACCATAAACCAAAACTGGTTCCGCTCTGGTACCGACGCCGCAAAGCGGTCTATCCTCTCCACCCGCACGAAGCGTTCTAAGACCGGCCGCCCCGCGTAGCGAGCGATCACAAACGCGATCACTCCCCCGAGCGTCCATCCCAACGCGCTTAAGACCCCGGTCATAAACGGTCCAAACACCTGACTCGCCACCGGAATGAGCGGCATGACCGTGACTGGTGCAAACACCACTGCCACGGTCAGCACCGTCACAAACACGACTGCCCCGAGACCAACACTCACGTCGGTAAGCGACGAGACGAGCTCACTTATTTCACGTTGATGGACTACTATATACCAACTCCCTGCGACCAGAAGGACAAGACTTAGCAATTGTCCTACTGTGCGCATGGCTTATTTGATAAACCGGTTAGCGACAGTGGTGATGATTGATACACATAGCGATGCCAGAAGCGCTGTCCAAAAGCCATTCACGCCAAAGCCGTCGATAAACGACGCCGCAAACATAAACAAAGCAGCGTTGATAACGAAGATGAACAAACCAAGTGTCACAATGGTGATCGGTAGCGTCAGTACAAACAAGATGGGGCGGACGATCACATTGAGAAGACCTAGCACGATCGCTGCGATAAACGCTGGATACAAACCATCAACGATGACTCCCGGTAATAGTTCCGCCACCAGGAGTAGGGCCAGAGCACCAACTAAGATTTTTATAATAATTTTTTCCATAGTTAAAACGGTACGCTTTTTTAGAGAGGCTGTCAAACGACGGTCTCTTTATACTAGGTCGCGCTCACCACGACCTCTATAAAGCTCGCGACTCGCGCTTTCACTACTTCGTCTGCGACGCCAGTATCGGTAAACGTATCCCCGACTGAGGCGACATGTAACTTCTCCTTAGCCAAAGAAAACCCTAAGGTATGCAGCACCGGTTGTACATGTTCTGCAACCCGCACCCCGGCAAACGTTCCGGCTGAAACGGTGGCGAGAAAGACTCGCTTTCCAGCACACACACTCGGTGAGAGCGCATCCATCGCCAACTTCCACTCACCTGGAAATGAATGGTTGTACTCGGGGATCACCATCACGATCGCATCGCTTGCTTCTACCTGGGCTTGCCAGTCATGTAGCGTGGTGGCAGTAGCATCGTCCTGCGCGCGGATCGTCTTCGGCTCTATCACCACATCGCGAAGCGTCACACTAGTCAGTGACACCTCAGCTGCACTCAACTGCTCGTGTAAATACGAGAACACCTGCTGCGACTGACTCCCGGCTCTACTGGTCCCCAAAAAAAGTGTGATAGTCATATGCTCTAGCTTACGTGTTCACCAAACTCCAGCCGTCGGCTAAGAGCGGTTCGGCTTTTTTATACTTTAACTCCTTCGTTTCAGAACCGTTGGTGATCCGCACCAGGTCGTTCCGTCCTGGTTCGGCAGCGGCTACTTTAGGAGTTTGCTGTCTGCGCGCCGTCGAGCGAGCACTGGTGCCACCAGAGCGCTGCGCAGCCTCACGTTCTCGACGCAGCTCTTCCTCTTCTTTTTCCAAAGCTTGTGGTTGGACATTTGGCATTACCTCGGCGATCCGCTGGAGGACCGATTCTTGCATTTCACTAAAGAGCCGCTTACCTTCCCGTTTGTATTCCTGCAGCGGATCTTTCTGACCATAGGCGCGTAAGCTGACACTCGCTCGGGTGTACTGCATCACTTCTAAGTGCTCTACCCACACAATGTCGATCATCTGTAGGATAAGTTTCCGCAATAACTCAAACCACACGTCGTCACCAAACTCTGCTTGCTTGGCTTCATGGACCGCTCTGATCTCTGGTGCAAACTGTTCTATCTCACGCAGGACTGTTTCGATCTCCTCTCGCTCACCATAGAGCAACTTGATCCGTCGCTCGTACACCGCTTGCCGTTGGGTGTTCTGCACATTATCGTAGGCCAAGACCTGCTTACGGGAATCAAAGTGAAACCCTTCAATACGAGCCTGAGCCCCTTCCAGCTGTCGAGAAATCATCCGGTTTTCGATTGGTTGATCTTCGGGGATCTTAAACGTTCCCATAAGCGACTTGATGCGGTCCCCACCAAAGACTCGCATAAGCTGGTCTTCAAGTGACACCATAAAGAGTGTTTCTCCGGGATCACCTTGACGTCCTGAACGACCACGCAGCTGGTTGTCGATCCGGCGCGCTTCGTGGCGCTCGGTACCAAGGACAAAAAGACCGCCAAGCTCTTTGATCTCCGTGGCTTGCTCTGGAGTTGCCTCTGGTCCGCCGAGTTTGATGTCGACGCCACGACCAGCCATGTTAGTTGCCAGCGTCACCGCTCCTTTGCGCCCAGCGTTGGCGATGATCTCTCCTTCATGCTCATGGTTCTTGGCGTTGAGCATCTCATGCTTTACGCCCGCTTTTGTAAGGGCCACTGAGAGGAGTTCGTTAGCTTCGATCGACGCCGTACCGATGAGTACCGGTTGACCAGTTGCATTGATTGCTTTCACTTTTTGGATGATGGCGTCGTACTTACCTTTCGTCGTCTGGTAGATGAGGTCATTGTGGTCGATACGCTTGGGGTCGACATTAGTCGGGACTGGAATGACATCAAGACCATAGACAGAATAAAATTCTTCCTGCGACGTCAGGGCCGTTCCGGTCATACCCGAAAGCTTGTCGTACATCTTAAAGTAGTTCTGGTAGGTGATCTGGGCGTAGGTTTTCGATTCTTGCTGGATCTTAACGCCTTCTTTAGCTTCCACCGCTTGGTGCAAACCATCAGACCAGCGGCGGCCAGGTTGCAAG
>Ga0136601_1000159_pt1 | contig 34349 bp, 33 predicted proteins | sample AntRauMFilla2699_FD_181020 | JGI IMG/M metagenome (GOLD analysis project Ga0136601, IMG submission 181020) | Saline lake microbial communities from Rauer Islands, Antarctica - Metagenome Filla 2 #699 | ecosystem: Environmental > Aquatic > Non-marine Saline and Alkaline > Saline | place...
TAAATAAAAAAACCACCGAGAGGTGGTTTTTTTTGTTTTATATAATTCTTCTTCCTGGTAACTCTGCAGTAGCAGACACATCATATATCTCATCTGGTGTAAGGGATAGGACTCCTAACACTGTTCTGTCTGGATGTAATTCTGATATCCATTCTACAATTGAATCAAATGTTTCACCTTCGGTTAAATACTCTACAGTAGATTTAATTTGATACCCCTCTAATCCTTTCCAGCAAACTAGAGATGCTTTTGGGTTGTTAAGAATATTCTTTACTGTTTGTCCCATAAAGTAGTTTACCAATAGGATTTTATTATTCTCAACTTTGACTGTTGATACTGGTACTACGTGTGCTTCTCCATCTACAACTGTAGCTAATGCTTTACCATCAGCGCCCATTATTATTTCTATAATTTCTTCCTTTATCTTCATGTTTTTTATTATTAGCCTTCGCAGGTAACACATGTTTGCCCCTTCTTTCTTCCAAGTTGTTGCGCAGCATTCATACTGTGTTGATAATATAATGTTTTAATACCCAATTTCCATGCTTGGATATAAAAATTATTAATATCCTTAATTGGTGTTAGTGGGTTAATCATTAAGTTTAATGATTGACCTTGGTCAATATAGTTTTGACGAGTTGCAGCTTGTTCGATAATTACTAATTGATCTGTCTCTGCAAACGTTTTAAATACTTCTTTCTCTTTCTTTGTCAGGAAATCAACATGTTGAACTGAACCATCATTGTCTCTAATACTTCTCCATACTTCTTTTGTGTTCTTTCCTTTCTTCTCAAGTAGGTCTTCTAAGAATTTGTTTTTGATAGTTACTTTCATCTTAGCAATATCTTTAACATAACAGTTAGACCATGTTGGTTCGATACTTTGAGAAACTTGTCCTAGAATGAATGCTGATGATGTTGTAGGTGCAATAGCATTTAATGTTGTATTTCTTCTTCCATATCCTTTCAATACAGATGGTTCACCAAACTTCTTAGCTAATTCTTCAGATGCTTTGTAACATCTTTCCTTTATTGTCTTAAATATTTTTACGTTTAGTTTGTTTGTTTCTACACTATCAATAGGCATCATTTTAGATTGTAGTAGGGAATGCCATCCTAGAACCCCTAGTCCTAGAGCTCTGTTTGATACAGCAAAGTCATAAGCTTTTCTCATAAACTCAAAAGCCTTTTGCTTTTCTTTTTGATCAGAATCTCTCATTACTTCAAGTTTTTGTATGAAGTCTGTCATTACAGCATCAAGGAAATATACAAGAGTCTCTACTGCATCTGTATCCTTCCATTTATCAAAATGTAGAAGGTTCATAGAAGATAGATCACATACAAATGACCACTCATCATTTGTTGGAAGAAGAACTTCTGAACATAGATTACTTCCATGAATCTTTAAGTCTTTGTCTTTGTATACATCTACTGTTCCATTGTTTACATTATCCGTAAAGAAAATATACGGATACCCCATTTCTCCTCTTCTTTGTAGAAGTTTTGCCCAAAGAGTTCTTTTTTCAAAATCACCATCAATCATCTCTTTCATCCACTCATCAGAAACAGTAATACCATGAGTTAGTTCTTGGATAGGGTTACCTTCTGTTCCAATATCAAGAAACTCATTAGCATCCATGTGTTCTATCGGAAGGTATGGAGAGAAACGTCCGCGTCTTGTAGATCCTTGACTAACAACATCTACCATCATTTCAAAAAGTCTCATGAAATGAACAGCACCTGAAGATGTACCATTGTTTGTAATAGGTTCTCCTCTACCACGAAGTGCACCAAAGAATCCTGATGTACCTCCTCCTAACTTACTCATCATTCCAACTTCAGCTTGTGTATACAGAATTTCACCCATGTTGTCATTAACGTATGAAGAAAAACAACTAATAGGTAGACCTTTTTCTAATCCAAAGTTAGACCAAATAGGGGAAGCAAGAGAATAGTATCCTTCTTCCATGTATCCATAGAATTTATCTGCAAAACCTTTCTCGCCAAGGATTTCCTCAGCTCTTTCTGCGATAAATCTAATCCTATCTTCAGGAGATTGTCCTTTTAGGAGGTATCCTTTCTCTAGGAATTTTCTACTGTTTTCATTTAGCCATTTCATACGTATATATTTTTTATTAATTAGAATAAGTCGTCTCCTGTAATACTGTTGCTTCTCTTATTGTAGTTTATAGATCTCTTGTCGAAGAAATCTCCATGTTTTGTACCAATAACCTCATCATCAAACCACTCTGTTTCATCCACAAGCTTCTCATCTATCTCAAACACCTTCTTGATTCCAATACTTTCTAATGAGTTGTTGAATCTGTTTTTTATAAATTCAATAACTACATTCTTAGGAAGAAAGTCTAGCTCTCCTTCTTCAAATATCCAATCAACCAGATTACTTTCTGCTTCCAACGCGTCCTTACATGATTGGATGATAAATTCTTTGTACTCATCATCAAACCATTCGGGATGTTCGGATCTTATAATGTTAATTAAATCAATTCCAAATAATCCATGAATTTGTTCTTCTTTTGATGTTGCTTCAACAGCGTTTGAAACTCCTTTAAATAAGTTCTTGTGTTTGTTAAAGGCCATCATGATTAGAAACTGAGAGAATAGCGATACATGCTCGATAAATAGAGAGAAGAGTAGTACAGCTTGAGCATATTCTCTTGGGTTTTCACTCTGAGAATTTCTAATTGATTTTTCAAGGTAATTTACCCTGTCCATAACCACAGGAATCTCTTTTATTTTTGCGAACTCATCATTTAATCCAAGTATCTCTAGTAGATGAGAGTATGCATCTTGATGCCTTACTTCACTTTCTGCGAAAGTAACTCCTACTGCTGCTATCTCTGGCTTTGGCATTTTTTTGTATATATCTCCCCAGAAGGTTTTAACTGACACCTCGATTTGTGCAATGGCTAACATTGAGTTTTTAATTGCACTTCTTTCTACATCACTGATATTTACTTTGAAGTCCTGGATATCACTAGTAAAGTTAAATTCTGTGTGGATCCAATATGAGTGTCTAACAGCATCTACATATTCTAATAGTTCTGGATACTCATTTGGTTTTAAATTGATCCTTCTTTTAAAAATATCCCTCTTTCTACTTCGTGCTCTCTCTTCTCTATACAAAATATAGTTTTTTGCAACATCATGAAAATCACTATTCATCAGTTCTTCCTCCACAAAGTCTTGAATCTCTTCAACAGTAGGACAGTAACCATCACACCCTTTAATTCTTACTCCATCATCATGTTTTTTCTTTGATAGGGATAGGAGATTTGACAAGACTTTTTTAGATATATCATCAGCATCTTTTTTTGTTCCACTTCCCGTTGCCTCCATGGCCTTATTGATAGCCTTTGTTATTTTTTTAAGATCAAAAGTACTAATGTCGTCGCTTCTTTTTCTGATGTTTACTATTTTTTCCATGATGATTTTTTATTCTTATAACTATTTATAAAAAGAAAAGAAAATCTTTCTTATTTTGTATAGAAAGGATTCTTCGTTTTTTAATTGTGATGTACGAGACTTCGAGTATCTGTATATATATTATTATACAAGATAAATCAGTAATTTTTATCAATATTAGTCCAATTTATCCACATAATCAGCTAGTCCACAACACTAAAAAACCCCGTCAATATAAAAACTGAAAGAGGTTGTGGTTGTTCGATATTCTAGGATTAATTTACTATTGACAAATTCTAGAAATATATCAATATTCTGTATTTTTTGGCTCTAAAGGTAGATAAAATTATGTGCTCCCGCCAAGAGTCGAACTTGGAGCTTCGGTTCCGCAAACCAATGTTTTATCCATTAAACTACGGGAGCAGTGCGTACATAATACTGAAAAAACTAAAATTAGCAATTAAAAACCAAGATATTCCATCAGTCTGTGTGATAGGGGTTCTGTTATCTCTTCTTCATCTATATATCCAAGCATATAATCTTTCAATTCTTCCGGATCAACTTCATCTGGCATAGGTATAATAATAAGAGGGAGTAGTGGTTTTTGTGACTTAATCAATATTTGGTTAGGAATATTTTCCATATCATCATCTTCTACAATCCAAAAAGAATCAAGAGTTGTCCATGGATACAAAGTCTTGTTAATTCTTACTCCTTTTTTATATACAGAAACATCAATTTCTTCATGGTCTGTATGAACATGAAGAATCATAGTAAAAGCTGCAAGGAGAATAACAATAGCAAAGAGTATGTTTCCAAAGAAAACAGAAAGAATAGCAGATCCTAGGGCAATAATCCCTAGTATCCAAAACCAATCAGAACTTTTTTCTGTTTCGTGATGATGTTCTATAGTTTTCCAATTAATCTCTTTCATATAACAATATTATATCATTATTTTTTAGATTCTTCTCTAAGGTGTCTGTATAAAACCTGTTGTTCAATAATTTGACTAGACATTAATGCAACAAAAATTATTCCTAGGTATAAAAGTAAATGTTCATTAAGAGTTAGTGATAATCCTGGTATATAATTAAGAATAAAAGATAAATACCAAGAAACTAATGAAATACTACTGAATGCAAATGCCTTTTTTCTATACTCATCAAGAGTTTTCCTAAACTCTCCTTTTTTTGGCGCTAAAACAGACATTTTTGGAGAAATAAATAAAGTTATAATAGTTTCGCTAATAATAAGAACTAATATTACTATTAATTGCAATATGGCAGTAGGGGAACTGATTGTTTGTGCAAAGTTTGTTATGAGTAAGCCAACTCCTCCAAGTGTAATCATTAGAATTCCAAGCCATACGATTTGTGCTTGATGATAAAGAGCAGACTTCTCCTTCTTTGTTATCTTGTAATCCTTTAAAAACCTAAAGAAAGAAACATGAGAAACTGTTGTTGCACCAAGACCAATTGCAAAACCTAGAGAATAAACAAGAGCCATAAGATCTCTTTGTTGCATTAATATGTATATAATTTCTGAGAGAAAGGGGATAGATGATATTAATACAAGTACAAAAATAGATATTGAACATGCTGCTGTTAGTAGACACCACGTACATAATTTCTTAATTTGGAATAATTGTATGAATGTTAAGTATAGAGAATATAAAAATGCTGAACTTGTAATTAGAATAAGCCAAGTTCTAAGGGTAGCTGTTGGTTCTAAATCAAATAATGTAAAACTATAAGCTGCAGCAATAATTGTGAAGTATATAAAACCTAGTACAGTGTTAGAAATACCAAAGGTTTTATTATATTGACTCGTCAACACTTCTTTACAACCAATATTAACAGGACAAGAATATATTTTACGATTAGTGTTGTATCTAATCTTAAAAGAAATTATTAAACCTAGTAATGCTAGTGCAAAAATTATTATGTTCATATGTTTAGATTATAACATGTTGTATAAAAAAAGAGATGGAGTTTTTCCATCTCTTTTTTTAAATTAATTTTAAATTTCACAAAGACCAGCTACACAAGCAAGTTCTTTTGATCCCTCTGTTTCATCCTCCCTCTCATAAGTTACAATTTTTGAGAAATCAATATCTTTGAATCTCTTAGACATCTCCTCGTACGTCTTTTTGTCACACTCCTCGTATGGAGCAAGTTTGTAAACATGGTTTGATCTTGGTAGAAATGATAACCCTCCTACAATGTCCCAGTTTTCATATACCCAATTTCCAACCTTAATCCATTCATCTTCTCCCACAGAGATTGTTACTGATGGATTATGTTCTGTGTAATTAATCTTAACCTCCTTCCAGTGTTCTAGTTGTTCAATAGCTGATATGTCATCTTTGAATACTGATTTGGCTGGAGCCTTAACAGGAAATTCTAATACATAAGTCGTTGCGTTCTCTATTGATTGTCCAACTTCTGGATGATAGGGAACTCCCTGGTCCTTAAGCATTTCGAATAATGAGTCTGTTGATGATATTCTAACTCTACGGATATAATACTCTGAATGACGTGGGTGCATTCCCGAAGATGAGTCTACAAGTTGAGATACTGTTCCTGATGGTTTAACACAAGTTGTACATGTTGATTCATTAACACCAAACTTCTTTGCATACTTCTTGTTTGTACTAAGAACGGTAGCTTTAAGTTTTTGTAATAGTTTAGGATTTCCCTGTAATAGACTACAGTCCCATTGTCCAGTAATCGATACTCCAAGAAGTCTTTCGTCTTCACAATTTTTCTTCCATTTCTTCGAAAGGTATCCAAATTTTGTAAGTGTTGATTGATATGTCCCAAGAATAGCTGCAATCTTAGCCTTCTCCACAAGTGTTGCTTCTGTGTCATTTGATCTGGCGACCACCTCCGAAAGGTTACAAAATTGTTTTGATTTCAAAATAATTTCTCCACAAGGATTTGTTCCACAACTGTCTAGTGAGTCTTGGAAAATTTCCCATCTTCTTTCTGGCATTTGTTTCACGATTGATCCTCTGTTGAATATTCCTCTCTCTCCTGATCCTGATTTCATCAGGTTAATCCATTCCTCTAAGAATTCAGTGTTTGATGGTTTGTCATTGTAAATTGCTGAATTGTTTGCAAGACTTCTTTGTGGTTCATTCAGATAAAATTGGCCATCCTTAGCTGACCTCATTTCTTGATCATCAAGATCTGATAGGGAAATAAGAGCTGCTCTTCTAACTCCTCCTGATACAACTATTTCTCCAATTTTACACACTAAGTCATGAACATCTAAGTTTGTAAGTCTTTTTCCTTCTCTATTTAAGACTTTATCCTTAGCAAATCTCATGAGTTCCATTAATGGTTCTGGTCCAGAACTCTTTCCTCCCATTGTTTTTAGTTTTGCTCCTTTTGGACGTAGTTGTGAATAATCAAAATCTATATCTTTTCCATCAAACCAAGTTTCAACACCTAAAATAAGAGCACCTGCCCACCCTTCTTTACTATCATCTACAACATGAGTTGGTATTTTTTCTCCCGTCTGTTTTTTAATTTGTGGAAACTTTTGAACATTGTGTCCCTCGGCACTAAATCCTACACCTGTTCCACACATCGATAGGTACATTATTTCTCCAAAGTCCCTTATTCCTGATAGGGCAATGAAAGAACAGTTGTATCCTGTAACATTAGTTCTTCTTGCGGCAGGACCAGCTGACCACATAAGTCTCATAGAGGGCATTGATCTTTGTTCAAGAATAAACTTTCTAATTTTTGTGTACTCAACTTTAGATAAAGCGTCCTTAATATTTTCCTTCATGAAACTCATGTAGCGATCTACCGTTTCAATCCAGGTTTCTCTTCTTCCTTGTCCTTCAATCCATTTAGAATATGAGCGGTAATACACAAATTCTGCAAGAGGATTCCTAAAATATTTTTTGCTATCTTCAGAAAGTTTCTTTACCTCTTTTGGGACCTCAATTCCTTTGTCTCGAAGTTTAGTCCTTTCTTTTCTGTACAGTATAAATGCTTTCGCTGTCTTTACATAATCACCAAGCATTAGTTCTGTTTCGATTGAGTCTTGAATTCCTTCAATTGTTGGGATGAAAGTTTTGTGAAGTTTTGCAACTTTTACAAGATCCATAGAGACCTTTCTTGCAACAAATTGTGCATCTTTCTCTGTACCTTCATCAGATGCAATCATTGCTTTTTTAATCGCCTCAACAATCTTTTCTAGATTAAAATTCTCAAATGTTCCGTCTCTTTTTTGAACTTTTTTAATAAAATCTCTATTTTTCTTTGTCATAAAAATTACCGCTAATTAATAAGTAATATTTATTTTACTCCTCTTTCGAGATAAAAACATGTGCAAAAGAAATCATGATACATAAAATTAGTACTGTAAAACCACAGGTTTGTAAACAAAAAAACCCTTGCAAAACAAGGGTTTTTTAGGAAATTATTTACCTTTCTTTTTTCTTTGTGACTCTGTTAAAAATTGTTTTCGTAAACGTATTGAGCTTGGTGTAACTTCTAGATATTCATCATCTCCCATAACCCCTAATCCAATTTCTAATGATAATTCTTGTGGTGGAATTAATTTAATTTGTTCATCAGATCCTGAGGCACGCATGTTTGTAAGTTGTTTACCTTTAGTTGGGTTAACCATCATCTCATCTCCTTTTGAAGAATATCCAATAACCTGTCCTTCATATACTTCAGTAGCTGCACCAACATATAGAACTCCACGTTGTTGAAGGTTTGCTAATGAGAAACCAAGAACTTTTCCTGTCGCCATTGAAATCATAGATCCAAATTCTGAACGATCAATGTGTCCAACATGTGGCATGAAGGAATAAAATACAGAAGTGAAAATTCCTTCTCCTCTTGTATCAATAATGAAATCATTTCTGTAACCCATAAGTCCTCTAGTTGGAACATGGAATACTAATCTTGTACCAGCATCTGTAGGAACTAATTCTTGCATGATACCTTTTCTCTTACCAAGCTTTTCAATTACTCCTCCTGAGAATTCTTCTGGAACAAGAATTGTAACCTCTTCGAAAGGTTCTGACTTCATTCCATCAATGTCTTTTATAATAACCTCTGGTTGTGATACTGCCATTTCAAATCCTTCACGTCTCATGTTTTCAAGAAGAACAGCAAGGTGAAGTTCTCCACGACCATATATTTTAAAGTTCGCTTGGTCATCAAAATTAATACGTAGACCTACGTTAACTTCTAACTCTTTCTCTAATCTTTCTCTAATTTGACGAGATGTTAGGAATTTACCACTCTTTCCAGCAAATGGTGAGTCATTAATAAACATCGATAGGGAAATAGTTGGTTCATCAATAGTAATTGCAGGAAGTAATTCAGTATCTTCTTGATCCATGATTGTTTGACCAATAAAAATATCAGGTAGTCCTGAAATCATTACAATGTCTCCAGCTTGTGCTTCCTTAACTTCGACCTTTTGAAGACCCTCAAAAGTATACATCTTTGTAATTTTCCCAGAGATGTTTTCTCCTTCATGGTTTTTAAGTTTAATTGTTTGTCCATCCTTCATTTTACCTTTGTACATTCTTACAACTCCCATTCTTCCTAGGAAGTTATCATATGCAAGGTTGAATACTTGAGCTTGTAGATTAGAATTAAGATCCTCCTCTCTTGAGACATTTGGAGTATGTTCAAGAACTAGATCTAAGATTGGATCTAGGTTTGTCATTGTTTCTATATCATCTCTATTTCTAGTTGCCTTACCATCACGACCTTTAGCGTAGATAACAGGGAAGTCTAATTGTTCCTCTGTTGCTCCAAGGTCAAAGAATAATTCATAAATAGCTTCTTCTGCCATATCAATATCAGACCCTGGTTTATCAATTTTGTTTAGGACAACCATTGGCTTTAGTCCTAGTTCTAGAGATTTCTTAAGAACAAACTTTGTTTGAGGCATTGGTCCTTCTGATGCATCTACAATTAGACATACAGAGTCTACTGAACGTAGAACACGTTCTACTTCTGACCCAAAGTCTGCATGGCCAGGAGTATCAAGAATATTAATTTTTGTATCCTTGTACATAACAGATGTATTCTTTGCATAAATAGTAATACCACGCTCTTTTTCAAGATCGTTTGAGTCCATCGATACACCTCTTTCTGTCATCCCAGTTTGTTCTAGTAATGTGTCGGTTAATGTTGTTTTTCCATGGTCTACATGGGCGATAATCGCAATATTTCTAATTTCCATAAGTCGGGAAAGTGTACCATATAAATAAGGAAAAGAAAGGGTTTTTAAAAATGCTTCCACATCCTCTTGTCCTCTTGTCCTATTGCCCAAAAAGAAGCACCTCTTAGTCCTTTTGCTTTAGCAAAGTCTAACTTTACCTTAACACTCCTTTCATTATCACACCAAATATAATTAACCCCTGTATCTTTTCTTACAAAAGCAAAAAACTCAGCTTCATATAGGTCTGTATAGAATGATTTTACTCCATTCTCTTTGTATTTCTTTTGAGTTCCTTCAGATATGTCATATGTAACACTAGATATTTTATTCTTTTTTCCTGATTCATATTGCCAACAGTATAAAGGAATACCCATAGATATTTTCTCAGGAGCTACTTTTTCAAGTGTATTATCTACAGCTCTCTTTAAATACTGGATAGATGATACAGGTCCTTGTGTTAGGGGATCATCATATGACATTATACTTACAAAGTCTGAATTATTAGCTATTTCTTTTATATCATATCCAGAGCTCCAATCTTGGTTTTCAGAATTCTCATTATATTCAGTAGTTCTTGGTATTACTGCAACACTAAAAACCAACTTTTCTTTTTTGAAGGCTTTGTTTGCTTTTTTTACAAAATCAACGTATAGACCTCTTTCTTTGTGGTATATATTTTCAAAATCAAATTGCCAACCGACATATTTGTTCTTTTTAGCTTCTTTAATTAGATCTTTTATTATTTCATCTTGTACATCTTCTTTGTTTAGAATATGAGACATTAGGTTTAGGCTAAAGTTGGATTGAACTACCAAAGGCATAACATCAAGCCTTTTCTTTTTTGCAAGTTTTATTATTTTTTTATCCTCCACAGCTCCAAGTTTAAAATCATACCCAACTGTATATATTTGCGGAGCTAATATGTCTATATCTCTATAGTTTTCCTTTACGCTATCGTAACCTCTTTCTCCGGGATAGTAGTAGAAAATATTTTCAGAATCAGCAAAAACAGGCGTTGATACAATTAATAGTATTAATATAAGATATTTTTTCATGACCTATAGTATATTCCTATTAATTGTATTTACAATAGGTCAAAATGATAAATAAAAAAACCCTTTCGGGTGTTTTTTATTTATTCAGTTGTTACTCCATCAAATTCTTCCTCATTACTCTCTGCTTCTTCTTTTGTTCTTCTTACAATTCCATCCTTGTGATGAGCAGGGGAGTATATTGTGTACATTTTCAAGTCTTCAGTTTCTGAGGTATTGATAACATTATGACTTGATCCTTTTGGAACCACTATTGCAGACCCATCCTTTACATCATATTCATTTCCGTCGATGATACATTTTCCAACTCCTCCTTCAAATCTAAAGAATTGATCATTCTCATTATGTATTTCTTCACCAATGTCTTCTCCAGGAACAAGACTCATTAATACTAATTGACTTTCTTTTGCCGTGTATAAAACCTTTCTAAAATTGTTGTTTGATAATGTTTCTGCTTCTATGTTTATATTAAATCCTTTCATGTGTGTATTGTATCAAAAAATTGACGTTTTGTGTTTGTGAGAGTAATATGAATAGATTAATAGTTTAAATTTAATACATATAATATGTCTAATCAAAAAGGTTCAATTGCGGGAGTGATATTAATTGTGGTTGCTGTAATCATAGGATGGTTTGCAATAAGTAATCTTAATAAAGGTCCAGAGGTTGAATTAACTACAGAACAACAAGAGGCTAGAGTTGAAGAGGTTAGAGATGAGGTAAGTAATAAATTAGTAAACATAAAAGCATCATTAGATGTTGCTAATAACTCAAATCTTGATGAGGCTGTTAAAATTTTGAATGAACTAAGTGTTTCATTAAATGAATACTCAAAAGAAGTTGAAGGAGAGTATAGAAAAGAAATCAAAGATCTGAAAAAAGAAATTGATAAACTAGAAGCTCAAATCAGACTAAGTATAGAAGATACAAACCTTGAGGATCTAGATGTTTTATTTGAAGAAATAATTGATGAAATAGAAGAGATAATTATCGAGGATGTTATTGAGACAGAAACTGAAGTAACAACAGAGGAAGATATAACAGATGAAGAAGCGGTGATGGATGAAGAGACAACAGATTTAAATAATTAATATTTAAATTGGTTTAAATAGAAAAAAACACCCAGTTGGGTGTTTTTTCTTAATGCGGAGGGAGAGGGATTCGAACCCTCGGTCCCCTTTCGGAAACTCTGGTTTTCAAGACCAGTGCGATCGACCACTCTGCCATCCCTCCGAGGAGTACAATACCAAAAAAATAGTCTTGTTGCAATACAATATCGTGCTGATATACTCAAAATATGAAATACATAGGAATTGACTATGGAGGAAAAAGAACAGGAATTTCACTATCAGATAGTGAAGGTAATTTTGCTTTTCCTCACAGTGTTGTCCCTACTAGAAAATTCTTTGATGTATTAAAGGAGTTAGTTGAAAAAGAAAATGTTCAAACTATTGTGATAGGGGAATCAAAGGATTTTGATATGGAGGATAATAATATAATGAAGGAGATTAACGAGTTTCTAGAAAGATGGAAAAAAGAAACCAAGGTCCATATAGAAATGTATCCAGAATTTATGACATCTCAAATGGCACGTCGTGTTGCACCTGATGATGATATGCATGATGCAAGAGCAGCTGCATTAATACTACAAGGATTCCTAGATAGTAGGAAATAATATGTTAATATAATCTGTATGATAAATTTTGAAGACTTTTTAAAAGTAGAAATAAAAATAGGGGAGATTAAAGAAGTTACGATTCTAGAAAAATCTGACAAATTAATAGTTGAGAAGGTGGACTTTGGAGAAGGGGAATTAAGAACTGTTGTTTCTGGTATTAAAAACTATTTTGATGACCCTAAAGAACTTGAAGGACTTAAATGTGCTTTTGTTACTAATCTAGAACCAAGAAGTATTATGGGTATAGAATCACAAGCTATGATAATGGCAGCATCAACTGATGATGGAACATTCTCACCACTTGTTGTTTCTCCAGACATTCCTGTTGGAACCAAAATTGGATAATTATCATTGCAAATTAGGGTTAATAGTGATAATTTAAACATAGAGTTTATCGATTTGTTCCTTATAGTAACTTAGTGCAAAATCGAGCAAATGTTGTTGGAAGATCAAGCGAAATCTCCAAGAATAGAGTTGTCCTTCTAACTTCTCTTTTTAAGGAAAAAAAACGCCTCTACTATCCTAACTCATTGACCAACACTGAAAACAAAATCATTAATGAAGGTAAGTGATTTTTGTAAGTAAGCGCGTCTCTAAGAGGAATATCAATATTGTAAAGAAACTTCATTGGGGGCCGTCGAAGTGACGGCGCCCTCTTTTTATACCTGAATATGATGATATAATATTTAATATGAGTAGTCTTTCTAATCTACATAATGTATCTCGTGAGAATAATCCTTTACCAGGATTATTAATTAGTCCATATGGTGCTTCTTGTATAAAAATAGGATCTAACAAGAAACCTGTTTTGTATGATGAAGTAACATTTTCTAATGGAAGAGATTTTGAGGAGGTGATAGAAGGTCTAAAAGGTTTGGTTAAGAAGTGTAAACTCAAAAAAGTTAATCTCGTTGTCCCTGAGTCAGAAATAACAACTATTTTTATGGTTGCAGCTAGAAAAAAAGGACAGAAGGTTAAAACTGTTATTTCTGAATATATTAAAAATGAAAGACAAATAAGTTTGGAAGAAGTTGTCTATGATTTTGATATTATCGCAGAAGAGGGGAATATTATACAAGCATCTATTGTATTAATGACAAAAGAAAAATATGATTGGTACAAAAAAGTATTATCAAAACTAAAAATAAAACCAGTTAGATTTATTTCTGAGAATACATCTCTATCAAAAGCGCTTGTTACTGAAGATAATAATGAGCCACATGTAATTGTTAATATAACACCTCAATATGCAACCATGTCTTTAGTGGAAAATAATATTGTATATAAGACAGAGTATATAAATGAGTGTTTAGATATATCAAATGTTGATAGGATTAAAAAATCAATAAACTCATTTATCTTAGAATGGTACTCAAAAACAGGAAGAGTTGTACATGAGAGGGCACAGCATTTAATTATTAATACATATAATGAAGAGTTAACAAAAGATTTAATAAAACAAACAAGAAATACTTTGTCACATATCAATATTCAGAAAGGTAATGGTTGGACTAATTGTTTTGATTTGGATGAATATATACCAGAAATACATAAAAAAGACTTATATAGATTTAATTCTGTAATAGGAGGATCTTTGTTTGGAAGAAAGTAGCTTAGTCCTTGATAAATATTATTTTATGTTGTATTATCTTTCTTAGATCTTTTTGGCACAATGCCAAAGGAAATAATCCTAAAAAAGAAAAAAAGTACAATGACACAAACAAAAACAATTAAGAAAAAAGACAAAAACCTCATTAAGACTTTTTGTCATAGAGGGGGATTTTCTAGTAGTAGTTCTCTCGCAAAGAGATTTGCAGGAAGAGGAGGGCGAATTGCAACCATGCCAGACATTACTAATATCAGAATTAATGATGATACTGGTGAGCACTGGAATGAATACTATACTAGTATGTCGGCAGAGTATTTTGGCACTGGGTCTGACGGTAAATTTAAAATTATCGTTGCACACAATGTTGGGCCAATGAGCACCACTTTTGGAGCACAAAAGGTTTATGCCTGGAAGGGGGAAGATGATAATGATAATGGTAAAGGAGGAAGGATTACACAAGAACAGTTTTTGAAACTGGAATCTGGTCAATATGGAGAGGTGTCAGTTGTTGATTTCAACAACTATATCAATCTGTATCGACTTCCTTTTATTCAGCATATCAAATTATCTGAAGCTCTAGTCGACCCGCTTGCACAAGCAAGACTTGGTCCAAAATATGAGGAATATTTACTAAAACAATTTGAGCACTCAAAAGAACAACATGACTTAAGAGGTGAGCATCATCCTAATGATCCGTGCATCCTTAATCTTGAAAATGAAAATGGTTGTGGCTACAGATTTGTTGGACAAAACAAAGGCTATGCTGTTGCACATCTTCTTTCTACTGGTAGAAGAGATAGCTCTCATGGAAGCAGAGAGACCCACGATATGATTGATATTGCTTGTCACGGCTGGAGTGATGGAACTCGATTTATCGGAGTAAAACCCGAATTTGATTGAGATTAGTATTGTCTAATCATTTTTTCTAACAACCACACCCTAGAAACATTTTAGGTGTGTGGTTTTTTATTTGTATCGAATGTTTAAGTATATATATTGTAATAAATTAGCTTGAATAGAGGACAAACTCGTGTTAATGTATCGTTATCCTTCCGTAGTTCAATGGATAGAACAAAGGTTTTCTAATCCTTAAATGGGGGTTCGATTCCCTCCGGAAGGACAAATAAATTTTAAAATACACCACTATTGACATATTGTTAATAGTGGTGTATTTTTATATAGAAATGAACGAGTATAAAAACCGACTATTGATCCTGTTGAGACATCCAGAAGATAATAAAGATTCAAGTAATCTGACAAGGACTGGAAGACTTCAAGCAAAAGAGATTGCAGAACTTCTAAAAGATAATCTTTTAGACCAAGAGTTGAAGATTGGAATTTTTTCATCACCCGCTAATAGGACAACTTTTTTTGCAAAAGAGATAAAAAAAGCTTTGGAATTAGAAGATGAAATTGATGTTGATTCTAGTTTACTATCTCCCGATTCAGCAGCTGTTCATCTTGAGTCTTGTGAACTCCCAATTATGGTTGTTGTAACCCACAAAGAGGTTATTTCGAATCTTGTATCTTGGGCCGGTGACAAGTTTGGAATAGATATTCAGAAGGAACATCTACAAAAACCAAGGTTTGCTTCTGGATGGGTAATGGCAGATAAAAAGATCAAAAAAATTGGTCCAAAGAAATATTGTAACCAATAATAATAAGAGTTGTTTCAGTAATGAATCAGCTCTTTTTTAATACTAAGATTATATGTCAACCCTTATATAAATAACAAAAAACATCCTTTAGGATGTCTGTTGTTAACACTTTTTTGTGGGCGATGAGGGATTCGAACCCCCGACCTTTTCGGTGTAAACGAACTGCTCTACCAACTGAGCTAATCGCCCTTGGTGTAGATAATACTATCTTTAAATCTTTTTGCAAGCAAAAGGATTGTAATATATACAGTTTAAGGTAGTATCTAGAATATGAAAGTAAAACCAACATATATATATGGAAAACATGCAGTACTGGAGGCTGTTAGGAATAAACCAAACGTCATTACAGAACTGTATATAACAGCTGAAATTGACGAGGGTATAAGAAAAATCATTAAAAAGAATGATTTGTCTTTGAGTAGAAAGGGTATTCCTTCTTCGACTGATAAGTTTGTACACCAAGGTTTTGTGGCAAAAATAAAGCCAGAGAAAATGATGACCTCATACAGAGAATTTATTAACGATTTAAAAGTTACTGATAATACATCAATACTAGTTCTTGGAGAGGTTCAGGATCCTCAAAATGTAGGTGCGATGATAAGATCAGCTGTAGCTTTTGGTGTTTCTGCAATTTTACTTCCAGAACATAATCAAGCACAGATTACAGGTTCTGTTGTAAAAGTTTCAACAGGAATGGTATTTAAGATACCTCTTGTTTCTATCGGTAATGTTAATTCAACACTAAAAGATTTAAAAGACAAAGGTTTTTGGGTTTATGGATTAGCTGCAGATGGAGATGTTGCATTACACGAAGAAGATTTTTCAAAACCTAGTGTTTTTGTAATTGGTAATGAAGAGAAAGGTATTAGAGAAAAAACAAGAGAGGCTTGTGATATTATATTATCGATACCAATTGATAAGAAGTGTGAGTCATTAAATGCAGCAACCGCAGCATCAGTAGTAATGTACCAGTGGGGAGCAGGAAGAAAATAATATGGAAAATATTTTAGATAAAATAAAAGTAATAGGAGAAACAGATGATTATGTGGTTATTGATAAACCTGCGGGTTTGATGGTACATCCAGATGGAAAAAATACTGGCGTAACTCTTGTTGATTGGATATTGGATAAGTATCCAGAGGTTGATGGAATAGGGGAGCCAATAACAACAAAAGATGGTGTTGAGATAAATAGACCAGGTATTGTTCATAGATTAGATAAGGAAACTTCCGGAGTTATGGTTGTCGCAAAAACAGAGAATATGTTTAATAGTTTAAAGGCACAGTTTAGAAACAGGAGGGTGAGAAAAACATATATTACTTTTGTATATGGAAGACTAAAAGATGAAAGAGGTCTTATTTCTAGAAATATAGGTAGAAGTAAGTCGGATTTTAGAAAATGGACAGCTTCAGGAACTGTAAGAGGGGAAGTTAGGGAAGCGGCTACTCAATATAAGGTGACTGCTGAGTACTTAGACGAAAACAATAGGGTTTCTCTATTAGAGGTATGGCCAAAGACTGGTAGAACTCACCAAATTAGGGTCCATATGAAAGCTATTGGTCATTGTGTAATAGGAGATTCTCTATATGCAGAGAAACAAAAACCTCTATTAGACTTTGAAAGATTAGCATTACACTCATATAGATTAATATTTTTTAATCTTCTAGGAGACAAAAAAACATTCGAAGCTGATTATCCAGAAGATTTTGTAAAAGCTATTGAATTAGGAAGTGAATAAACACTTGAAATAATAACTAATATATGATAATGTTCCTGCACTTACTAAGTTAAACGTAATTATGAATTTTACTCCAGTTAATATAGAAGCACGAAAGAAATTAGACCTCCGAGCCGGAGATACTGTTCGTGTTATCCAAAAAATCGAAGAAAAAGGAAAAACAAGACTTCAAACATTTGAGGGCCTAATTCTTGCATGTAAACACGGGAAAGAAGCAGGTGCTACTTTTACTGTACGTCGTGTAAAGAATGGTATGGGAGTAGAAAAGATTTTCCCACTATACTCACCAATTATTGATGGAATTGAAATCATTAAGAGATCTAAGGTTAGAAGAAGCAAGCTATACTACGTACGTAGAAAAGCAGCTAAGGAAATTTCTAAGAGATTAAGAATGATGATGATGAAGCTTGGACTTGCTGAAGAAGAGGCAAAGCAAGAAGAGGTTGTTGCTAAAGAAACAGAAGAGATAACACCAGAGACTACAGAGGAGGTTGTAGAAACAACAGAAGAGACAAAGGAGGAAGCTCCAGAAGAGGAAACAAAAGAAGAAGATCCTAAGGAAGTAGTAGTAGAAGAAGAAAAGACAGACAAATAAAGTACAAAACACCCGAAAGGGTGTTTTTACTTATTCAATATTATATGTATAATATCTATCAGCTGTACTTTCTTAAATAAAAAAATCGTCTATTACAAGTTGTAATGGACAAATGCATAAATAGTGTAAAAGGTACACAATGTAAAAGGTTCGAATCCTTGTTCATGCACATGACTATATTTATTTGGACAATTATTTTTATTATTTCATTAATCGTTTTATTAAAGTCTTCAGACTGGCTTATTGACTCATCAGAAAAGATTGGTTTAAGAGCAGGACTTACACCTTTCATTATTGGTGTAACAATTGTTGCATTTGGAACATCTCTTCCAGAACTTGTTGCTTCTTTTGTTGCTGTAGCACAAGGTGTTACAGATGTTGTTACTGGTAATGCTATTGGTTCTAATATTGCCAACATACTATTGGTTGTAGGTGTAGCTGCAATTGTTGGAAAAAACTTAAGGGTTACAAAAAATCTTATTGATTTAGATCTTCCTCTTCTTGCTATATCAACAGCAATCTTTTACTTAATTGCAAGAGATGGATTAATTTCGTTTGTAGAGGCAATAGCTTTGCTGTCTACATATGGTGTATATCTGTTTTATACACTTAAATATAAGGAGGATGATGAAGATGAGGTTATTAAACCAATTATTACATCTATTGATTTTATACGTCTATTTATAGGAATTATTGGTTTAGCGCTAGGAGCTAAGTTTCTAGTTGATTCAATAATTAATCTTTCAGATATATTTAATATCTCAACAGGAGTTATTGCTGTAACAGCTGTAGCTCTTGGTACATCACTTCCAGAGCTAATTGTTTCTGTTAAGGCTGTGATGAAAGGGAAGGCGGAGGTGGCACTTGGTAATGTTTTTGGATCAAACATCTTTAACATATTAGTGGTTGTTGGATTACCAGGATTATTTGCAAATCTAAAGATTGATAAGATGACGCTTGATATTGGTATCCCCGTTCTTCTTATGGCAACGGTTCTGTTTGTTATTTCTGGTATCTCAAGGAGAATACATGCACAAGAAGGTTGGTTGTATCTAATGTTCTATGTCATATTTATTTCTAAACTGTTTGGACTATTCTAGATACACTAGTACTGGATTTTATATCCATTTAATGATATAAATATGCCCACATGGCGACTATGGTGTAATGGTTAGCACTAGAGTTTGTGGAACTCTCAGTTCGGGTTCGAATCCCGGTAGCCGCCCAAATATATTAATAGATAAAAACCGGTATGTGTATTACACAACTGGTTTTTTGTTTTTTCATGATAATATAAGTAATAGTAATAAATTAATTAAAATATTATGAGTGAATACAAAAAAATAGAGGAAGAGGTAAAAGAGGCTATAAAACAAGGTTCTAGCATTGAGGCTATAAAACAAGGACTATTAAATGCTGGATATAACGAGTCTGACATTAATGATATAATTAATGTTGTAGAAGCACGAGTTCCAGAACCGGAAAAAAAAGTTACTAATGAATCTCCTAAGCCTCAGAATAATATTTTTAATGATTCCTCAAGACCTAAAGAAGAGAAACACTCAGAACTTGCTCTAAGTACAACCAAAGAGATTATTACCTCAAAAAGTTCTGTAACAGAAGAAGCAAAAACGTCAGTCAATCAGATTCCAGCAACAGAAAAACCTTTAGGTGAATCTGTTGCTCTTCCAGACCCCATAACAGAAGAAGTAAAAACACCAATTGGAAATATGATAACATCTGAAAAGCCATCAGAACCTGTTAGCGTAACCAAAGCTGAAGAAAAACTAAACATAAAACCTGTTCCAGACAATTCTAAATCATCAATACCGATGAATAATCCTTTTAAAAACTCTGGTGTTGGTTATAATCCACAAAGAGAAGAAGATCCAATAATACAAAAAAATAAGCCAATAATAACAGAAGAGTCAACAAAGAAGAAAGGTGGAACATTAAAATTTCTATTAATGTTTTTTATAATATTATTAATTGGTGCTGGTGCAGTATATGGATATAGTAAATATGATCCATTTTTTATGAAGTCCAAAGAAAGTGTTCTTAGAAATATTATTACTAATACACAAGAAAGTCTTATTGGTGGAGGATACGAGATAGACACAATAAGTAACTACAAGAGTGAAATAGATGGAGAAACTTTTGATTTTGATTTTCCAATAGAGTATAAAATAGAAAGTTTTGTGGATGATAAATTTCCAAACCAGTCTTTAGTTATAGGAGATGTTGATCTTGATCCGGTACTTAATTTTTTATCAAAGATGTTTGGAGGTGTAGTAGAAAGTACCGAGTCTGAGATAGACAATACTATTAATGTTGAATTAAGATATTCTGATAGTATGTTTTATTCTGTTTTAAATAAAGCTCCAGAATCAATAAATGTGTTTATGGATGTAGACTATCTTATTGGCAAATGGATAAGTTATGAGCTTGGCGATATAGAAAAAATAATAGGGTATGAAAAACCAGAACTTGATGATGAAGAATCCCAAAAAATTATTGAGGAAATTATTGATTTTATTCTTGTAAAAACTGATCCAAAAATAACAAGTGATATGGATATTGAGGGAAGAAGAGTTACTTATGAGACAGATTTGAGTAAGTTTGCTATTGCTACAGAAAATGAAGATATTGAAGAGGGGGCTTGGAATGACAATCCTGTATATAGAGAGAGACAAGAAAAAACAATTGAGAAACTTAAAGAGCTAGACGGATATGTGCAAATAGAAATATTGGTTGGTAGAGATTTTGTTATTAAGGAGTTTGGTATATATACAGAAAGTAAAGATGATAATCTTGGAGAAGCCTGGGAAGTATCCCTTGAAGGAATTATTAATTATAATACTATAGTAGATATTAGTGCTCCAAGTGAATATATGACGCAAGAAGAATTTGAGGAATATATTATGATCCAAATAGTGGAGAATGTGGAACCAAATAATGAAAATAAATAAGAGACGCCCCCACAGAAAGAAGTGTTACTTATGAATAGTATGTTAAAATGTCTTCATGAATAAGGAGGATATTAATAAGAGAATAGAGGAAATTGATAAACTAATGCTTCTTCCTACTTTCTGGGAGGATAAGAATCTTGCACAGTCCCTGATTAAAGAATTACAAGAACTTAAGGATGAAAAAGAAGGATATGGAAAATATGATAGAGGAGGATCTGTAATAAATATATTTGCTGGTGCCGGAGGAGATGACTCAGAAGATTTTGTTGGTATGTTGTTTGAGATGTATAGAAAATTCTGTGAAGGTAAGAGTTGGAATGTAGATATTCTACAGCAACACACAAATGATCACGGCGGATATAGAAATATTACTTTCGAAATTAAGGACAAGAATGTTTTTGGTCAACTAAAAGGGGAGAGTGGTGTTCATAGATTAGTTAGAATTTCACCTTTTGATTCAAATAATAAAAGACACACATCTTTTGCAATGGTTGAGGTTTTGCCAATGTTTGATAAGGATATTGATTTTGAAATAGATGAAAAAGAACTAAATATAGACTTTACAAAGTCGTCTGGTCCTGGTGGGCAAAATGTAAACAAAAGAGAAACAGCTGTTAGAATAACCCATATCCCAACAAAACTTACCGCATTCATTGATTCAGAAAGATCACAGATGCAAAATAGGGATAAGGCAATGGAAATATTGAAAGCAAAGATATATAATAGAAGAGAGGAAGATAAAAAGGCCAAAGAAAGTGGTCTGTATATTTCATCCACCACAGATATTGAGTGGGGTAATCAAATAAGGTCATATGTTCTACATCCATATCAAATGGTAAAGGATCACAGAACTGACACAGAAGTTAGAAATGTGAATGACGTATTGGATGGACAACTAGAAGCTTTCATTAATGCATATAAAGAATTAAACAAATGATATATTTCGATCAAGTTTCAAAAATCTACGATGACCAATCTGTAGCACTAGACAACGTCACTCTTCAGATAGAGATAAGGGAATTTGTCTCTATTGTTGGTCACTCAGGAGCAGGGAAGACAACACTTCTAAAGATGCTGCTGGCAGAAGATGTTCCTACAAATGGATCAGTGTTTTTTGAATCTGCAGATATTAGTCTTCTACAAAAAAAAGACATTGGAAAATTAAGAAGAAGGATAGGTATTGTCTTTCAGGACTTTAGATTATTACCACATAAGACAGTAAGTGAAAATGTAGCTTTTGCTATGGAGGTAGCTGGTAGAACTGAAGATGAAATAGCATCAGATGTTCCATATGCATTGGAGCTCGTAGATTTAAGTCATAAAGCAAATGCATTCCCAGATCAGCTCTCTGGAGGGGAGCAGCAAAGAGTAGCAATAGCTCGTGCATTAGTTAATCAACCAGATGTGTTAATCGCAGATGAGCCAACAGGAAACTTAGATCCTGTTAATGCTAATGAGATAATTCAGATCTTAAAGAAGATTAATGATATTGGTACAACTGTCATACTAACAACACATAATAAGGGGGTAATTGATGAGTTAGGTAGAAGAGTAATTACAATGGAGGCGGGGAAGATTATTAGAGATGACCAAGAAGGGGGATATAACTTATAAAAATATGAATAAGACAGGATTTAAAAGAATTATTAAAGCAGGTTGGTTAAATTTTAAGAGAAATACTTTTGTTTCACTTTCGGCTATATTGGTTATGGTTGTTATGCTCTTTATTATATCGGGAGTATTTATGACAGATAAACTTCTGTCAGAAACACTTTCTTCAATTGAGGATAAGGTTGATATAAATGTTTATTTTAATTCTGACACAAGTGAGTTAGTAGTTATATCTTTACGAGATGATATCGAAACTCTTCCAGAAGTTAAGGAGGTTACTTATGTTTCAAAAGAAGCAGCCCTACAACAATTTAGAGATAGACATGAAAACAGTCAGACAACACTATCTGCTCTTGATGAGCTAGGAGAGAACCCGCTTGGAGCAACACTTACTATTAAGGCTCAAAGTCCATCACAATATGATTCAATTGCAGCTTTTCTAGAAAACTATCAAGCAACAGATATTACATCTTCAAATATTGATAGAATTAATTACTTCGACAACAAACAGGCTATTGATACTTTAAACAATGTAATTGATGGATCACAAAAAATTGGCTTAATTATGTCTATTGTGTTTATAATTATTTCAATAATTATTACCCTTAATACATTAAGGCTTGCTATATACATATCAAGAGATGAGATTCATGTTATGAATCTGGTAGGTGCAACAGAAGGTTATATAAGTGGACCGTTTATTGTTACAGGCGCTCTATATGGATTAATATCAACAGCTGTTGTTATGATATCGCTATTACCAATTACATATTGGTTAACAGGAGTTGTTCAGGATTATTTTGTAGATATTAATTTCTTAGACTACTATGTTCAAGATTTCTTCCAACTAACTTTCTGGTTATTACTTTCAGGTATAATTGTTGGTTCTGTAGCCAGCTCACTTGCTGTGAGGAATTATGTAAGCAGAAGAAAGAGATAATATACACTTTGTCGTATATTGCCGGATCGTCTAATGGTAGGACTGCGGTTTCTGGTACCGCCAATTGGGGTTCGAGTCCCTATCCGGCAACAAGACATTAGAAATATTCGTATGAAAAAAACAAAAACAATAAAAAAAATATTTGGACTAATGATTATATTGTTTGGTATTATAATTTTTACTGGATACGATAAAAAAACAGAAACACCTATCTTAGAATCTGAATACACAACAACAATAACTTTGGCAGGTGGATGTTTTTGGTGCACAGAAGCTTATTTTCAAGAAAAGGAAGGGGTAATTGATGCGGTTTCAGGATATGCTGGTGGAGATGAAGCCACTGCTTCATATCTATTAGTTTCAAAAGGAAATACAAGTCATAGAGAGGCTGTTCAGATAACATACAATCCTCAGATAATTTCTACAGAAGAGATACTTGATATATACTGGTCTCATATTGATCCAACAGATGCGGACGGTCAGTTTTCGGACAAGGGGTTTCAGTACACTACTGCTATCTTCTATCAAAATGATGAACAAAAAGAGATAGCTATTGATTCAAAAAATAGACTAGAGAGTAGCGAGTTGTTTGATAGTGAGATCGCAACGGAGATCTTACCTTTTGTAAGTTTCTTTCCCGCAGAAAAGTATCATCAAGATTATTATAAAAAAGCATCAGATTATTATGAACGATACAAAAAAGCATCTGGTAGGGCTGGGTTTATTGAAGAAACATGGGCTAAAGATGCAGCTATTAAATTTTTAGAATCTAACAAAACAAAAAATATGAATGAAGAAAATAAAACAGGAGATAATTCTTACAACTATACTGATGAAGAGATTGCTGAATTACTTAAAAATCTAGACCCGTTGGCGTACCATGTAGTTGCTGAGAGTGGAACAGAGTCTCCATTTAATAATGCATATTGGGATAATAAGTCTGATGGAATATATGTTGATGTTGTTACTAGAAAGCCACTTTTTTCTAGTACTCATAAGTATGACTCTGGAACTGGTTGGCCAAGTTTTTGGAGGACAATTGATGATGATTCCGTAACAATGCACGAAGATAATTCTTTATCAACAATCCGTACGGAGATACGAAGTGATGGTGGTCATGTGGGACATGTTTTTGAAGATGGTCCAGATGATCAAGGAGGAAGGAGATTTTGTACTAATTCAGCATCACTTCTTTTTGTTCCTAAAATAGATATGGAAAAAGAAGGGTATGGTGAATATCTGCACTTGTTTGAAGAATCTATTTAATTAAAATATAGGACACAATAAACAAACCCTAATTTAAAAAATTACCGGATTGTCTAATGGTAGGATTTCGGTTTCTGGCACCTCCAATTGGGGTTCGAGTCCATATACGGTGATAAATATTTTAATTGGTTTAGTGTCCACTACAGAGGTTAATAGAGCATGGTTTAAAGTAGAAACACTACCTGGTAATAGGGTAGTGTTTCTTTGAAATAGAATAAAGTTATTTAGATATCTATTTTAGTTCTTTTTCAATAACCTTAATCTCTTTTTTAATAGACTTCTCCGCCTTGTCTAAATCTTTCTTGAGTTGTTTTATAATCTCTTCTTCTTTCGCACTAAGATTCAAGAGAAGCATAAGTCAGGTAATGTACTTCTGGTTACTCACGGAGACATAGGTAAGATGATTTATGCTGAATATTATAAGCTTGATTGGAGAAAGGTACTGGAACAATTTCATTTTGGTAACTGTGAGCTACTTCTTATATCTAAAGAATCATCCCCTGATGATGCTCATATATTTCAGATACAACAGCACAATAATTAATTTGATATAATATACAAATGAAATTAAACAATATATATAAGCTAATAATATCAATCGTTGCCTCAAACGTGGCCGGTCTTTTAGGAGCTGTCTTTACTGTCTCTTCAATCTCAACTTGGTATTTAACCCTTGTGAAGCCAGAGCTTAATCCACCAAGTTGGATATTTGGACCTGTTTGGACAACACTTTATTTCTTAATGGGTATATCACTTTTCTTAATCTGGAAACAAGGATTTAGTAAGAAAGGAATAAAGTTTGCTATGGGAGTGTTTCTAATACAATTAATATTAAACTCTACATGGTCTTTTCTTTTCTTTGGTGCACAAAACCCAGGGGCTGCTTTAATTAATATAATACTTCTCTGGTTAGCAATTGTTTGGACAATGATTGTTTTCTATAAGAAATCTCATGTGGCAACATATCTACTAATTCCATATATACTATGGATTTCCTTTGCAACATATTTAAATTACTCAATTTGGATTCTTAACTAGCTTATGAAGATAACAATATTTGGATTAGAGGGAACAGGGAAATCATCAACGGCTAAAAAACTTGCTGAGGATTTTGGATATGAATATAAGTCTACGGGAGCAATGATGAGAGAGATGGCAAAGAATGAGGGTATTACCATTGAAGAATTTAATACAAATAGACTAAATAAAATCAAAGAAACAGGAGATGCTTCTGCTGATCGGGAGATTGATAATCATGTTAAAAAATATGGATCAGAAAATGATAATTTTGTTTTTGAAAGTAGACTTGCTTGGCACTTAATTCCTGACTCCTTTAAAATTAATCTGGTTTGTTCTGATGAGATAAGGGCTGGTAGGGTAGAAGTGCGTGATGGAATACTAAAAGAGGTTGCAATGGAAAATAATAGAAGGAGACAGGCTGAAAATAAAGAAGTTTTTGAGACTATATATGGAATAAAAAATTACCCACCAGAAAGTAATGAATTTGATCTTATTATAGACACTGAAGTACTATCACTAGATAAGGTTGTTCAAGAAATACAAAAAAACTTAAATATAGTAATTTAATTTCATGATATAATCAATGTATAAAAATATTAAATATGATTAATTTGTTAAAAAAATACAAAAAAACTAAGATTGTAGCAATTATTGTAGTGGTGTTGGTTGTTTTATATCTAATCTTTTCAAAAGGAGGAGATTTAGAATATAGTACTGATACTGCCAAGGTTGGGGTGATTAGACAAGTTATTAGTGAGACTGGTGTTGTTCAAGCATCAGAAGATGTAACCCTGTCATTCGCTAGAAGTGGAAGAATTAGTGGTATGTATTTTGAAAAAGGAGATACTGTTCAAAAAGGACAAGTTATAGCTAAGTTAGACACAGGTTCTTTAAATGCCCAACTACAACAAGCAGAAGCTTCTCTTGAAAGGGCTTTGGTAGATAATACTGTTGAGAGAGCAGAGGTATCTTTTGATTCTGCAAAACAAGATCTTGTTAATTCTCTGAAGGATACATATATTAATGCTGATGATGCTGTTAGAAATAAGGCAGATCAAGCATTTGAGGATGATGGAAGTGATAGTCCTGATCTTGTAAGAGGGGGAAGTAGCTATGATGAGAGGAGAGACATTAATAGTGCAAGACGTGATCTAAAGTATTTGTTCAATGACTGGGAAGATTCTCTAGAAACACTTAATATAAATTCATATTTTGATACATATATTAAAACAGCAAATACAAATCTTCTAATAATAAGAGACTATCTAAATGAGCTTGCTGTTCTTGTAAATAAATTTAAACCAAATGGTTATGATGTAACATCTACAGATATAGATACATATCAAGCAGCGGTATATTCAGCTAGATCAATTATAAATACTACAATTTCAACACTAAGCACAGATGTAGATTCATATAATTCAGAAAAAATATACTTTAATCAAGATGATGGAACAGGCGAGCTTGCAACATTACAGAATATTAAAATTAAAGAAGCTCGTGCACAAATTAATTCTATTAATGCTCAAATTAGTGACGCAATAATAATATCTCCTATATCAGGAATAGTTTCAAACGTAATGTACGATAATGGAGAGTCTGTTTCAGCAACTGCTCCTGTTGTTTCTGTTATTTCAAATTCTAATTTTGAAATAAGTGTAAATGTACCAGAGGATGATATTGAAAACATTAATGTTGGAGATGTAGCAGAGGTTGAGTTTGATGCATATGATTCTGTTATTTTTGAAGCTGAGATAGTATTTGTTTCTGGTTCAGCAGATCTGGTTGATGGAGTACCTGTCTTTGAAACAATATTAGAATTTAAGAACCAAGACGAAAGAATTCGTTCAGGATTATCCGTAGATATTGATGTTGTTGCTGATCAGAAAGAAGATGTTGTAATTATTTCAACAAGAGCTGTTGTTGACGGTGCAGACGGTCAGTTTGTTAGACTTGTTGATAATGAAGAAGCAGATTCATACTTAGAGGTTCCTGTTGTTCTTGGTACAAGGGGAGAGGATGGAGTAATTGAGGTTATTGAAGGAATTATTCCTGGAGATATTCTAATAACATTTATCGAAGATAAAGTTCTAGAGAAACTTAATAAAAAATAAATATGGAACTTTTTGAAATAAAAGACTTACAAAAGACATATTACGCAGGTGGGGAAGGTGTTGATACACAAGTGCTGTTTGATTTAAATTTTAAGATTAAAAAAGGAGAGTTTGTATCTATTATGGGCCCATCAGGATCTGGTAAATCTACGGTGCTTCATATATTAGGTTTTCTTGATGGTCATACAGGAGGAGAATATAGATTCAACGGAAAAAGACATCAAGACTATACTGAAGATGAGATTGCAAGAGTTAGAAATCGTGAGATGGGATTTGTATTTCAACAATTTAATCTTCTACCAAAGCAAACTGTTTTTGAAAATGTTTCTTTACCTTTAGTATATTCAGATATCCCTGAATCAGAGTGGGAAGATAGGGTAAAAAAAGTTGTTAATATTGTTGGTCTTGATCATCGTATGGATTTTCAAACATTTAAACTTTCTGGTGGAGAAAAACAAAGAGTTGCAATTGCTCGTGCGCTGATAAATGAACCAGATGTTATTTTTGCAGATGAACCAACAGGAAATCTTGATTCAAAGTCTGGTAAAGTTGTTATGGAAACACTACAAAGACTACATGATGAGTTTGGACACACAATTGTACTTATAACTCATGAGACAGAGACAGCACAGCATGCAGAGAGACTAATACATATTGTAGATGGTAAGATTAAAAGTGATGAAAAGGTTAGCAAAAGAAAAATTGCTAAGGAAGCTTTTAAAAAATAATTATGAACTTAAAACATACAATCAAAACAGCTCTTAAGGCTATCATGGATCATAAATCTAGATCACTTTTAACAATTCTAGGTATTGTAATTGGGGTTGCATCAGTAATTGTTGTTATGTCTCTTGGTAGGGGAGCTCAGGACTTAATACTTAATCAAATTAGTGGATTAGGTGCAGAGACTGTCGTTTTAAGGTCTGGAACAGGACTAAGTGATTTTACTAATGTATTACTGTCACAATCATTAGTTCAAAAAGATGTTGATGAGTTGGAAAAGAAAAGTAATGTTCCTAATCTTAAAGAAATAGCTCCTTTTGTAGCAATGAGTGGAGGTATTGAATATGAGGGTAAAAAATATAATCCAACTCTAACAGCTGGACCAGTAGAGTTTATGGCTGATGTTTTTGAGGTTAATCCAGAAGACGGACATTATTTTGATGATACAGAAATAGATCAAAGAAAAAGAGTTGCAGTATTGGGTTCTGATATTAAGGATGAATTATTTGAAAATAGAAGAGCGGTAGGGGAGGATATTCAAATACGAGGAAAGAAATTCAAGGTGGTTGCTGTCTTTGAGGATGTTCCTGATGCTGGAGGCTTTCCTTTTAATGAAGCTGTTATGATTCCTCATACATCAGCACAAGATTTATTGGGAACAAATCACTATTTAGAAGTAATATTAAGGGCAGATTCTGTGGAAAATGTAGAAAAAATGGTTGCAGATATTACTATGACAATGAGAGACTCACATGATCTTTCATATGGAGAAGAAAATGACTTTAATATACAAACACAAGAAAATATGATGGATATGATTGAAAATGTTATTAATATTCTTACTTGGTTCCTTGTTGCTGTCGTTACTATTTCTCTGATTGTCGGAGGGGTAGGGATTATGAATATTATGCTTGTATCAGTAACAGAGAGAACAAAAGAAATTGGACTTAGAAAGGCTCTTGGAGCAAGACGTTCTGATATTATGAGACAGTTTCTATTTGAGGCTATTACACTAACTTCTTTAGGAGGAATATTGGGTGTTTTAATTGGTGCAATAATATCATTTGTTGCATCTCTAACTATTTCAGCTCTCTATGCGCCTAATTGGGTATTTTCATTTCCAATAAGTGCTGCACTGATAGGTGTTGGAATGTCAGCAACAGTAGGACTTATCTTTGGTGTTTATCCTGCTGTTCAGGCATCAAAAAAGAGCCCTATGGAGGCCCTTCGTTATGAATAGATTATTTATTTAATTCCTTATTTATTTGTGCCACTAGTTGTGGCCCTTCAAAAACAAGACCTGTAATTAGTTGAACTAGAGATGCTCCAGCTTCTAGTTTTTCTTTTGCATCATCTGGAGTGAAGATTCCTCCTGTTCCAATGATTATAAACCTATCATTAAAATTTTTCTTTGTAAGTTTTATTAGTTCAGTAGATCTTTCTTTTGTAGGGAATCCACTAGCATAACCTTTTGGATATTTTAATAACTCTCTTTGATTAATAGTTGGATGGTTCCTGTCTTTTTGTAAGTTTCCAAATACTACACCTTCAATTTTAAAGGTGTTTATAACTTCTAACATAGCTAATGTGTCTTCGTTAGATTCTTCAATTGGCATTTTTATAAACACCGGTTTTGTAAGATTTAATTCACAAACTGATCTTAGTAGAAACTCTAGATTTTCTCTTGGATAGAAAGACATTTTATTTAAAAGATTAGGACAAGAAATATTTAGTTCATAATATGAAAAGGGGATACCAGATTGTTCTGTTTTTTTATATGATTCACATATGTCAGAAACAGCTTTTTCAATTGTGTCTATTTCTGGTCTATTACTTCTTCCTATACTAATCCCGGTAGGAATATCAAACTTCTTTCCTTTAAGACTTTCAAGAACAAAATCAATACCTTTGCTTTTAAATCCTTTGTTTACAAGCAAGGCTTTAGATTTAACAAGTCTACCTAATCTTGGTTTAGGGTTTCCTTCATAAGGAAGATTTGTAACAGTTCCTATTGTTGTAAAACCAAAACCTAGAGATGATACTAATCCTGTTAGCTCAGCATTATAATCAAAACCTGCTGAAAGACCAACGGGAGAAGGAAAGGATATTTTTGAAATTTCCTTATTTAGTTTTTTGTGCTTCTTACCCAGGAAGAAATTTAATATGGATTTCAGTATTTTCTTTTCAGTTATAAAAATTCCTGATTTAACAAAAAATTCATGAGTAGTCTCACTATCAAACTTAAATATAAATGGTCTAAGAACCTTTTTATATCCAAAATGAAATATTTTTAACATGTAAGTATCTTACCACTAGGGTAATAAAAAACACCCTCTCGGGTGTTTTTTATCTATTAGATCTTTGGTACGAAAGTCATAGCCTTACCTTTTTTGGCTGCACGACCAGTACGACCAATTCTGTGAATGTAGTCTTCAAGTGTGTTTGGTAGATCATAGTTAATTACGTGAGATACGTTATCAACGTGGATACCGCGAGCGGCAACATCTGTTGCTACTAGTACTTGAGCTTTATGAAGTTTAAAACTTCTAAGTGCCATTTGTCTTTGTCCATGACTTTTGTCTCCATGTAGAGCCTCAGTCTTTATTCCTTTAGAGTTAAGTGAACTTGCTAGTTGTTCAACACCTTTCTTTGTTGAACCAAAGATAATTACTTTTCTGTATTCTGGTTTTGCAAGTTCTGCAGAAAGTAGTTCAAACTTATCATCTCTTCCGTGAACAATTACATCTTGTTCGATACTGTTTGTTACGTCTTTCTTTTTTACAGAAATTTCAACAGGATCTTTTAGAAAATCTTTAACTAAGTCTTTAGTTGCTGCGTTCATTGTTGCTGAGAAGAATAATGTTTCTCTAGACTCTGGAATTTCTGAAATAATTTTTTTCATATCTCCGATAAATCCCATGTCTAACATTCTGTCTGCCTCATCAAGAACAACAGTTGTAAACTCTGATGGCTTAATGTGAGCACGATCAATTAGATCCATTACACGACCGGGTGTACCAATTATGAAATGGTTTTCTCTATGAAGAGATCTAATTTGAGGTCCTATATGCATTCCTCCAACACAAGATGTTGAAAAAATCTTGTGTCCACGAGAAAGTTTTCTTAATTCTTCAACAATTTGAATTGCTAGCTCACGAGTTGGAGCAAGAATAAGTGCCTTTCTGTTCCCGTCAATAATAGCTTGGTGTATTAGTGGTAAAAGGAAGGCTGCTGTTTTACCAGTACCTGTTTCTGCAAGTCCCACAACATCACGACCATTCATAATCTCTGGGATTATTTGGTCTTGAATAGGTGAGGGAATTGTAATTCCTAAAGAGTGTACTGTTTCCACAACTTGTTCATTAAGACCAAATGTTTCAAAAGTATTCTTTGGAGTATATATCTCCTCTTTTATATCAACTGGGTTTTTGTTAATAAATTGTGAAGGGTTAAATGTTGGCATCTTGCCTCTACCACCTCTTCCTCCTCTACGTCTATTACCTCCTCCATTGCTACTACGTCTAGCTGATGAGCTACCGTAATACTTACGTGGTGAACTACCACGTTGGTTTGTTTTTGTATTCATTTGTATAGTTTGTTATTGAAACAACCGAGTTGTTTCTTTGTGTAGGTGTAAATAATCCAAACGTTGCTGTAGTTACTAGAAACCGTCTGCAGCTTTGGAGTTCTACACGAGATTCAAAAGCTTGTAGAGATATTAATACATTTAAGGGCAAAAGTCAATATTAGTGTGGATTAACATGTTTTTAGTTTAATATTAATGCGTGTTATAATATTTATATTATCCTAGGTATAAAAACTATGATCTCTTTTAAAAAAATATCACTATTATCATTAATACTAATTCCTCTAACATTCATCTCCGCTGGTGCATATGAAATATATGTCAGTAACCTAGAACTTAATAATACTGAATTTACGGTAGGAGATATTGTAAATGGGACATTTAATATTTCTAATGTAAAAGAAGTTTCTCAATCAGATATATACTACAGTATATATACTGGTGAATATGCAGAAAATGGAGTTGATCTAAAAAACTCTCTTGGAATAACAGAAAAAATAGGTCCAATATATTTAAATGGATTATCAGACAAACAGATAGCCTTCACTTATGTTCTCCCTGATTCAATTACAGAAGATGCTGGTGTTGAGGTAGTTGCAGAATTAAGGGATGGAACAGTGGTTGGTTGGGAGAATATCAAAATATCAATTAGTGGAGAAGTTAAAACTGTTGTAATTTCTCCAACAGAATCTAAACTTGTTATTAATGGTGAAGAATTGGGTGTTGAAACAGGACCCACTATTTCAGAAGATGATGAGGTATATCTTTCATACACACTTCCTAAAACAAACTTTGAACAAACACTAACTCCTTCAATTAAATTGTTTAATAGGGTACATAACACAGGTGTAATATATGAAGAAATATTTCAAGATATTATTACAAGCACAGAAGAAGAAACAATACACAGGATATCTCTACCAAAAGATTTAGATCCACTAGTATATACAGGAACACTTTCTGTTGAGGGTGAGAGTGCTAGTGTAGAGAACATTTTCTTTAATTACATAATTGGTGGGGATATTGCAACAATACATAATGTTAATTCGAACAAACTTTCGGTAGTTGAAGGAGAAGAGTTTATTACTACTGTTAAGTATTCTGGAGTTCCTTATAATTTTATAAATCCAGAAGAACAAATTGTTTTAGAGACAGCAGATTTGAATATTATTATTTTGGGTACAGAAGGTTTGGTTGCAGAATATATAGGAGAAATAAATTTGTCAGAAGGTGCGGTGTCTATTCCACTAACAGCAATGTCTAATTCAGAAGAGTTAAATTACCAAGTGACAATCTCAAAAAATGGAGATATATTATCAGAGTATGAGACAATTCTGATATATGAACCAATAGAAGGAGAGGAAGAGGCCCAAAAAGATGCAGGAATGTCTCTATTAATATATCTTGCAGCACTAATTATGTTTCTTGTCATCATCTTCCTTATTATTACAAGAAGAGATAGGGATGTTGTTATATTTCCAATCTTAGCAGGATTGTCTTATTGGAATTTTTATTAAAACGTTCGTCCTATAATTAATTTCACTCGATATCTTTATTTTGCCACCAAGTTCTTTCTCTACTATTCTTTTTGTTGTAGAGAGACCAAGCCCTATACCATCCTTTCTTGTTGTAAATAGGGGATTATAGATTTTTTTAATTAAGTCTTTAGATATTCCTGAGCCATTATCTAAAATGTTTATACTAATATAGTTCTTTCTTTTTGAAATGGTTATATTAATATTTTTTTCTTTATCTGAATTCTCATGAGAGTTAATAGCATTTGAAATAATATTAGTTATAACTTGGAAGAGTTTTAACTTATTGGTAAATAGTTCATGATTATTCTTTCTAAGAAAAGATACTTTAATATTATTCTCTTTTATTTTATATCCAAGTAGTCTTATTGATTGTTCTACTGTGTCTGAAATATTTACTAATTCGTTGGTATCATTTTCTTTTAAATATAAATGAATCATGGCTGTAAAATTATGTAGTTCCTTCTTTGATGATAGTAAGGAATTTTTAAGTTCACTATCATCCAAAACACCATCCTTATTTAATTGATCAATTATTAAGACCATTGATGATATAGGAGTAAAAAGATCATGCATTAATCCAGATGTTAATTGACCCATTGTTAAGAAACGATTCAGTTGAG
>Ga0136601_1000161_pt1 | contig 34339 bp, 16 predicted proteins | sample AntRauMFilla2699_FD_181020 | JGI IMG/M metagenome (GOLD analysis project Ga0136601, IMG submission 181020) | Saline lake microbial communities from Rauer Islands, Antarctica - Metagenome Filla 2 #699 | ecosystem: Environmental > Aquatic > Non-marine Saline and Alkaline > Saline | place...
AATTTTTTCTAACCCATCCACTAGTATACGCTTTCGACCATCATCGGTATATGTATCAGGACCAAAATTAGTATTTTCGAATGCTAATTCTATTTCATTATCTGTCGGCAAATTCATTATTTGTTATCCTCATCATTTATCACTTCAATAGTATTCATTTCCCAGTATTGCCATTGGTAACCCCGATTATCATCAAAATGAACCGTGTGTGTCCTTTCAGATAAACCACCCGGCCCGAAATCCATAAGACCTCTAATAGTATCACCATCATATATTTCAACACCATTTTTATCTTTCCGACCTGTATACTGAAGATATTCGAAATGTATATCATATGTTAAATTACCAATATCGATAAACCCACCCGAACCAAAATCTATTTCAGGACCATCTTTAAATGGAGAACGGGCCAACTCATCCATACTATATGAATGTTTGCTTATTTTAAATTCACTGCCATCATCCCAATCAGTAAACATTTTCAATTTAAATCTAATTTCTCTAGATGCCATGTATATATCCTATAATTAATATTTCTAACAGTAACAAAGTTTAATGTATATGTCAATATGTTTTATAATATACTAATAAAAATAAACCATAGGAACCCCGTAAGCTGGTAGTAATCCTTTAACTGTATCATATAGATTTTCGTCAAATTATTACAATAACTTTAATTCCAATGTTCACTTCGCACTTGATTATATGGTTTAATAAATAACCAAATACTTATACCTAAAGGGGAAATTACCAGAGTATAACAATTGTTTCTAAAAAATAAATTTTAGAAATGGGAGTTACCAAACCCAAATGATTTAACATTACCAGCCTTAAAAGGAACTCTATATATCTCCTGACCATGATCCATAAGATGAACATCACCAATGGTGGCCGAATAGGTGCGGGGTTGTTACAGATAAATCTGCCATGTTTCACACCTTCCCCTAAAAATCATTGAACCAGTTTTGTTTTTATTGTGGCATCAAAACACTCTTAAAAATTCCACATTTAAAATGTAGTTGTTAACTTCTCTATTGCATCATTAACATCATCATGCTCTTGTAACAACTTTTCTAGTATATGATACATGACCATACTATCATTAATATCCTCAATAGGTTTAGGTATTGATTTACTTTCTAATATTTCATCCTCATGTATTCTCAGGAAGTTAACCCAATCCGTTTGAAGATCATTATTTTCAGTTAATGATTTGTAAATATCATGTTTAGTAAAACTACCACCCATCACACCCTCATTATTCCTATACTCAATCTTAGGCTTACGTTTACCAACATCTACTGCTGGGTAAGTTAATCTTGCTGCCATCTTTTTTACAGATGATGGTGGCATAATAATAAATGTAATTTTGTGATCACATAGCATATTTCTGATTATTGTTCCTAATGCTACTAAGTCAATAATTGGACCAGAAGCTGAGGAATATGAATACCCCTCTATCAGAGCGATGGAATTATACGGATTTGTTATTTGTTTGTCAAGGAGTTCTGCTATATTATTAGCATAGGTTCGACAGAAATCTATTTTAGCTACTTCTAGATCAGAATATAAATCAATTTGATCGTATGCTTTATAGATGGTATGCAGTTCAATATGTTTTTGAGTTATATCAAACCATTTTTTTATTCTATTAGTCTTAGTCCATATTAAGTCGGATACTGCAAACGAGTGAGGATTTCCATTTATGACAATTGCGGTTGAACGTATTGAAGGGTCTATAGTTATTATATCCATAAACCTATATAGTGTTAACTTATTATAGCGATCATATAATAAAAATGTAAATTATATTCTAAACATCGCACTTCTAATTTTCATTTCACGTTCTTCATTTTCTTCAATAAATTCAACAGCAATTTGCTTTTCAAATGGTGTTAATTCAAATGATTCAGTATATCCTATACCTTTATGGTAATGGGATATTATAACACAATCCTTAACCAGTTGTCTAATCTGACCCTCAAAACTCTTTAACAGTTTATTAAGCTCTGTTATTCCACCGATTCTGAGGGTGTCATAAAAAACGTAATTGGGTTTAATAACGTTGAAATATTTCGTTCGTGGTTACACTTTGTATTAAGACATTTTACAGTGTAATCAAAGTTAGTACCCCATTCAACAGAATCACCTAATTGTTCATTTAACTCTTTTTTAAGTTTCACAGGAAGACCTCTGGCCCATAGTGTGAGTTTTTCACGATTTGTTTCATCATCAACTGAAACAATTGCACTTGCTAATAGAAATGAAACATAATCAGTCATATCATCTAAGTTTAATGTTTTTTCATCATTTTGAAATTGATATGATGCTACTGAACTATCCAATTTAAGTGGAGTCAATTGTACCCTTTGGCCATTACTTAATGTACCTGAATATTTTGCAAATTCATCATCATCTACATTGACAGTATTGTTCTGTATAATACCTTCAAGGTTGATATCATATGAATGTTCCTGTGATTGTTTATTTCTTAATGTTTTAAGTCGGGTTTTTACATCAGAACTTGTCATTGCAGCTTCATATGATATATTTTGTTTTTTGGCCTTATCTCTTACCTCTTCCAAAAATTCAGTAACAGCCAAATCATTTTTTCGTTTTTGTTTTTCTTCACATACTGGACATCTGGTGTTTACTTGATATGTTCCACCATATGAAACTACACGTAAACATGCAAGGAGAAAGTCCACATCCCTTCCCAATAATCGTAATGGCTTATTAACTTCAGGTATACAACGTTTAAATACTCGATCTATTGCCTCACCAGTGAATAGAAATTCCGGTGATCTTAATGATATTTCATCAATTGTAGTCATTGGGAAGATTTCCAACTCACCATTAACCACATTTTCGTCAATCTCACCATCCATATAGAACAGACCCCTTGATGGGATTCTGAATCGTCTTCCCGGAATTCGGATTTTATCCATTATTGAACTTTCATTATTAGTCATATCTTTATTTACCTCAATATTGATTGATACACCTTATTTATATCTGTGTATTAGTAGTGAAAAACGTAGTGTGGTTAGAAATATAAATATAAGGATAAACCTTGGAAAATTATAGATGCCTGAAGATAATAACATGTTATTAAAGAAAATTGCTGATAGTACGGCAAGAACTGCCGATGCTTTGGCAAAGGGTAGAACTAAGGCTAAACCTGTATTTTCAGATGATGATGAAGGTGGTAAAAAATCATCTGATCCACTATCAAAGGATATATTGTCAACTATAAAATCATTCAGACAGTTTAGAAAAGTTGCAGATGAAAACATCAAGTCACAAAAAGCCGCAATTGATAATCTTAAAGAAAGTAAAAAAGTACGCGAAAATCTTGATAAATTATCAGATGCATTTAAAGATGGCTCTGAACGTGGTGAAGAATTATCTAAGGTATATGATAAGAATAAGGCAGCATTTGACTCTCTGAATAGTACCCTTAAAGTTCACGGTATTAAATCTAATGAGTTAAATAAGGCACTTTCTATGGCTGGTGGTGACATTGGAAAATTTAATGAAAAAATTGAAGGTATAGTTGGAACATTAGAATCAAACAGAAGTGGTCTAAAGAATGAATTAGATTCACTGCAAGATAGTTTCAGAACTGCTGCTAAAAGTCAAGTAGATGGTGCAAAGGCATCAATGTCAGGTATGGCTACAGGTTTAGGTACAGTACTTAAATCATTTAGTGATATTGGCCTTAGTACTATGGCCACTGGTTTTGATATTGGTTCTAACATGGAAGAATTCTCAAGTGATATGGGAAGTCTTATTAAGAACTCAACATTAATGGGTGCATCACCACAAGAAGTTCAACAATTCGCAGCAAGAAATAGATCACTTCTTACAATGGCTGCGGGTGAAGCATTCACAATGGCAGGTGATGCTGCGGAGACTGCTAGAATATATGGTGATATGGTAAATAAAACTTTTGGAGTATCAGGCCAAGCACAATTAGATATGATTAGTAAAGGTATGGAAACATTATCCAATTTAGGTCAAGCAGTCACACCTGAAACATTTAATGCCTTTAATAATTCTATTAATCGAATGGCGAAAACATCAAACATGACCGCCGATGAAATATATACACAGGTAAATGAATTATCAAAATTAGATGGTGTTAGGGGATTAGCTTTAAGTCTGGGACAATCTGCTAATACTGCTACATTTCTAACTGAATCATTCCTAAATCTACAGAAACAGACTGGATTAAATGCTGATGAATTTATGGAATATAGGAAAAAATTAGCACAAGAGCGAAATAGAACTGGTTCTGATCGAGTTGTACAGGGTGCTATGACCGCACAATTAGCACAAAGTGTTGGTGGATTTAGTTCTGAAAATATTGGATTACTTGAACGCGGAATGGCATATCCAGAGTCATTAAAGGACGATCAACTTGCATTATTCGAAGAATTGAGGGTCCAATTAGGTAAATCTTTAGCTGAACAGCGACAGGAAGCACTTGAAAATGGACTAACAGGAAGAGTTCAAGAATTAGATATTTTATCAAAACGTTCAAATGTTGAAGAGAGAGTAAGTTTACTTTCACGTGAGGCTTCGGGTGAAACAAAAGCAATACAGGATGCACAGGATGTGCGGGTAAAAGTAGCTGATGATGGTGCAGGTCCACTATTGGAAACTAATGCAGCATTGCGTGAATTTATTAATGGTTTTACAAACTCACCATTTGGTAAAGCCGCAGCATTTAGTGGTTTAATGACAGGTGCGGTAACGGCTGGTGTTGTTGCTGGTAATGTATTAACTGGTGGTGGTGGTGGATTAGCTAAGAGACTTCTAGGCGGGGGGTTGCTAAGGGGTGGACTTATAGCTGGCGTTGCAGTAGGTGCTTTTAAGGGTATACATGCTGTACAGGGTGCTATGACCACACAATTAGCAAAAAGTTTGGAAACTAATGCCGCATTGCGTAAATTTATTAATGGTTTTACAAACTCACCATTTGGTAAAGCCGCAGCATTTAGTGGTTTAATGACAGGTGCGGTAAGGGCTGGTGTTACTGGTGGTGTTGCAGTAGGTGCTTTTAAGGGTATAAATAAGGTTTTACAGATGGACGAAAATGCACCAGCAATGGAGAAATTCTTAACTGGATTTGGCGAAATTGGTGATACATTAACATTTGGATATGCTAGTAAGGCTGGTGAATGGATTAGTGATGGATTAAGTAAAGATATAAATCAGGTCACGGGAAATCAGGATACTGAAAAGGTTAAATATAAGACAACTGATGTTAGTTTAGCACAACAATTAGCAAACAAACGATCAAATGAATCTCAAATGCAACAGAAGTTACTTGCGGATGCAAATAAATTAGAAGAAAAGTTAAAACAGGAATCTGTTGATAATAATGAAACAAATATGGAGTTGGCCAAAGAGCAGAATTCAACGTTGGTAGCAGAGATACAACATGGTAATAATATTGCCAGTAAACAAGTCGGACTGATAGATAAGATCGTATCTGACCAACCAAGAATATCTGTACTGACTGGTGGTTCTATGCCAACTAGAAGTTCAAAAGCTGTACGATTATCAAGTAAAAATAGGCGAGCTTAATCAATGGATGAAATAATACAGGGTCTATTAGATGATTTTATTTCTAATAGTTCAGAGAATGGAGATTTGGGTCCACTAACAGATGGACTGTCTGTAGGATTTGTCATAGATGTTGATGATCCATTACAACAAGGTAGGGTTAAGGTATTTTGTCCTGCATATAATGATGACCCTAAAAAGATACAACATCTACCTTGGTGTGTATATGTGGCACCATATGGTGGTGTTATAAGCCAAACATCATATGCCCGAGGTAGTGATGAAAATAATAATACGAGTGACGGTCCAATACATTATGGATTCTGGGGTATACCTGAATCTGGTGCACATGTTTTAGTAGCATGTATTAATGGTGACATCAGAAGGCGTGTATGGTTGGGCTGTATGCCAAGTCACCAAGAAACCCATACAATCGGTAATGGTAGATTTAAACATGCTGATGGGGCTGTTGATGGACCTCTAACCTCAACTGGAAACCCAATTGAGCCAATTTATACTAATTTAAAATCTGCATTTAATGGTGATACATCATCAAGTGAATGGAAAACCCGTGGTGCAGAATATCAAATAGCAAGTGTAACATCACCACCATCACCTGAAAAGAGTGTTTATGTCGATGATGACCTAGATACAATTAAGGCTAATGAGGAAGATGAATGGGTTAAGGCTATTCTTGGTGAACATGGATATGATTGGACAGGATATAAGAATTTAGGTGCATTTTTGGCATCCAGAGTTTATAACTGGTCAACACCCGGCTTCCATTCTATCACAATGGATGATAGACCCTTCAATTCAAGAATTAAAATTAGAACTTCTGGTGGTAGCCAAATAATATTAGATGATACTAATGAGCGAATGTATCTTTCAACAGGTGAAGGTGAAAGTTATTTGGAACTCGATAATAAAGGTAATATTGATATGTATTCAGGTAATAGATTATCAGTACATGCTGAAAAAGATTTAAATTTTTCGGCTGGTGAATCAATACGATTTAAATCTGGTGGCTTTATATCAATGTATGCTGGTAATCAAACCGGCCAATCACCACTATCAGCACCATTGGCAGTCGGTGAAATACGAATACACTCTTCAAATGATTTGAATTTAAAAGTTGATGGTAAGATGCAAAGCAATATTGATGGTGATTTCTTATCAACAATAGATGGTACTAGCAACATCACATTTGGTAGTGATATTAATATAGGTGTTGAGGGTTCTTTTGGACTATCTACACTATCCGATATTAATTTATCGGGAAATGATGTCACATTTACTATTTCGGGAAAGGGAACAACAATAGATACACTAACTTCATTTTTAGATGGATTTGTTGACACTTATAATAATCATGGACATGTTGGTGCTGGTGTTAACTTAAATTTAGAAACACCCATTGAGCTTCCATCACCAGTAGCAATAACGGTAATTGATGACGATACTCAACTTGCACCTTGGACCAATAGGGTACCACAGCATGAACCTTGGCCTAGAGTCCTAATGCAGGATTCTGATGACACGGTGAATAGTGAAAATGATGGATATGTAAATAATATTGATTGGGTGGAGCAATATGATAATGTAGGTGAAAGTGGTAGGAAAAATATAGGTAAGGTTGAAGGTGATGTCACTATATCTCGTGGTAAATTCTGGAGAAGGTAACATCACCTATAAATAATTATAGATATTAGGAGAATAATTATGGCATGCTTATCAATCGCAGAAACCGCAATCAACGTGGCAAAGGGGACAGCTTCATCAGCTAAATCATCTTATGATAGTGCATTGTCTTCACTGCGTGGTATTAATCCTGAAAATTTCACAAATAGGGCAGATTTTGAAGCAGCAAAAAGTGCAGCAATAGCAACAGGTAAGGGTGCGCTTGACACATATATTAGTGGTATTGATGGTGTGAACTCCGCAGCAGCAGCATTAAGTATAATTAGTGGTTCCGACCTTGATGCATTGGCCATTACTAATGGTGCGGCTATGAGTGGTATACTGGCACTAATTCCTGATGGACCGGGTTCATTAGCTGCAATTGATGCCGCTGTTCTTGCCCAACAGTCATTACAGTGTTAATTGGTTAATATTATGGCACTGTACAAGGGATTTTCTTTTAAAAATTGGAAAAATGACAAATCATTCACTCTTACGGATGTGGATATTGTTAAACGTGATATATTAAATCACATTTTTACTAGAAAGGGTGAACGTGTCGGCCAGAGAGGATTTGGTACCATTTTACAAGACCTCATCTTTGAACCATTTGATCAGGATACGATCACATTAGCGTCAGATCAGATTAGATCAGTTATTGATTTCGATCCAAGAGTCGAATTACTATCTGACGATGACTATGTAGTATATCCAGACTTTGATAAAAGCTTTTTATTTATTTCTGCAAGATTATATTATATAGAATTAGATTTAACCGATATATTGCATATAAACGTGGAGTTTGAAATATAAATGAGTAGAATAGTAAACAAGGCAGAAAATTGGGAAAGAGCATATGAGGCTTTTCAACAAGTCAATTTTGCTGCATGGGATTACACATCAGTTAAAGAGTCATTACTTGATTATCTTAAACTATATTACCCTGAAGAATTTAATGATTTTATTGAATCTAGTGAACTTATTGCACTATTAGAATTATTTGCATATATTGCAGAGCAATCTGCATACCGTTTTGATCTTAATGCTCATGAAAATTTCATAACGACTGCTGAACGTAAAGAGTCAGTGTTACGTCTTGCAAAACTTTTATCTTATAGTGCAAATCGTAATATACCAGCACGTGGTATAGTTAAATTAACATCAGTAAGTACTACTGAACGTGTTTTTGATTCTAATGGAAATGATCTATCAAATGTAACTATTAGATGGAATGATGCTAACAATGCAAATTGGAAAGAGCAATTTATAATAGTTATGAATAAAGTTCTAGACCAGCGTTTTGGAACAGTATCACCAACTGATAGAACACAAGTACAGGATATATTATTCGAAAGATATAAATTAATCAATAACCCACTTGCAACTAATACACTACCATATACCATAACAGTATCCAATGAAAGCTTCCCAATGGAAATAGTAAGCTCCGACTTAAATGAATTTGGTCCAATAGAAACTAGACCTGAACGTGATTTAAACATGGGCATATTGTATCTGAATGATGGTTTAGGTGACTCATCGGAGAATACTGGATTCTTCGCATTTACTAAACAGGGTACGTTACAACGAACAGTGCAGACATTTGATGGTGTAACACCCAATCAAACATTTGATGTTGAAATTTTTAACAGTAATGAAACTGATGTATTCCTGAATAACATTGATGCTTCTACTGGTGAAATAATCCAGAATATAACTGGGATTGATACTGTAGAGCGTGAGGGTGAGTGGAACAAAGTCGATACTGTAATAGGACAAAATGTCGTATTTAATAATCAAACAAACCGAAATAAATATGAAATAGAAACACTTGACGATGATCAATTCAGAATTATTTTTGGTGATGGTAATTTTTCAAACATACCTTCAGGTACTTTTGAAATATGGTCACGTGTTTCTGCAAACACAGACCTAACAATACCAAGGACTGCAATACAAAACATATCATCATCATTCACATATCAAGATTCTATAAACAAAGAACAAACTTTAAGTTTCTCTTTCTCACTATTGTCACCTATACAAAATGCTGCACCATCTGAGGATATAGATCACATACGCAGAACTGCACCAGCAGTCTATTTTACACAGGATCGAATGGTTAATAATCGGGATTATAATGAATTTCTATTACAGGATAATAGTATTCTAAAATTAAGAGCCATAAATCGAACATTTGCAGGTGATTCTAAATATATAACATGGCATGATCCAAGTGAATCATATGAAGATGTGAAAATATTTGGTGATGATGGTGTAATATATTTTGAAACTAATGATGGTGATAATGAAATATGTAACACAATATTATCATCCAATCTACCGGACCCAAATTCACCAACACATGACTTACTTACGACAGCATTGATTGATAATCATATCGAACCATTATTGAGCAACATAGCATTCTTTACTAGATTTGTATTGGAAGGTGTAGTGCCATCTGATATACGTAATAATTTTACTGACGCTGAAAAAACCACAATTAAAACCACACTAGCATTAGCAGAAGAAAACCGAGCAGCTACTAAATATTTTGATTTTGATCCTATTTCAGAAACTTGGTCTGAAGATGTGGGTGGTACTGACTATTGGTTTAGTGTAACCGCATTAGATGGTGTAAATTGGGAACTATGTTATGAATCACAACGACTAATATTTAATAGTCAGGAAACTAAATTTTGGAACACCAATAAGGGCAATGCTGTTGTAACTAGTGATACATTAAACACTAATTTGGATACAGTGGTAATACTTAAAGCTAATATAGGTACACCTAATTCCACACCTGCAATATTAAGTGGTAATAAGAACTTTGACGTACTTGATCAAGTTATTATCCCTGATGGTACAGAATCTGGACTTCCAAGTATTCATGATCTTTATATATTACCAGATGATGTAAATGGTGATGGATTGCCTGATGGAATTGAATTAGCTGACCTTATAAAAAGGGATGATGTGGATGTAGACCCAGCAACAACGGAAAATGATTATGTATATTTCAGTAGAGAAACTGTAAATTCAGCATGGATATTTCAGAAGAGTGATCAGGAATTAGATGTTACTGGAGCATGGGAAGATGATCAGACCGCAAACCCATCACCCACAAATCAATTATGGAAGCGTGAATTTGGATTAGAAGGTGTGAATTTTGCTTGGTTTCATAGGACACCTAGATATCACTTAGTAGACCCAGCACCATCTAATATAATAGATATGTTTATTATTACTAGGGGATATGCCCGTAATGTGAGACAATGGCTGAATGGTCAACTTGAAAATGAACCTCAAGCTCCAACACCATTCCAACTACGATCTGATTATCAAAAATTATTAGATAATAAGATGATTTCGGATACAGTTATCTTGCATTCTGGTTCAATAAAGCCTATAATAGGGGAGAAAGCTGATCCTGAATTAAGAGCAACTATTAAGATTGTAAGATCACAGGATAGAAGCCTTAGTGATAATCAGATAAAATCATCAATAGTTGACAGTGTAAGAGAATTTTTTGAAATAACAAGATGGGAATTTGGTGAAACTTTTTATTTTTCAGAACTTTCATCATTTATTCATACTAGTTTACCATCAGCATTGGATTCAGTTGTACTGGTACCTCAACTTAGTACCAATGAATTTGGTGATTTATATCAGGTATTTTCAAGAGAAGATGAGATTCTACAGGTTGATATATCTGTGAATCAAATTGAAATTGTAGCATCGTTAGACTCTAGAACATTGCGTCAGTAATATACTGAATTTCTAACACTTACATATTCAATAAATAATGTTATTGGACTATATAATAGTTAGGGAAAAATGTGAAAGATAATAAAACAGATTATAATAAACCTCGAACAGATTTAAATAAACTTCTCCCTGAAGTGAATCTTGATGGTGCCGAAATATTAAAGGGCTTTAATGATAACATCTTTGGTAGATTCTTTACCAAAGATGAGATTGATCGCATTGTAGGGTACATTGGTACTGATCCCCAGAATACAAGTGATAAAAATCAGATAATTGAACCTTCAGAATATAGACAGGCTAACCAACTACAACCTATAATTTATAGTAAAGTTGGTGATATTGATTGGTTTATGTCGTTTCGTGATTTTATGACCAGACTAGAACGTCTGGGTGTAAATATTGATCGATTCAATGAATGGGGTGCAAGCCTACAGTTCAACTGGGTTCCACCTATTGATATTGATAAGCTAATTAATTATGGTGATTATTTTTGGGATTCGGATTCATTTAATGATCCACCACAATATGTTACAATAAAAAATCAAGAAAATTGGGTAAATAGTAGATTACAGCAATCATATAGAAGTATTGCAAATGGACTCCCAACATATATAATTGATTCATATGATACCGGTGCAGACTCCATTACAGTATTATCGGATGTAAGTTCACAAATTACATCAGGTATACCAGTAATATTATCGGGAAATTCACAAGATGCAGTATTCTTCACACCCACATCTGTAGTATATGATGGTGGTGGGAATGAAACTGTAATAACATTTGATAATGCAGAATATGATATAACTACAGGTGTTAATGATGTATATACCAATATCAATGCTACTCAGTTTATAATAACTGGAACTGAAACAGGAACAAGATCGATATTTGTAGGTGATAATTTAACATCATTATTCACTAAATCATATATATTTAGTTCAGAGGATAGTCCTAATCAACCAACAACTTTATGGAAAGTTGAATCATCTGAATATAATAATCTTACAAATGAAACAAAAATAACAGTAACTGAAGATATATCAGGGTTTGATTGGTTAAAAGTATCAGTCAAGCCAATCCTACGATCTTTACAGTCTGAAGTACAGGCCATATCATCAGCACCATTAACATCAGCCCCATATGGTGCATTAACTGAGAGTGAAATGGGTGATATTATTTGGACTAGAAATACTTTACTATACACTGGAACAACAGGTGGTGGAGAAGGAACAGAACTAGGTTCCGAGGTTCTAACTGATACGGCAAGTGGTGTTGACTTTTTAGATGGTACATATTTAGTCGGAGATACTATTAGAATATCAGGTACATCGTTTGATGGTGATTATATTATAGAGAATTTGATTACATCAACTCAAGTTGGACTTAGTACTAAATTTTTTACAGATGTTGCAATAGAATATGAAATTGTAAGGAAAACATCTATAACCGAATTAGAGTCCGATATTGCACCACTTTTACCTACTACAAATCAAGTGTGGTTCGATACTCCCAATGACCAATTACGTCAATGGGATGGTGCTGATTGGAACGTAATATATGACAATTATAGCTATTTGGTTGATTTAACAAACTCATCACATTTGATTAATTTATCACAGAATAATCCTTGGACAACTTCAAATAAGTGGATTCATAGAAGTAACATCAATAATTTTACAGGTAAGTCTCGTGCCCAGAATCCAATTATAGAGTTTTTCCCGTATATTGAATTATCTGAATTTTCATATTCTGAAAAAGTTTGGAACTATAGACGAACTGAAGATATAACATATACTGAATCATCAATATCACCAACACTTTTCGAATTAGTTGATACAACAAAAACAACTTCTGGTATAGAGGTATTATTTATAGATGATAATACTATAATATTTGGTCCAGAATTTGGTAACATGACCGAAGGATTAAAATCGGGAACTGAGATTAAATTAGTTGGATTTAATTCAAACAATGGTGAATATATTGTAGACTCTTCGGAGTTTGTACAATTTATACCAAACTCAAGATACCAAACAAAAATAACATTACGATCTGACGTTGTGGACCCACTAGATGTTCCAGATGGAGCATATGTCGCACCTAAATTTACATCTACTGGTGATTTATGGATTGACCATAATACAAATCATTGGCAGTTTAATAGAATAGAAAATATTTCCGCATCTAGTTTGCAACCGGAACGTAATCCAATGTTGGATTTTTATGTAACTGACTATAATGATGGATCATACGAATCACAAATTGGGTTATATTTCCAAGAATATAAACTATTAACTGGTGAAGCTACTCAAACTGGTGGGGTAATATTTACACTAAACTCATCATTACATGATTTAGCACTTATAGAAGATTATCAAGAAGGTGATGTGAGGGTTTATATTAATGGTGTCAGACAGTATGGTAATTACACTGACATTAGATCAGCATCGAATTTGAATTATGTTGGTGGTATAAAATTCAGCTCAAATGTTTCTATAACTGATAATGATATTGTAAGAATTGAAGTAGGTGAGTATGCACTTGAAGATGTTGGGCGTGGTAGTATTTCAATACCCACAACTACTGGTATAGAATTATTCAATTTAACAAATAATTTTAGGTTAGAACAAGATAAAACTGAAAGAACACAATATCCTTGGTTTTCAATATATGATGTTAATGGTAATAGACTGCAAATCGCATCTAATGTTTTTAAATATAAAGATGTGAGCACGGGCACATATTTCCCAGAACTTGATCAACGAATAGATTTTAATCCAGTCAGTCAAGATTACATTTTTGATCAAAAGCTATTAGAGCCATCAACAGGTGAACTATACCTATACTTTGATGGTGGTGAATATCAAGATGAGCTACAGTCAATATGGAAACGTGGAATTAATAATGAGCAATATGTACCAGTTGAAAAAAATGGATTCTGGGAAATACCAAATCAGTGGTATTTTAATATTAAACATGAGAATCGTGAATCTGTATCATTAACCGAAACATTCCAACATTTCTCATCAATTACTAACAGTCAAACTGTACCGGGTATTGATGGTACTATTTTTAATAATTCATATTTCCTTGATGGTTCACCCAATTATGGTTTGGGTGGGAGAATCAAAGAGCATAATAATGGCTTTGATATCCTAGCATCATCAATGTTTATTAATAATGTCAATCCGCTAGACTTGATTGACTTTGCACGAAGTCAATATAATTCAGCCCAGAACAACATACTTAGTATAATTGAAGATAGATTCGTAGAATTACTTACAGCTCCACTTGATAGCAATGATCTTGGTATTGTAAATGTTTCACAGTTGACTGACTTTATAAGTTATACTACCAAAGATGATTATGATAAAAATGATAGGTTGGATCAATGGTTCGGTGATAGTTCAACTTTTAATCCAGTAACTAATGTTGGTGTAAAAAATTGGATTGCAACTGCACCATTCTTTGGATTACAAAGTAAAACATTCCCATATATCACAAATGATAACAACGGATTTATACAATTAGTTCACCATGATGGACACCGAAAAATAATAAGTGTAACACCAGCAATTAAGTCGATATTATTTCAGGAACTACTTAAGAATAACCCTGATTCAACTGACGTTCAGACCGTTACATCTGAATCAGACCCATTCCCGGTTACAATAAAGCTATCACCAGTTGAAAGTGGGGATTACATAATAAGAACAAATTCAACATTGAAGACTAGAAATCTTTATAGATATTCAAATATTGATACATGGGAATTGGTAGACTTAAATTTAATTTATGCAAAATCACTACTAAACATTGAATTATCATTATATAATGTACTATCTGATGAATTACTATCTGAGAATTTCACATCAGTATTTGATTTTCGTCAAACGCGAAGTGATATAGAATATAGAACAAAATCACAAGAACGTTTTTCAAATTATATATCTGAAAATAATATTCAAGCACCATTTTTGAATAATGGATATGTGCAAAATAATCCATTCACATGGAACTACGCATACACCCCAATCCCAACCGATCCAAGAAATGGTGAACTTAATCCGAATGTTTTTGCATCATGGCAGGCATTATATGAAACAATATATAGGACACCATACCCACATTTGGAACCTTGGAAGTTGCAACAATTCAATGATAAGCCAGATTGGTGGGACAATGAATATCTAAGTGGTACAACCACTCGCATATGGAAATCCACTATGTGGAGTAATATAATAGACGGTAAAATACCAGTTGGTGAAATTGATCCGTATGGGAATATTGGAACTGGATTGTCTAACCAAATAGCTGATCGCTTCACATACATCCCGGTAAACTCAAGCAACACTCCAACATTAGATGGTTATGGGCCAGATGAAATACTTCCACCATATTGGAATAGTAATAATTCACCAATAAATTCGGTAAGAAGTTTATATGATTCTGCACTGCAAGAATTTATTACAACACCAAGTGCGGATTACCAATTTGGTCAATTGTCACCAACTGAGTGGGAATGGAAGTCATCAATTTATAACATATATGATGAATTTAATATTGCATTTAAATTATCACCATTAAAATTCACAAACCAAACATTTGGGCTTGAGCTTATTGATGTTGCATGTTTACAAGTAGATTCTAGAGTTAATAAAGTTTCAAGACACGATGAAACTATACTACATGGTGATTTGGGATCAGATAGTACAATTAATAGAGTTAATGGATTTAATCAATGGTATATTCATTTCAATAGATATAATGGATTTGATGGTGCTTCTTCTGAATTTAGGGAAATGTGGTCTGGATGGACAAACCCACTAACATATCAATTTGGTGCATTTATTGATACCGAAACATTTGATGTTGATTCTGAATTCTTTGATGTTGTAAATCGTGACTATGACGTATTATTCAAAAAGAGTTCAGGTATCAGGGATATTTGGCTGGATAGTCTAACGGCAACTATTACCTCATCACCTTCAAAATTTGCAACTGAGTTTGATTCAAGTAATGATTGGACTGTGGAATTTAACTCAACATCACCTATATCTAGACCAATTGAATACTTTGGGACACAGAGTTATCCAGTTAGAGTAACTGCGGGTGATGATACAATAAAGGTATTTAGTTTTAGAATATCATCGGCTGAGGTTAATGAAAGCTTTGGATTTGACACTATACAATACGCAGAGACTGCATCAAGTTCCACACCAACAACACTATTAAATGATAACACTGCATACTCCGCGAGTGTATTTTTTGACAATACAACTGTAGTTAATTTGTCAATTATTGGTAAAAATGCCCAGACATTCGGGGAACTAGTTAGCGTTATAGACACACAATTAGGTTCTAATGGTTCAGCATTCCTAGAAGATGGAAATCTAGTTATAAGCAGTGACACTCTTGGTGGTAATACTAAGGCTGTAGTTACTGATCTTGGATTATTCATAACTGCTAGTCCTAATTTTTTAGGTACAACTGGTAATAAATTTAATCTTGTATCATTTGATAAGGTATTCTATATTGATGGTGATCTATCAAAATACTTCCCTGATGGATCGTTGTTTACAGTTTCAGATTCTACAAACTTCAACGGTACATATACGGTATCATCAGCATTTTATAATGTATCAACAAAGGAAACTAGAATTGAGATTAGAGAAACCGTTGAAATAACAGAATCAACAGTAGATGGATTCATAGAACCATCCACTGGTGTTGATCTTCCTGAAGAATGGATAACTGGCACCGGGGTAAATTGGGTTGATGGTGGTTCACTACCTGCTGAATTCAATGATATAAATTTATATTACATAATTAGAGTTGATGATAGAAGTTTCAAACTGTCACCAACTAGGGAGTCAGCTATAGCGGGTATTAACTTTATAACACCTACAACTACTGGCAGTACGCAAAACTATATAGGCAGAATTAAGAATACATTTACTGCATTCTCTGGAAGAAATGTACAAGCGTACTGGAAACAACACTATGTTGATAACAGATCAACATTTACAAACCCAGCACCAATATCAATATCAGGTATTCAAAATATTATTGATTTTATAAACGGATATTCTGTTTACTTAGAATCTATAGGCTTTGTATACGAAGATGAAGATGGTACCAATAGGGATTCCAGTACTGGTAGAACATTGGATTGGTTATTTGAAACTGAAAAGTTGATTGAATTCATTTATGCGTCAAGAAAAAACCAGCAATCAACACGCGAAGAATATCCCGTAACATTAAACAGTGGATCAAATGTTTTTACTTCTGACAGAGCTATAACATTGTCAACTGGGACAAAAGTTAACTTAATAGTTAATAATAATGGAACACTCCCAATTGAATTTGATAATCCTATATCAGACTCTATAGTATATTATATAATACAAACTGCAACACCGGGAGTCTACCAATTAGCTGGTTCGAGTGTACAAGCTAAAAATGGTAATGCATTACCATTCAGTGATAACGGAAGTGGTGAAATAAAACTAGTAGAATATATTGATACTGATAGGCTACCAAGTCTACCATTAAATCCACATAAAAATCAAATATCTATTGATCATGCAACTGGTATTATATCCAACATGGTTGCTGGTACGGACTTAGATTTGATAACTGATCAGAGAATTTATACGGCAGAAAATAAAACACTTACCGTAAATGATATATTAGTTTTTCGTAATGATCTTAAGACTACTATAGGTTTAACACCAACTACAAAAGACTCAAATTCAAGCAATAGTTCGAATGTTTCTGAAATTTCAGGTATGCATGTATTCTTTGATGGGTATGAACATGTAATACAGTTCAAAAATTCAAGCTCAAATGATGTACTTATATATGATCAATTTTTAGGTATAAACACTCTTAGATTTTCATTGGAATTGGATAGGCAAGTAGGGTTTACATTACGACCTAATGTGGGTGGTAATGTAATTCTTGATAGGAGTCAAAATCAAAATATAGAATCAGCAATAGAGTCTATTCGATTTGCATACAGTACATATCGATCTAGAGAAGGCGATTATATAACAGATAAAGTTAGGGATTCACTTGGATATGATGGACCATTTGATTATGCTGATGATATTGGCATTACAGATAAAACTCAGTTTATATTTTATCGTGGATTAATACAGACCAAAGGCACCAATTTTGCAGCAAATGCGTTTGCAAATCAAAGTCAATATGAGGGTCTTGATGTTGATGAATTCTGGGCATATAGATTAGATTGTTTTGGTGATTCAAAAGAGAAAAAATACCCAGAATTTAGACTTAAATCTAATGAAGTATCCAGAAAGGATTTGCGTTTAGAATTTGTCGAATCTTTGGGAACACCAAGTGATAACACATTTATTGGTATTGATATAACTGATGATACTCGATGGTTCGAACAACCAGATCAAGTCGAAAAATTATTACCACGTGATAGACTTTATACTACAGTAACAGTAGTTGAAAAAATCGAAGATGTTGTTAATTCACCACAGTATTTCACAATCGCCAACATAACACCTGAAGATGATAAGTACGTTGAATTGTCATCTCCAGCAGATTTCGCAATTATAACATATCTGGCAGCATCTGGTACTAATTTTGACCAACGTGCGGAGTTTACCGAAGGTGTTGAATTTGAATTTGTAACTAACACTCTTATTAAATTCATAGGTGAAAAGAACCCGGATACCTTTACGGACATTACTATATACACGCTCACATATAACTATGATGCTCAGAACCCAGCGAATATAATTAATCGAAAAACTAACACTGTAGTTACGGAAGTTCCATTTTGGAATCCATCAAGGGGTCAATATTACAGTGGTGCAATATATGGTGTCAATTTTCAAAAATCTACAGACCCCGCAATATATACCGAATGGGTAGAATCTGTACCAAGCACATATACATATACATGGAATTCTAATTTCAAAAATAATATTTGGTTTGATACTAATTTAGAATACTATCTACCATATGATGACTCCAATATAACAACCAACATTGATAGTAGGATAAACAACTGGGGGAAATTGTCAAACTTTGGTGAAGTTAGGGTTTATCAGTGGACGGAAAGTGATGTATTGCCATCAGAATATGATGATCAATCAATACAAAATAATAATGATAATTCATTATTAATAGATGAGCGAAAAACTGGTATAAGTAGAAAGGTTGTGTATAGAAATGATGGTACCAGTGTATCACCAATATGGGTTGAAGAAAGGGATGAAGTTTTTGAATTCATTGCTGAAATAGTAGAGACTTCTGGTGATAATTCATTAACAGGAAAGGGTGCACCATTAACCGCAGTCTACGTATATGTTGATGGTGTTGGAAGTAACACTGATACATTTACATTCAATGACACAACATTTAAAGATTTAGCTGACTACGTATCCGGTGATACTGGAATATCACCGATTTCCCCTGCACCCAATCAAGGTAAAACTATACAGGTTGTCAGTAGAGCAACACTACCAACTCCCCAACAATTAACAGATGTGGATTATAAAATAGATACCCCATTTACGGCGGTAAACAGAATCGACCCAATCACCGGAAGGTCAATACCTAAATATTATTTCTGGGTAGAGGATACACTTAATCCACTGCCTATAACAGGAGGCTCTACATCAAAGACAACTGCTAAAAATATTAAAGATGGTTTGGTAAATATACCAACACCATATATGATCCCTAATAATATAGTTGACATTACTACAACATCATTTTCTAAATTATTTACCACAAATAAACCAACAAAAGAGAATACGGTATCATATGAATATCCATTAGTATACAATCAATTAATAATAAAAAGTATTGGTAATAATGTACCAAATGAAGATTTTTATACGTTACGATTCACAAAGGATTATACCTTACGGGATAGACTTTTGGATACTGAAGACGACGTATCTGATTTAGAAAGGAAAAATCTTCACTGGGAGTGGAAATTATTTAGAGAGAAGCAATTTGAGAAGATTGACCGTAACTTATGGAATGCAATAACTGAATCTATTCTAGGTTTTGAATATGATGGAACTGATATTGGTGCAAATGTAGCTGTATCACCGACACCAACCGTGACACCAACCGTGACACCAACATTGACACCATATATACCACCATCAGCATCCCCAACACCGGGAGTAACACCAACCCCAACACCAACAGGTACAGCACCTGTAACGCCATCTCCAACAGCATCGGTTACACCAACTGGTACACCTGCTGGAACGCCTGCTGTTACAAGCACACCTGCTGGAACGCCTGCTGTAACGCCAACACCAACACCAACACTAACTCCAAACGTTACAAGCACACCTGCAAGCACACCACCTGCAACACCACCAGTAACACCTGCCGGTTCAGCTCCTGTTACCGTAACACCAACCAACACACCAGTGGCAACTGCACAACCAACACCAACCCCATCACCAACTGATAATACTGGTGTGGTTCTTGGTGATAGGGCATTTATAAACATAGACACCGCTCCAGATGTGTCATCGCAGATCACAATAGGATTTGAACCTAATGGTAGATTGGGGTACAGAATAGGACAGGGAACTGGATTAATATACATACCGGGAACATGGTGGTCAACATCACCAACAACAACATCATTGGGTGGTTTTTATGATATTAGAATAGATTATTTAACTGGAAATCCAGCTAATCAGGTATTTGGACCATCACCCGGAATATGGACTAATTTGGGAACTGCAAAGACTTTCTTGTGGTCACAAGATGTCGCAGGGTTGTATAATGCATCAATACAGGTACAAATACGAGACTCTAATACCCAGATAGTTAAGGATAGTGCTGTTTTTTCTATTCAATTGCAGGCTAGAACATCATTTGTTGATAATGGTTCTGGATTTGGTAGAATAGATGACGATAGGTAAATAATATGCGATTTGAATATACACAAGGGTTAGCTTATAACACAACTGCTTCTAATTTTTTAGAACGCAATGTTACTGGTGGTGTGGATATAAGTATACCTAAGACATCAAATATATCTGTGATCTTCTCACATGGTGAAGGTAACTATTTAGTAGAACAAGGTAGATTGGCAAAGGCATGGAACTTTGCATTTTCTGACACATCATCATATTGGCTATATTTTGATATTGATGTGTTGGATGCTAAGTTAACATATGGGTTTACAACACTGGCACCCAAATTTGGTTTAACACGCCCATCAACACCAACAACTGGTGAAAATTTCTTTGATAAAAATATTAATAAAATGCTAGAATGGAACGGTGGGAGATGGATTGAAAAAATACGTGTGTTTGCAGGTAGTTTAAAAAATGGCAACCTTACTACCAATAGTTCAAGAACCCAAGTAGACGCACATTTCGATGTTAATGCTGAAAACATTTCACTATTTAATGCATCACACCCAAGTCGCATTGAATTTGGAAATGGTGATTTTATTTTCTTAACGAATGGTGATAGTATTAATGACATCAATTCATTTAAATTTAAAAGATTGGATTACCCACTCATTGCTGCTCGTGATTTACCTCAATACACGGCAGTAATGTTAGATGATAATGGTGAACTGGTACCCGCAACTAATCGAGAACAAGTAAAGGAAGCTATTGGTATCGTTGATATAGAATATTCTGCCGGTGATGATGTTCTACCAATAATAAGAGGATTTATAAGCGACCCATCATTTTTTGCATTTTCTGAAAGTGCAATGTGGCCTCTGTTTACAGACGATAGTGGTGCAATAACTCCAACAGCACCAACCACATCCGCACTACAGAAAATAGGATTTGTTGTAAATGTTAATACTATGTACGTTGATATAACTCCAAAATTATTAATTATTGGTGTCACACCACCTAATGTTACAGTAACTCCAACTCTAACCCCATCAGCTACGGTAACTCCAACTCCAACTGTTACACCAACAGTAACCCCATCACCATCACCATCACCATCAGTATAAAATATAAATACTATAAAAGAGAATATTTATGTTAACTAATATAAGACAAGGTATAATACAATCCCCTGATAGTGGCAGGTTCTTAGTTAATACTTCTAAGGGTATTGATATTGTACTAAATTCACAGTCATTATTATTTACATTGGCAAATGGCAGTATAGATTATATCCATTACGAGTCTGAAGATATAACAAGTGCGTGGACCAACACATTTACATCAAGAACTAACTTTTGGTTATATATTGATATCAATACCACTACTGCCAAACGGACATTCGGTAGTACATCAATTGCACCATCATCTGGTAATACTAGACCATCATCACCATCAAAAGATCAACATTTTTTTAATTATTCCAATAATAGTATGGAAGTTTGGAATGGATTTGAGTGGAATATAGTATTGCGTGTATTCATCGGTAAACTAATTTCAGGTAAAGTTGAGGAATATCAAGTGGGTACACAGGTTAGACTATATAGTCAGAGATTAGCAGGTGAAATTCTATTTGATGAAAATATTGAACCAATGTTCGATAGTGATGGTAAGTTCGTAACTAGTGAAACACCTGTTAAAACTGTTGACAGTGGAGACTATTCATTTAAACTTGATGTTAAACAAATACGAGCAAGAGCCATTGATAATATTCCTAAATATCATGGGGTTACATGGAAGGGTAATGGTAAATTAGGTATAGCTGTAAGGGACTCAGATAATAGGGGTGACTGTGTTGGACTGGCAGCAAATAACATATTTAAAAATGAAATAAGTACGTTTATTACGTCTGGATATGTAACCAATGAAGAATGGAACTTCGCAAATAGAGCTGGCACACCAGTATACTTAAGTGAGTCTGGTGCAGTTACAGATGTCATCCCAAGAACAGGTAGAATAATACAGTTTTTAGGAACAATAACTACCCGTAATACAATTTATCTAGCAATAAAAGACAAAATGTTAGTTAATGGACCTATATTATCACCAACACCAGAACCTTCAATTACACCATCATCCTCACCACCACCACCATTCACTGGTGGTTTATATAGTCAATATTTTCTTGATGAAACCGCAGATGAAATAATATTAGGTGCAGCATCTGATGGTAACTTCACAACATATGCAGTAGGTTCTACCACTACAACGGGTGTGACTAATGGTATTTTATTTGAAATAAACCATGCAAATAATAGCAATGTAGTAGTCAAATCTAAGAAATTTGCAGGTGATGCAAATATCAGTGAACTAAATAGAATAGTATATCATAATGATGAGTTATATATGTCTGGTACTGTTGATGGATATACATTTCTTATGAAAACCAATCTAAATTTTGATATTATATGGCAACAAGTTTTTGATTCAGCATCAAGCACATCAGGGGAACCAACGGTAAATAATTACGGTGCAAAAATTGAAAACTTCATAATAGTAAATGAAAGCGGAACCGATTATATATATTCTTCTGGTTTTATAGAGCGCGAGAACTTTGGAATTTCACAAACTGATTTTCATATTGCAAAATATGATATGAGCGGAAATATATTATTGCAAAATGGAATTCGTCGAGCATCTAACTTCGATGCATATGCTAAAAGTATAAAGGAAGAAAATGGATATATTGTAGTAACTGGGCATCTTCAACAGCCGTTTTTTTCCCCAAGTACTGCAATATTTACGGTTAGAAGGGATGATATTGCATTGATCGACGGTAGGCTAATAGGAACTACACCCTTTGGAATCGAAGCATTGAGAACAGATGATACATATTATATCATAGTTAACGAGGGTTTTGTCAGTTCAATAGCATCAATGGATATAGCCACATCTAATTTAAATTGGGCTAAGGGTTCTAATAATGGTGAATTAACTCAAATTGATATTAACTCAGATAATACAATACTAACCATAACAGGTCAGTCAACGTCGAGTAAAATCCCCATATCGATGCGACTTGATGCGTCTACAGGTGAGGTTATAGATGGATTCACACTATCTGCAAGTTCTACACCACCTGTAAGAAACGGAATATTTAATAAATTAATTGTTGATGATAGTAACAATGTTTTTGCATATGGTGCAATGGTTCATAATGATAATTCTACAACTCAAATGATTTCACTTGTTGGTAATTCTTATGGACAGTCTAATAATGGGGTTGGGATTTCTATCTCAGATATCAAACTTGACCAGCGTAGTACTGCACTTCCAAATTCGTTGACTAATGATTCTACTGGAACTGAGACACGTGGTGGGGACGCATCTGCAATACAACTTACTGCATTAAGCTATACATTTACAGACACTAATATAATATCTGAAAGTACCGAATTTGATGGTATTGTTACACCAACCCCAACACCAACCCCAACCCCGACTCCATCACCGTCAGTATAAATAGTATAAAGGGTATAAAATGTTAACAGTAATTAGACAAGGAATAATAGAAATCAACGCACCTACTAACTTTTTAGAGTTATCTGGTGATGATGTAAATATTATTGCTAGTACTGGAAGCACAATATTTACATTTGCAGATATTGATACTAATTATTTACATACTGAAAATAATGATGTGACTCCTGCATGGGAAGGTCCATTTGATTCTTCTGATAGATGGTTGTATATTGATTTAGATGTGACAACCGGAATAAGAACATTTGGTACTACAATTGTAGAACCACAATTTGGAACATCTAAACCCCAAAACCCAACAACAGATTTACATTATTTTGATTTAGATGCTAATGTAATGTATGTGTGGAATGGTAATAGTTGGGATAGGAGAATTCGGGTTTTTGCTGGAACATTAGAAGATGGTGTCACATTAACTGAGTATGCGGTTGGTTCTCAGGTAGGATTAACGGGTTCATTTTCAATCGGAGCTATTGTTACAGATTTAACTTCTAATATTAAGAGGGCCAATGGGACATTCCTCACTACAGAAACACCATTGTCAAAAACATTTAACGAAACAAATAACAGTGCACAGGAAGCTAGAATATTTAGGGCTAAAGCAAATACAGGTATACGTAAATTTCAACCAGTTGTATATGTAGAATCAAATGAAATTAAACCAGCTAGTTCATTGGATGTTTCTTTAGGTGGATGCATTGGCATTGCTACAATGGATATGAAAATGGGTGATGTAAGTGATGTATATAGATACGGATATATAGAAAATTCAGAATGGAACTTTACAGAATCTCCCGGAACATCATTATTTCTTAATAGGCAGAATGAAATAACTAGTAACACCCCTAATGTTGGATACATTCAAAAGCTTGGGCATGTTGTTTCTGCAACTAAAATATTTCTAGATATTCAAGAACGTGTCATTGTTGGTGTTATACCACCCTCATCAACCCCCTCATCAACCCCCTCATCAACCCCAACAGTCACACCAACCCAAACGGTTACTGTGACACCGACCGTTACTGTGACACCGACCGTTACAGTAACCCCAACGGCCACAGTAACCCCAACTCCAACAGTATCACCATCCGTAGCAGGTCCACAACCATTCATATCTGAATGGACTACAACCGGGGCTGGCGAATCAATAGAATTGCCACTAAGAGCAACTGGTGGTTATACTTTTGATGTGGACTGGGGTGATGGGGACAATGATACAATAACAACATATAATCAATCCGAAGTAACACATACGTATGCGGTGGCAGATACTTATACTGTAACTATTACTGGGACAATAATAGGATTCTCATTTAATGGACCAGTTGACGCTACAAAGATAACAAACATTTCACAATGGGGAACATTACGATTAGGAAATGATGGTGGGTATTTTAATGGATGTACCAATCTAACTATAACTACACCCGATGACACACTTGATATGACAGGAACTACAAATTTATTCCGAGCATGGCGACAATGTGAAAGTATGACTTCATTTCCACTAATAGATACTAGTAATGTTACCAATTTTACTTCAGCTTGGGAAGAGTGTTCTTTACTTTCAGAGTTCCCACTAATTGACACTAGTAGCGCATTATCATTGGAATATACTTGGTCGTATTGTGGCTTAACATCATTCCCATTAATAAACACTGCAAGTGTAACTGATTTTGAAGGAAGCTGGGAAGGATGTTCATTACTTGCAACCTTCCCATTAATTGATGTGAGTGGGGCGACATTACTAGCATTTACTTGGAATGCATGTGGATCACTCACATCATTTCCACTAATAGATATTTCGGATATAACTGTGTTGCAAGCAACATGGTTTAACTGTACTGGGCTAACTAGCTTTCCAACGATGGACTTTACTAACGTAATAACACTAAATCAACCGTGGTCGGGCTGTACAAGTTTAACAACATTAGGCACTGATTTCGGACTCACAATGGGCAATGTTACTACATTTACCTCAACATTTTCTTTTGCTCCATTAAATACTACTTCTTATGAAGCACTACTAGTTGATTTGGAGGCAGTTAATGCGACTAATAGTGTATTCTTTAGTAGTGATGGTACTTATAATGACCCTAGTGCCGGTGCAACCGCTAGGCAGGCTCTTATTGATGATCACTCATGGACATTTTTCGGTGACTCTAGCATATAATTAATTTACAAGTTATTAGATTTTTTATAAATATTATAAACAATACTAATTGAGGTAATACATGAAACATTTAGGTAATTTGGAATTAAGTCAATCTAGCCAAATTCTAGGAAATAAAACAGAATCATTATCCACGGCACCTGACTTTATAGAGGTTGATGAATCTAGATTAATTTATAATACTGGAGCTAAAACACTTCAGTATAACAATGGAACTGAATGGAAAACTTTACTATCGGGACTTGATGCCACATCATCTGTAGTACGTAACACATTTGGATCAGACCTAGCCAATGCTGATTTATCATTTAACCCAACAGCTATTAATGAATTGGATAATATTGATGGTCTTAATGGTAACAGTGGAATATATGATGTCATAGTTCAATTAGATGCTGCAATAACATCACAGCTTAGTAATTTAATTGGAGGTGTTACAGTAAATTTAACCGATCTAGTAGATAATGAGATTTTATTTTATGATGGTAGTGAATTTGTAAATGGGCCACTTAGTGGCCTGATTGGTGAACTGGAAATCAATATTAACCAATTGAATAATGTTACCTTAGAAGACCAATTAGAAAACGACATATTAATATTTCGTGGTGGTGTGTGGAATAACACTAGACTATTTTATAAGTATGATGACACTAGTGGGTTGAATAGTACATTCAGCATAACACATAGTATTGGACAAAAGTATTGTCATGTTGATATAATTGATAGATCGACAAGCACAGAATCTATCATAGACCCATCATTAGTAACATCAATAGTTTTTACAGATGAAAACACTATTGATGTTACATTAACTGAAACAAAGGCAGTTAGTATTATTGTTACTGGATTACAGCAATCTTAAGCTGAAAATGGATAATCGATCTTAGGGTGTGATATATAATCAATAAAGTCGAAATCATTAACACTCACCCATGTTTCTAAATCCTCAAGTGATCTAATATTAGGATTAATCCATAATGTGGGTGGATCAAATGGGACTCTTTCAACCTGTTCTTTTGCTAATTCCATTTGGTCGGCATAAATATGAATATTCCACATCATATGCGTAAATTCACCAGCCTCCAAACCAGTTATTTGAGCCACAATTTTTAACAATAGTGCATAACTTGCAATATTCATAGGTATACCCAATGGAACATCACATGATCGCTGATACATACACATATCTAACTTACCATCTCTAATACCAAACTGATAAAACATATGACATGGTGGTAAGGCTTGTAAATGGACTTCACCCGGATTCCAGTGAGATACTATTAACCGTCGATCATCTACACCACTACTAAGTTTATCAATACAATTTTTTAATTGATCTACTGAATCACCACCCAAACCACTCTTCCAGTCCCTAGCCTGAACACCATAAATTCTACCAAGGTCATCTTCACCCTTACGATTTGGATTTTTCAGCCAATCAACTGATTCATTAGCATTGGCATTCCAAAAATTACACTTTAAGTCTCTAAAATCTTTAGCGTTATCTACACCTCGAATAAAACCAATAAGTTCACCAATCATGGCCTTAACAGCCATTTTTTTAGTTGTAAGTAGTGGAAATTCACCAGATGATAAGTCAAATTTCATCATATCACCATGATAAAAATAACAACCTTTGCCAGTTCGTTCATTCTCTCTATATGATCCATTACTCTGGATATTTTTTATTAAGTCAATATATTGTGTTTCAAAGTTATTCATAATTCTCCGTTTTAATATTTACTATAGTTTATTTCTAAACACTCATTTAATACAATTTTAAGTTCATCATAATCTGCATACTCTGGTAATGTCATAGTTTCACTTATCTTCATAACATGCTTTATTTTCCTATCAGTATAGGATAGGAATTCATCCAACGTAAGTTTGGCTAACTTTATTGGATTTAATATTTCACTATTGACATCTATTTCAAGGTCATGATTTTTAATCACATACTCAGCCTGCAATAACATTCTAACAATATGGTACGCACCCTTAACATCATACCCATATTTATCTACATTATCCTGACGTGAGGCTTGTACTTCTGTGAGTTTTTTATAATGTCCTCTAGCGAAACCAAGCATTTTATACACAGCATATTTAGATAAAAACAATTTACGATTATCGTAAAAGTGTTCACCTTCTTCCTCCATGTGTAAAATACACGATGGAGGTGTAAAGACCGTATCTATAATATTAGGATTACCTTTTAATGCAAGGTCTGCATATTTTACAAGACTATATAATGTCACATCATACTCAATACCATCATGTTTTATGTGGTGAATAGAATAACTGTCAAATGTTGGTCTTGCTGGACCAAATCCAATTATATGACCTTCCAGATGTGGGAAAAACATTTCTCTTGGGCATATATATATACCCTGAATATCTACATCAGAACCATCATTATCTACACCATAAGATGTTGAACCTGATATAACCTCAAATATCGGGTTAGTTGCGAATGCTGGTAATTCTTTAGGGTTTTTATCTCTGTGATCAAAATTATCTAAAAGACCCAGCTCATCAAGCTTTTTTATTTTTGAAGTCATTATTTTCTCTTATATGTGAATTATCATTGATTGTATATGATATAAATATAGTATATCAGGAATATATATAAATGTCAATTTTAAAAGATAACATAGGTGTGGGTCTTAAAGGTCATGTTAAGATAATAGATGAATCTACTGGTAAGGTATTACTGGATCAGGATAATGCAATTCATCCACAAAATATGACCAGAATCATAGCACGTAAATTAGCCAATGAAAGCAATTCCTTTTTCTATCGCATTGCATTTGGTAATGGTGGTACATTTGTTGATGCTGGTTCTAATGTAACAACACGTAGACCGAATGATGGTAGTAATGGTGCTGGTTGGGAAGCTAGATTATACCGGGAAATATACTCTGAAATAATTGATGATAGTAGCCCCAATTTTGGCATTGACCCCGGTTCTGCTGGACCTGATAATGTTAGAGTTGGTGGAAAATCATCACCATTAGGTGACGCTACAGGTTTAGGTGTATTTTCTGAAGAGAATGCCATAGATTCTAGTGTCGTTGTTAATATGAATATAAACGAATCGGAGCCAATCGGACTAGAACCATTTATTTTTGATGAAATTGGAATATATAGCGAGGGTCTACAGGCAATCAATACGTCAGGTGTGGCATCTATTGATGTTGGCTCTAAAGTGTCTACAGATATCATATCCCCACCACTAGCAGCATCTACTAGCTACGTTGTCCGTGTTGACATAGATGGTACTGAGCGTGATGTTGAAATAACAACCCCAGCATCAGGTTCTGGTAGTGCAGGTGCGTTCACATATGGTGACTTTTGTGAAGCTATGAACACTGGATCATGGGATGACGGTGGTACACCTTTTAGTTTCACAGATAACCTTGGAGCTTTCTTTCTTATAACCGATACCACTGGTGGGCAATATCCATCTATAAGTGGACAAGACTCTGGTGGATTACTAACAATACAGAGTAAATCGAACAGTATAGGCTCATCCATATCATTCCCTAATTCACCAAGTGATATTACCATTGGCGGATCACCTAACATAGTATATTTATTGGCAAATAGTTTGTGGGCCAAAACTAATGTACAGCAGTTAAATGGTCAAAATGCAGGTGTTATCAATAGTGATAATGATCTATTGGAGCGAGAAAGACTACTTACCCACATTATTTTCTCTCCCATAACCAAATCCACATCAAGTATTATACGAATAGTATACACCGTTACAGTATCCACACTTGATTGCATTGAATAAAATTAATACATAGTATCATTTAATTTAAAATATATTCAATATCTTATTGGCAGCACATTCGATAAATATTGTTTATACAATAGATTTGGCAAATTAAATGAACCTAAGAGAATTATTCAGAAATATCAAGACTAAAGAGTTGGAAATTGGCAATCCTGATGGAAAAGTGATATGCCCATATACTCATGTCCAAACTGATCCACTAATTGAGTGGAACGTTAACCATTCTAATAATTCACTTTTACTTGCCGTTCAGGTATATGTTGATGATATATTGGTAGAACCTGATGCGATAGTAATTGACACGCTAAATAGATTCACTGTAAAGTTTCTTGAACCAACTGTAGGTAGGGTTAACTTCGTCATTTTGCGTACAGATAATGGTGAATGTGGTGATATTGTGGTTACACCGACACCAACCGCCACAGTGACACCAACATTGACACCAACTACCACAGTGACACCAACTATTACACCATCTGTAACGGTTTCACCAACTATTACGCCAACTGTAACCGCAACAACTGATTTAACACCTACAGTAACAGTAACTCCAACTGCCACACCTATTGGTTCAGCAACACCAACACCAACAGCTCCGGTAACACCATCTATTACACCAACTAATAGTATCACACCTACACCATCTTTTACACCGGGGCCATCGTTCGGTGCTACACCTACACCAACGGCCACTGCAACAGCAACACCTACAGCAACACCAACACCAACGGCCACTGCAACAGCAACACCTACAGCAACACCAACACCTACTGTAACAGTAACACCATCACCATCACCATCACCATCTGACGTATCAGCACTTATATTAGACGAGGCAATAGTGCGATATAATTTTGGAGCTTCAGAGTTTACTGGACTAATTGCCGATGGTATTAATAATATTTCAGTTGGTACAGTTGATCCATATGTGATATTCACAAGTGGTGGCATATCAACTCCAAATTCAGTAGCCTCAGATTTAACAACCGTAATGGATGTACGTGCGTATGTAAGAAAAACTGATTATAATGCAGGTATGGTTACAGAAATTATAGCATCAAAGTGGAATGTGGTTAGTAATCAACGTGGATTTGCATTCGGTTTCAAAAATGATAAGTTAGTATTATCTATATCTGATAATGGTTCAACCATTGAAGAACAATTATCAGCCGATGTTCTACCATATGCTAATAATACATGGAAATGGTTACGTTTTACATACGACGGTACAGTATCTGAACTAAAATTTTATGATTCAGATGATGGCACAAATTGGAATCAAATAGGTACTACCATATCAACAACAGCTACCACGGCATTTAGTAATACTTCTGATTTGTATGTGGGTGATGTAAGTTCAAATACTGAAACGTTAGATGGGGCTATACAAAGAGTAGAATTTCATGATACTATAGATGGCATTACACCGGATGTACTTTTTGATGCAACTGAAAGAGTTTCGGGTAATTCATGGCTTTCATCAATAGGTGAAACATGGACACGGGACATAGATTCCACATTCTTTGTAGATTCCACACCTAAACACCACGTATATTTACCAAGTGGGTCAGGAAATTCTGTAGGCACAACGGCATATTCACCAAGTGGTGATTTAGACCTACAAATTGAGGTTGCTCCTGATAGTTGGGACACTGCTTCTACACAAACTTTAATCGCCAGATATGACACTGACACTGACACTAGGGCGTTCGAATTTTCAATCGATGGTACTGCGAGTAATGGACTTAATCTGAATGTTTCCGATGATGGTACGTCACAAGAAGCTTTATATTCTGGGTCAATATTACCATTTGTTTCTGGTCAGCGAATATGGCTAAGAGCAACATACAACACATCAACCACTACAGCTAACTTCTATTACTCAGACGATAATCGCACCACATGGCAATCACTAGGTACCGATTCAGGTACAATAGCAAGTATATTCAGCACTGCGAACCCATTATACATTGGAGCATCAAATGATGGTACCACAAACACTTGGTCAGGTAAAGTATATCGTGCGGTAATATATGAAACTGTAGATGGAATCACACCCGTAAAAGACTTTAATCCATCAAATAAGACGTTATTCTCTGATACTGATTGGTTGGCACCAACAGGTGAAACATGGACACCAGAAGGAACCTCAATAATTAGAGAGGAATTTGACCTAGATACCACACTAGATACAAATGATAACATGATACTTCCACCGGGAACGCTATACTTAAATGGCAATTCTGGAACTTATGGTGAAAGTATAGATGTTGATATAATTGCAGACTTAACCTTAATTGCATATGTATCCCTAGATGATGTAACACCAGCATCCACATCCACAATAATATCAAAGTATGTTGTCGCAGGTGACAATAGGGCATTTAATTTCAATGTTGACAGCAGTGGAAATCTTAGCATTTTAATATCGAGTGATGGTACTGCTGCTAACACTGATACTATAACGTCATCAGTAATTCTTCCTGCCACAGCAGGGGTCTTATTATGGGTGAGGGCATCATTTGATGCTACCAATCAGGAAGTAACCTTTTTCACATCAACTGACCCTAGTAATATACAGATGGGTAGCATGACTTGGACTGAACTTGGGGTAGCACAGGCTACTACAGTATCATCAATAAACACAAACTCAATTAATATAGAATTAGGTTCCTCTGAACTTGGTACATCTAACATGTGGACTGGTACTATATCAAAAGTGTATGCAATTAATAGCATAAACCCATTGGATGACGCCATAATAACATTTGATGCAACTGAATATGTAGATTCAAATACATTATCATCTCCAAATACATTTATATCTCATGGTACACAATGGTCATTATTTGGAGATTATGTCATTCAAAATAGTAAATATAACTCAATATTCACCTTCGGTGATGGTGGATTTGAAACATCTATATCAGATAACCTTAGCCCACCATTTACAATAATGTTTAATGCTAAATTCACTGACATATCACCATCAGCAGACCAGATAATTTTCGATTCTAGATCATCTGCAACTAATTTTATCAAAATATTTACCGACTTTTCTAACAGTAACAATATAACTCTTGAGACTAATGCTGGTGCTGTAGTAATACCTGAATCTTACCATAATAGTTATAGGGTGCATAAAATACAGGTTAATTCTTCCGGTGTTATTTACACTATAAGTGGTATTGGAACAATATCACAAGATAGTATAATTGGTTTAGTTGAATTTGTAACGCTATTATCTGATCGTAGTGCCGGTGATAATGGGTCTATGATGTTTGGTGATGTCTTGATATGGGACGGTATATTAAATGTATCAGACACTAATACTGCATATGAATATTTAATTAGTCAGACAGTATCACCATTCGATAAATCGGTAGTACATTATAAATCTGAAAACGTGCAATACTCGAATGAAAGTATAGTTGGTATTAAAAATTCAGCTACTGGCTTAGGAATACCATATGCTAGATATGATGGAACATCTGGCAACCATTTATCCACCCCTGATTCTACAAGCGTTTCATTGAATAGTGATTTCGATATTAGAATTTGGTTACAATGTGATGATTGGGCCACTTCAACTACACGGACATTAATATCAAAATATGATGCAACTGGTTCTGATAGATCATATATATTTTATATTGATAATTCAAATAATTTAGCATTAACTATAAGTGATGATGGTGCGTTTGATGCTGGCAATGATGTTTCATCAGGTACAGTAATATCATATGCCAATGGGACTCCGAAATGGGTGAGAGTAACATATGATTCAAGTGTTCCAGAAGTCCAGTTTCATGATTCTGATGATGGTGAAACATGGGACACGGTAGGCACTGCACAGTCAGTACTTGCAACATCAATACATGATAGTACTATAACATTAGAAGTTGGTTCAGGTGAGTCGGG
>Ga0136601_1000165_pt1 | contig 33939 bp, 39 predicted proteins | sample AntRauMFilla2699_FD_181020 | JGI IMG/M metagenome (GOLD analysis project Ga0136601, IMG submission 181020) | Saline lake microbial communities from Rauer Islands, Antarctica - Metagenome Filla 2 #699 | ecosystem: Environmental > Aquatic > Non-marine Saline and Alkaline > Saline | place...
TGATTCGTGGTGAGAAGGGAACCGATGTTGAGCTGAGTATCTTCCGAGAAGGAGCAGGTCAGCTTTTGGAGATCTCGGTGACGCGTGACACGATCACCATCCCGACTATTGAGACAGAGTTACGTGACGACGCGTTCGTGATTTCTTTGTACAGCTTCAATGCACTGGCTGAGATGAGGATGCAAGAGGCGCTGCGTGAGTACACGCAAAGTGGTACCAAGAAACTTATCCTTGATCTACGAGGTAATCCGGGTGGATACCTACAAAGTGCAGTAGCTATCTCTTCCTACTTCTTGCCAGCCGGAGAAGTCGTGGTTCGCGAACAGTTTGGTGACGGACAAAGTGAAGAGGTATATCGTTCACAAGGTCGTACACTGCGCCAGTTTGCCCCTGAAGAGATGGTGGTCTTAGTCAACGGAGGTTCGGCATCTGCGTCTGAGATCGTGGCGGGGGCTCTGCAAGACTATGGGGTGGCGACACTTATAGGTGAGACTACCTTCGGAAAAGGATCGGTGCAAGAACTAGTTGAGCTCCCCGACGGGTCGTCACTTAAGGTTACTGTGGCACGCTGGCTTACACCAGACGGACGATCAATTTCACTCAAAGGTCTAGAGCCAGATGTGGTGGTAGAGCGGACAGTGGAACAACTCCAAAATGATGAGGACCCACAACTAGACGCAGCGATCGAATGGGTAAATGGTAACAAAGACATAGCAGAGACGGCGACCACTACCGCGTTGTTTGTAGAGTAGTAGTTGCTAAAAATAGTGGAATGTAGAAAAAGAAAAAAGGGGCAAGCGCATGCGCTTGCCCTTTCGCTCACTCTGTCGCGGTCAATATACGTGTTGTCAGTTCACATGTTGGCAAACTCTTTGTTTTGCCTTGTGACGACATCGCGATGTAAGGGGTATCATCGATGCCAAAGTAAGCCAGCATCATGTTATGACCATTCATACTCTTTAGGCATGTGGTGCTGGTGATAATTCGCTCACCGTACATTGAATCGATGTGGTACATAATATTGGTTATTTCGTGAGGAGTACGGTGATACTCAGCCAAAACCCCATTACGAGAGTCGGTCAACCTGATTCCGTCGTGTAACTCCCACTGGCCGTGGTAGTAGATTTTGTCGTTGGGCCAGCAAACAAAAGTAATGTGTTCACAAGATTTGCTGAGGATACGAACAGTAGGATCGCCCAAGTGAGGATGAAAACTGATCCAGGGTAAGTTTTCGGTTGCCATCCTCATGAAACAGATGGACGCCGCTTCTTCTGTAAGATGGGTCGTGGTCTTACTCATGAAAACCTCCAAGCTGATGTATGACTGTTGTCGTTAAGATCGTTCTGGAAGCAGCTTATAGTAGTATAACAAAAAGACCAAACGTCTTCTTTCTTCTTCAAATTATGCTATAGTAGCCGCCATAGCAGTAAGTAGCTGAAGAAAAACATGAAAGTAATATTACTACGAGATGTGGCTAAGGTAGGTCGTAAAAACGATGTCGTTGAGGTACCAAACGGGTACGGACTCAATAAATTGATCCCGCGAGGACTGGCAAAGGCAGCTACCGAAGAAAACCTAAAAGCAGTGGCTCAGATGTCAGAACGCAGTCAGGAAGTGACGGCAGCTAGCGCACTAGTTTTTTCTGAACTCATTGCAGCCCTAGAAGACAAAACTGTTGAGATAGCAGAGGAAACAAACGAAGAAGGACGTCTCTTTAAGGCTGTTTCTGCTGTAGAGGTGGCAGAAGCAATCAGTGCTGCAGCTGATAAACCGGTACAAGCTGAACAAATTATCCTCGGCGACCCGATCAAGTCGGTTGGAGACCATGTCGTTACCCTTGCTTCAGGTGCAGAAAGTCGCAAGCAAACTATTACTGTTGTTTCTAAGTAACCATGAAAAGCACAGCTACACTAATCTGGGTCCTAGTTATTTCCGCGGCATTAGTTGGTGGACTGACCTGGTTGTCGACATATGAAGCAGCTGAACCAGAATTACTTACCAATGAGAGCGGAGAAGTAGAGCCGTTCGCGGGACCATTTGCCAATCCCGAAGAAGCAGAAGTAAATATGAATCCTATGGAACTATCATCAGAAGGAAATCCAGTCGCAGTCTTTACCACTAATCAAGGTACCTTTGAGATCGAGCTTTTTGCTGACCAGATGCCAATTACGGTGGGTAACTTTACTAAGCTGGTGGAAGAAGACTATTACGATGGAACGAAGTTTCACCGCATCATTGAAGGCTTCATGATCCAAGGTGGTGATCCAAACTCAAAAGGTCCCGACACCAGCACCTACGGTACCGGTGGTCCTGGGTACACTATTCAAGACGAGTTTGTTGAAGGAGAACTCTTAACAAACACAGTCGGAACGATCGCTATGGCCAACACCGGTCAGCCCAACTCAGGCGGTAGTCAGTTTTTCATCAACACCGCGAACAACATCAACCTGGACTTCGATAAACAACCGCTGACCTCACGACACCCAGTCTTCGGGCGAGTCGTCTCAGGTATGGAAGTTGTGAAGCAAATCGAAGGAGTAGAAACCGGCCCTCGCGACGTACCTGCGGAGCCAGTAGTGATCGAGAGTGTTACGCTTAAAACCGAAGCATAAGGTACGAAGCGAACGGTGCCTATAAAGTAGTTACGTATAAGAAAAGCCGGCGAGCAGAGCTCGCCGGCTTTTCTATGGTACGTAACACTTACGCTGGCATGATGTCCACAGCTTTTTTGGTCACAGTTTGACCATTAAAGCGTGTCTTTCGCATGTTGCGGAATGCAACTTTGCCTGCGATCAGTGCGAAGAGGGTGTGATCCTTGCCCACTCCGACGTTGCTACCTGCTTCAATCTTTGTACCTCGTTGGCGAACAATGATCTGGCCAATCTTTACAGCTTGTCCATCAGCACTCTTGACACCGAGATATTTTGGATTCGAATCACGCAGGTTCTTGGCGGTACCGCCGGCTTTCTTGGTTGCCATACTAAGGTATAATTCGAATTAATATAACGGCGCAAGTATACAGAATATGTGGCAAATAATCAAGGACGTAGTGACTGACGACGCATTTTTCTTTACTCTTATGGTGGTACTGGTCGGAGCGGCCTCGTTTGGGCTCGGTCGACATACGGGACTAGAAGGCGGCATGGTGCAAAGGTTGCACACCGATACTTCAGGTATGGCAGCCGTTGAGGAGGGGAGACGGGCGGCTACGCCGCCCGTCATATCTGGGTCACAAGAGCCAACTGCTCCAGCCACCACCTCACTACAACTGGTCGCTTCGAGAAACGGAACGAAGTACCATTATTTGTGGTGTGCTAGTGCCGGCCGGATCAACGAAGAGAATAAAGTCTATTTCGACTCCTTCGCCGCGGCCCGAGCCGCCGGGTACACCCCAGCTGCTAACTGTGATGGGTTGGAATAGTTACCATTGTATTGGCTTTTGGTGGTGTCTTTCTAGATACTGATTGGTGGCAGAGAAATGGCGGCAGCCAAAAAAGCCTCGGTGGGCCGAGAGCGGGGAAGGGTGTGGTGCAGTCAGTACGAGATGTTCGGTGGTATCAATAAGAACCGCTTTTTTGGCTGCATAGGCTCCCCAGAGCAAGAACACCACGTGTTCCTTCTCATCAGAGATAGTTTCAATGACGGCATCAGTAAACTGCTCCCAACCAAGACCTTGGTGTGAGCCGGGTTGGTCGGCTGCTACCGTTAACGTGGCGTTTAAGAGGAGTACTCCTTGCTTAGCCCAGTGTCGTAAGTCACCCGTATAGGGCATTTCAGTACCCAAGTCATCAACAACCTCCTTATAGATGTTTCTAAGCGACGGCGGCACCTTTTCATCAGTAGGTACAGAGAAAGACAGTCCCATAGCTTGTCCGTGGCCATGGTAGGGGTCTTGCCCGAGAATCACCACTTTCACAGACGGAAGTGAACACAGGTTAAAAGCGTTAAAGATGAGTTCAGATGGAGGAAATACAGTGGTGGTCTCGTACGACTGTCGCACTGATTCACGTAAGGAAAGGAAGTAGTCTTTTTCAAACTCGCTCGCAAGAGCTGCCTGCCAACTGGGTTCTATCTCAACATTCATACCAAATAGTGTAGCAAAGCTGTGCTATATTGCAGCTATGGATACCAATCAACATTTCGATACCACAAACGAGGAAAATATTACAGAGAGTAAAACGGTGGGCGGCTTCGCCGCCCACCCCCTGAATCAAGTGACACCTTTCTCAAAGTACCTCGCTATGGCCCTCTTTATCATCCTGCCGTTTGTCGGTGTTTGGATCGGCTACGAGATGGGTATGGCTAAAGCTGAGTACAATGCTATGAAAGCAACACAGGCACGCGTCTTCTCTAATGATAATATAACCACAGTAAGCGACTCTGAAGACAGTAGAGTTGCGGTTTTGCAAGAGACCAACGGCACTATTACCGAATCCACACAAACGGTGACTGCAGATTCAGTGAGAGACAGTGAGGTTTCGATGGCTGGTTTAGACTTGTTTGCGTATGAAGTGAATAATTATGAAACGATTGCAACATACCAGTCAGTACGCTACCCGCGGTCAGGGAGTACACTGTCAGGAGACTTCAGTTTGGGTTTAAATGAAATGTTAGGACAGTATACGCTCATGTTTCAGCCAGACAACGTTAGCGCTGATATGCTCAATGGCGAAAATCGTTTTGCAGTCTTACCCCTGGGAGACGAAATAGTGGACCTGGTGTTTCCAGATGGTTGTGATGATCAATGTAAAGAGCAGATAAACAGTGCTGGGTTTCAATTTACAGGATCTGGAGATGTAACGAAAGTTGAAATTGTGCTTGATAACATTGGTGTAGGTAGTGCTGGTAATAGAATTGAATTTAGTGCAGACTCATTTGATTTAAATGAGTCATCACAAATATGATCATTCTCGATGTCGAAGGGTCAGGAACTGAGCCCCATATCCACTCCATTGTCTCGATCGGTGCTTTTGACTTCAGCAACCCCGACAACCGTTTCTATGAAGAGTGTCGTATCTGGGAGCAGGAAGAGGAGCGAGCGCACATCATGGACGGTGCTCTAGCGGTAAATGGCTTTACCGAAGCTGAGATTACTGACTCTAGTAAGCAAACCGAAGGGGAAGCAGTTGAGAAGTTTCTAGCTTGGGCAGACACTTGTGCAGATAAAACTATCTGTGGTCAAAACCCTTCCTTTGACCGTGACTTTGTGCGCGCGGCCTGCGGCCGCGCGGGTCTCGCCTGGCCACTGGCGTATCGTACTGTCGACACTCATAGTCTCTGTTACATGCATATGATTAAGCGTGGTTACGAAGTACCTATCGACCCTAAGCGCAAACGTTCGATGCTCAACCTCGACGCCATCCTCAACTACTGTGGCATTACGGAAGAACCGCATCCGCACAACGCTCTGACGGGCGCTCTCTGCCACGGCGAAGTCACCTCACGACTCCTCTACGACAAGAAACTCCTCCCTGAGTTCGAAGCCTTCGAGATCCCGTGGCTGTAGGAACTGAATCACATTTCTCAATTGAGAAAACAGTCCGCAAATGCTACTCTTAATGGGCTATGAAAACTCCTAAGAAAACTACTAAAGTGAAGAAAATGGATGGATTTAGTGCTGATGTTCGGCAGGAAAAACTGGATGCCCTCAAACAATTGGTACCCGAAGCGTTTGCTGATGGAAAGATAGATGTAAAGCGGCTACAAAAACTGGTTGGTGAAGATGTGGTAACTGAAGATGAACGCTATCGACTGGAGTGGTCTGGCAAAGGCGAAGTTTTTGATGAAATAGCTGAACGGTCAAGCTGCACACTTACTCTAGACGAGAAGCGTTCGAGTAAGGACTGGAAAGATTCTGATAATGTTTTTATTGAGGGTGAAAACCTTGAGGTGCTTCGTACTCTACAGAAAGCATATAGCGGTAAGGTAAAAATGATTTACATAGACCCTCCCTATAACACAGGAAACGATTTTGTATATAACGATAACTTCCGTGAGACTGAGGAAGAATATTGTGAAGATGAATGTAATGTTGGAAAGAACGGACTGTTAAAAAAGGCATACAAATTAAATTCACGAGACGGTGGGCGTTTCCACTCAAGCTGGCTTTCGATGATGTATCCTCGTCTGTATCTTGCTCGAAACCTTCTTCGTGAAGATGGGGTAATTTTCACATCTATTGATGATAACGAGGTTCATAACCTGAGAATGATAATGAACGAGATATTTGGTGAAGAGAATTTTATTGCCCAGATAACATGGAAGAATGTTACTGATAATAATCCATCTAATGTTGCGATTGAACACGAATATATCCTTGTATATGCTAAATCAAAAGCTAGCATAGAGCCCGCTTGGAAATCTAAACTTTCAGACGTCAAGGACATACTTACAGAAAAAGGTGACGAGTTGACAAAGAAACATAAAGACCCTAATGTCCTGCAAGAAAAATACACAGAGTGGTTCCGTGAAAATAAGAGCCAATTATGGCCACTAGAAAATTATAAATTTATAGATTTGAACGGAGTTTACTCAGGAGAAAGAGGGGTGCACAACCCTGGACAAGAAGGCTATCGATACGACATCATTCACCCAGAAACAAAAAAGCCATGTAAACAACCATTGTTAGGTTATCGTTTCCCAGAATAAACCATGCAAAAGATGATTGATGAGGGAAGAATAATCTTTGGTGAAGACGAAGATAAGTTGGTCGAGATTAAAGTATACGCCAAAGACTATAAACAAAAGCTAAGTTCCGTCATTAATCTCGACGGGAGAGCTGGAACTAATGAAGTTAAAGAGCTTTTTCCAGAAGCAGAAAAAGTTTTTACAAATCCAAAAAACACGCAACTCCTAGAAAAGCTATTCTCTTTTGTTTGTGATAAAGAAGATACAATTTTAGACTTTTTTACTGGTTCAGCTTCAACTGCACATGCAGTAATGAAGTTAAATGCAGAAGATGACGGTAGGAGAAAATATATATGTGTGCAAATACCAGAGAAAACCTCTGATAAATCAGGAGCAAAAAAAGCAGGATATGAGAAAATATCTGACATTGCTATTGACCGCATCAAAAAGGCTACTGCAAAAATTACAAAAGACCATCCAAAATTTAAGGGTGATTTAGGTTTGCGGGTGTACCGAGAAACCGAGTCACACTTTCCTCAGTGGCACTCACAAGTATTTAAGTCTGACGAAGACCTTGAGCAAGCAATGATTGACTACAGCAAAGCTGAACCTAAGGGAACCTCCTTTGATAGAGCGACTGAGGTACTCCTAAAACTAGGCTACCCTCTTACAACTACAGTCGTTGAAAAAGACGGCTACATGACAGCTGTTGATGAAGTAGCACTGGTGCTCGACACAAAGTTTCCAGTGAAAAACCTGCAGAAAGTCATCGATGCTGAACCTAAAATAGTTGTAGTGCTCGAGAAACTCTTTAAGAAAGACCAGGACAAAATCAACTTCGCACTACGCTGCAAAGAAGCAAAAGTAATCTTACAAACAGTATAGGTATGAAGCTTCAATTTGATGCCAGCCAACAATACCAACTGGATGCTATCAAAGCAGTGACGGACCTGTTTGACGGTCAACAAACTACTTCGAGTGCGTCTTTATTTGAAACCTCAGGACTTGGGCTGTTCCAGAATGAGCAAGGTGTAGGTAATCTCTTGCAAATTGACGAGGTGACTATTCTTAAGAATCTGCGAACGATTCAGGAACGTGCTGGCTTACCTCTACAAGAAGAGTTTGAAGGGCGAAACTTTACCGTTGAGATGGAGACAGGTACTGGTAAAACATACGTGTACCTACGAACTATTTTTGAACTTCAAAAGCGATATGGTTTTGGTAAATTCATCATTGTAGTACCAGGAAAAGCGATTCGAGAAGGTGTGCTCAAATCACTCGAAATAACTCGTGAGCATTTACGGTCACTGTACGGAAACCCTCCCTATAGTTTCTTTACCTACAACAGTAAGCGACCTGCCGATCTTCGTTCTTTTGCTACATCAAACAACCTCAGCGTAATGCTTATTAACATTGAAGCTTTTAATACTGACGACCGTATTATCAATAAAGCGAGTGATTCAATTGGTGGTGTACCAATTGAGCTAGTACAAAAAACACACCCTTTTGTGATTGTTGATGAGCCTCAAAATATGGAGAGTGAAAAAGCTCGAGCTGCCCTTGATTCACTCAACCCACTTTGCACACTCCGTTACTCTGCTACCCACCGAAATCTGTATAACCAAGTACATAAACTTACTCCAGTCGATGCCTACGACCAAGGGCTCGTGAAGAGAATTGAAGTCGCCTCTGTGCGTGAAGACGGGTCCCAGAATGACGCCTATGTGAAATTAAAGTCAGTGAAAGCCGCCAAGACATCAATTAAAGCCTCGCTTGAAATAGAAGCTCGTGGAAGCAATGGAGTAATTAACAAGAAGACAGTGTCTGCCACACTTCACTTCACTCGCCCAACTACCCCTCGTGACCTACACGAAGAGTCTGGAGGTTTACCTGCATACGATGGATTTGTTGTATCTGAAATTGATGCGGGAGCAAACGAAGTAGTGTTCCAAAATGGTGTAACAGTTGGAGTTGATAGTGGTATTGGTGAGCTTGATGATGCAATTATGAAGCAACAAGTCGTTGAGACAGTCCGCGAACATCTCGACAAAATGCTCAAGTTTAAGCAGCAAGGCAGGAACCTGAAGGTACTTTCACTGTTTTTTATTGATAAAGTCTCTAACTATCGTAACCACGAAGAAGGTACTTCTGGAAAGTTTGCGGATTGGTTTGAAGAGGCATACGAAGAGCTGAAGGCTACCCCTAAGTACAAGTCACTAAAGTTACCAAATGTATCAGATGTACATGATGGCTACTTCTCAAAAGATAAGCAGGGCAACTTAAAAGATACTCGTGGTACTACCGATGCAGACCGTTCGACATACCAACTCATCATGAAGGATAAGGAGCGACTACTCTCCCCTGAAGAGCCGCTTCAGTTTATCTTTTCACACTCTGCTCTAAAGGAAGGCTGGGATAATCCGAATGTATTTCAAATTTGCACCCTCAACGAAAGCAACTCGGAGATAAAAAAACGACAAGAGATTGGTCGCGGTCTTCGCCTGCCAGTAGATATTGATGGGCAACGTATATTCGACAGGTCTGTAAATGTACTCACAGTGATAGCAAACGAAAGTTACGAGACGTTCGCAAAAACACTACAAGATGAAATCGAAAAAGAGACGGGGGTGTCATTTGGTGAAGGACGTATTGTCGACAAACGTGCTCGGCGAAAAGTGAGCCTGAAGAAAAAATGGGACTTAGATAAAAATTTCCTCGAACTATGGAATCGAATAAAGCAAAAGACTCGGTATGCAGTTGAGCTAGACGAGAAGAAATTTATAACTTCCGCCTCGAAGAACGTGTCTACAATCGTCTCTCAAGCCCCTCAAATTCGCACTGAGATAGCGTCACTATCCTTTGATGAGCAAAGGGGTATATTAACGACGATGCGTGCTGGAAGAGACGGTCAAAGGCTGTCGCAGTCACTACCTGTACCCGATGTTGTGCAATATATTGCTAACTTTACTGAACTACGTAGAGAAACAATACTCAAGATACTTACCAAGGCGAACGTGTGGGAAAAAATCCGCTCAAACCCTCAGTACATGATGGATATGATTGTGGAAGAACTACAGCGTGTTAAGAAAAACATGATTGCTGATGGCGTGAAGTACGAAAAAGTGTCTGGTACTGAATACGAGATGAAGATTTTTAAAGATGCGGAGATTGAGTCATATGTATCGAACATACGTGTAGTAAACGAAATGGATAAAACCTTGTATGACCATGTGGTGTATGACTCACAAGTTGAAAATGAATTCGCTGCAGAGCTAGAGGCTCGTGACGAGGTTGAGTTCTACATTAAGCTGCCACCACAATTTAAAATTGAAACCCCACTTGGCACCTACAACCCCGACTGGGCAATTGTGTTCAAGAATGACAAACGGTTATATCTCGTGGCAGAGACCAAGGGTACAAATCGTCTCGATGAACTTTCACTTACAGAACAGCTTAAAATCAAGATGGGTAAAAAACACTTTGAAGCGGTAGGTAAAGCGATGTTTGTGGCACCCGTTAGTACTATGGAAAGCCTACAAAGTAAATTGAAATCGTAACATAATTACACTAATCAACTTTACGGTTTTACCAAGGGGTTTTGACCATAAAACCATTTTTAATAATTACAGAGTTAACTCATGAGTTATCTACTGAGTTAACTCATGAGTTAATTTTAAAGCGGTGATGTGCTAGCATACATGTAATGGCACGTAGAAAACTAGAAGACAGAAACATTCGCAAACTCGGTCGAGTGGGGAGGGGAGCGACCATGATGGTGACACTCCCGATCGAACTTGTCCGTGAGCTAAAGTGGCGCGAGAAGCAGAAGGTAGTCATCACAAAGCGTGGCGATAAGCTGATCATCGAAGACTGGAAAGAGTAAACAGTTGCAGGCTGTGTACATTATAGATGTTGTAATTATTTTTTACTATCAACATAGGAAAACGGCCGGGGGTAACCGCGGCCGTTTGTGCTTGTGGTGAGCCCGAAAGTTCGTTAGCGCCCGATCATATCTTCGATGATCCTGTTGCAATCACTGCAATGGCAGCCAGTGCAGCAATGGCGGGCGGTGACGAATTCTCGCCTGACATCGTCTCTCGTGAACTTGGAGACGGATTTTCCTAGTAGCAGCTGACCAAGCGCTCCTACAAGCCGTTCTGCCAGACGTACCACTCGGTACGCGAATACTGAACTGATCGCAGGCTGCGTAGCGCCAGACTGCTGCCGGGTGTCGTTCATCGTCTTGCCCTTCTTGATTTATGATCTTGTCAAACTCTGTAAGTGCGACCGCCGGAGGATACTCCCTCACTACACAGCTGTCAATCTGGGGATAGTGACACACTAGTAGTAGTTCACTGAGTGTGTGCACGCGGGCGAAGCCCGTGTGCCTTCACTTCTTTGCTATACTAAAGGTAATGAATCAGAGTACTAACTCAGAACAGAAAGAGCTGGTGATTTTTACTGCTGGGAAGAAGCAAGTGAAACATCGGGGTGATTTTTCAAATGAAACGTTATGGGCGAGTTTAGATGAACTGGCACAGCTCTTTGATCGTGATAAATCTGTCATTTCTCGTCACATATCTAATATTTTTAAAGAAGGAGAGTTACTCAAGAAAGCAACTGTTGCAAAAAATGCAACAGTTCAAATCGAGGGAAATCGTACGGTTACTCGAGAAATAGAGTACTACAACCTCGACGCTATAATTTCAGTTGGGTACCGAGTAAACTCCTCAGTTGCCACCAAATTTCGCCAGCTGCTCTGACTGCACTGACGCTTTTAATTGCTGAGAGTGATCCAGTAGATAAATCCAAAATGACCGACTTGGTCGTTATGCTTTTGGCTGGTCCACGACGTATGCAGTAGTCCACGGAGTGTGTGCACGCGGGCGAAGCCCGCGTGCTATTATTTTGCTATATGTCACTTATGAAACGTTCTTCAAAGAAAACCAAGAAAGACCAGCCTGATAATTGCCGAGTTGTAACCGATCTGCTCGATCCAAAGGGTGAGAACGGTGATGCAGTGCAGTCATGGCGAGTCTTTAGGATCATGTCTGAGTTCGTAACCGGGTTCGAGACCCTTCGCCAGTACGGTCTAGCTGCTACAGTTTTTGGAAGTGCCCGCACGCAACCAGGTGACAAATACTACAAAGAGGCTGAAGAGCTGTGTGCACAGTTGGCAAAAAAGAAATTTGCCATTATTACTGGTGGTGGCGGGGGTATTATGGAGGCAGCAAACGTCGGAGCCTTTAAGGTTGGTGGGCACTCCGTCGGCTTTAATATTCAGCTCCCGTTTGAGCAGAAACTGAATCCATACACTACGACAGCACTCGATTTTGACTTTTTCTTTTCTCGTAAGGTGATGCTAGCCTTTGCCTCTGAGGTGTACATCTATTTTCCCGGTGGCTTCGGTACTATGGACGAAATGTTTGAACTGCTGACGCTCGTGCAGACTAAAAAGATTGAACCGATTCCGATTGTGCTGTACGGAAAGAAATTTTGGAAGCCTTTCGTAAAACTCTTTGAAGAACAACTGTACAAAGAATTTAAAACGATTAGCAAGGAAGATCTCGATCTTATCCATGTTGTAGATTCAGTCGACGAAGCGGTTAAGTACATCACTAAAATCACCAAAGGTAAGAAGACACGTCAGATATAAAGTTCTCATATGAACGCTAGAGAGCAGTTACAATCATTTACTCTCGATACACTCCCAACACTTGATACAGTGGTACTCGGAGCACTCGAGTTGTTTAGTGCTGAGACAGTACCCACATTGGAACTGGGTCTGGAGCGACCACTGGTTATGGGTAGTGGCAATGCAGCAGCTACGGGAAAGATACTCTTTGCTACAAACCCAGCAATCTTTGCAGATGAGGCAACATATAGCAGTGCGCTCGCTCAAGGAGGGTACGATGGGGTGGTAGTACTGAGTGCATCTGGTAAGAAACACGCCATTGCTATGGTACAGGAGGCTTGTGAGCACCAGGTACCGGTGCATCTTATTACCAACAATGATAAGGCTCCGGCTGCACAGATGCTGGCAGACACGTCTATTCACGTCTTTCCTAAGAATCGTGAGCCCTACACGTATAACACATCCACCTACCTAGGACCTATCTTTGGGGCATCTAAAGAGTCTGCCGGTGAGCTCAGGACGTTCATCGAGCAGCAAGTGTCGCCAACATTGTTGCGTAACTTTGCCGACTACAATGCCTACACCTTTATAGTGCCTGACGCCTTCGCTCCTGTCTGCGATATGGTACGTACGAAGTTTGACGAGTTGTTTGGTGGTATGGTCACAGGACGTGTGTTTACTGAGTCAGAGATCATGCATGCAAAGACAGTAGTACCCTCTGGAGCAGAGCTTTTCATCTCACTCGGGTGTCGAAATGAGCATTATGGACTACCACGTAACCACCTCATGGTACCGATGCCAGAGAGCGCCGGCTTTGCCGCCGCAATTGCTATCAGCTACTTCATCGTTGGGAAGATTCAAATGGCACATCCACCGTACTTTACAAACAATATTGTCACGTACTGCGAGACAGCAACACAACTATTTGGACACGATATCAGTCCGATTGTTGAATAAGTATAATTTTGGTCTCGTAACAAGGTATACTAAAACAAGTTATATGAGCTACATACTATTTGACATAGGGGGTACCAAGACTCGGGTAGCGGTGTCTGAAGACCTGCGCACGATCGGTGAAATTAAAAAGTTTGCTACTCCCAAAAAAGCTAGTGAAGGTATTGCCATGATGGTGAAAACCATCCGTGAGTTAGCGCCCGGGACTATACGCGGTATGGCTGGCGGTATCCGTGGTCAACTTAACGATGACAAGACTGAGCTAGCGATTGATGACGTGTTAGTTGGTTGGGTAGGGGAGCCCCTGGTAGCACAACTAGAAAAGGCACTTAAGACGAAGGTACATTTAGAAAATGACGCTGCGATTGCCGGTGTTGGTGAAGCTAACTACGGTGCGGGTGTCGGGGCTGAGATCGTTGTGTACCACACGGTTAGTACTGGCGTCGGAGGAGCCAAGATAGAAGATGGAATCATTGACGATTATCATACCGGTTTTGAGCCAGGACGGCAGATTCTAGATATTGATCATACTATTTTAGGTGAAGAAGTTGAGCCTACGCTCGAGAACCTAGTGTCTGGAAGTGCCATTGAAAGACGGATGGGTGTCAAGCCGTACGAGATTGACCAGGCAGATACTCTGTGGGACCAGTTGGCCTACTATTTAGCTCATGGTCTACGCAATTCAGTATTGTACTGGTCACCAGACGTGATCGTCTTAGGGGGATCAATGATTCTCGGTGACCCCCGTATCCTCCTTGACGATATTCGTAAGCATACTAACGAAGTGATTGGGGAGGTGACAGAAGTCCCCCTGATAGTAGATGCGGCATTAGGAGACGAAGTCGGTCTCTATGGGGCAATGGCTATTTTAAACCAGCAAACGTAGCTGCTTTGGTATATACTAGAAACATTACTGAATAACAACATACTATGGGTGGGATTATTTTTGCAGTGGTAGTGATCGTCATCGTTTTAGCGATGCTACGAGAAGTGAAGCAGTATGAACGCGGTGTCGTACTCACGATGGGAAAATATACGGGTATCCGGCAACCAGGTTGGAGTGTAATAGTCCCCGTCTTTCAACAGATGCAGAAAGTTGACTTGCGTGTTAAAGCAGTTGACGTACCAGACCAAAAGGTGATCACCAAAGACAACGTGTCGGCCAGTATCAATGCCGTGATCTATTACAAAGTCGCAGATGCAGCGAGGGCAATTTTGGAGGTAGAGGACTACCGTTACGCGGTCTCACAGTTAGCGCAGACTACGATGCGTAACATTGTCGGTAGTGCAGAGCTTGATGAAGTGTTAGCAGAGCGTGACGCGCTTTCAGAGAAGATTAGGACGATCATTGACGGTGAAACCGACCAGTGGGGGATCCGGGTAGATAATGTGGAGCTTAAAGACTTCTTCTTGCCAGAAGATATGGAACGAACTATTGCTAAGCAAGCAGAAGCTGAGCGAGAGCGACGAGCGGTGATCATTAACGCCGAAGGGGAAGTGGTGGCGGCAGAAAACATTGCCAAGGCAGCTACGACACTAGCGACTGCCCCCGGAGCCCTGCATTTACGAACATTGCAGACACTTAACGACCTGTCTTCAGACCAGTCCAATACAGTCATTTTTGCAACCCCGATAGAAGTATTGCGAGCTTTTGAAGCTGGAACAGCAGTTTTGACAGACACACTCAAAAAAGACTAGCTGCACGAACTTGCTTAAAAACGGCCTATATAAGCCGTTTTTTTGTTGCATGATTCGGATATATACGACGTAAATCATTGACAAATATATATAATATGCTATAGTAATACAAATCCGCAAAACATGGTAGGATAGTGCGGTTGTCTGGCGCCAGTACTACAAGGAACGAAAGTGACTATGTAGTACCAGTGCAAAGTTCGCCAGACATATATTAGATAAGACAACTGGCTTATTATATCTACTCTTATTGCAGTTATGTTAGCGGTCGGTGGAGGTGACACCACCAACACCACCGCGTACGGTACCATTGAAACAGTTCCTCAAGCATCAGCAGAAGAGACTGTAGCGGTCAATACCGAAGCTGCAGTACGCGACTACTTTAGCGATATTCCTATTATGGTGCAGGTGGCAAGATGTGAATCAACATTTCGTCACACGCTCGCTGATGGTAGCGTCTTGCGTGGTTATGTAGACGATCGAGATACAGGGGTAATGCAAATCAATACGTATTATCACCAGGCGACAGCTGACAAGCTTGAGCTTGATCTCGAAGATCTTTATGACAACATGGCGTACGCCCGATATCTCTATGAGAAACAAGGTGTACAACCATGGAGCGCATCACAACCGTGTTGGGGAGGAGCCTTGGCTTCACTCTAAGACGGCACTCCATACAGAAAAACCGGCCTACTTTGTAGGTCGGTTTTTCTGTGTATAAAGAGAGTTTGCGCTACCAGTGTATGCTTAAATTAAACTATGAAATACATAAGTTCACTGTTTATACTCGCTCTACCAACACTAGTGCTTGGTGCTTCTCCGGCACCAAATTTTGGTTATGTCGGGGGCTTTTTTGAGGCACTAAAAGAGTTTATTGATACGGTGCTTATCCCGCTAGTATTTACAATAGCGTTACTTTTGTTTCTGTGGGGAATGTACCGTTGGTTTATCCAGGGTGGAGCCAGTGAAGATGACCGGAAGAAAGGGCAGCAGCTGGCGTTATGGTCGATCATAGCCTTTGTATTGATGATATCAATCTGGGGAATCGTGGGAGCTATCGCAGATGGTCTATTTGGAACCACTTCTGACGCTCCTACTATCCCTGGGACACCGACATTAGAAAATTAATAACTATATCTACATGACCTCATTTCTGTTAAAAAGTGGGAGTACTACTTCACTGTTGCTTGTGCCAATATTCGCATTTGCCCAATTTGGAGCCTCATTTACCGGTTTTTTTACTAATATTATCTCTTTTATCAACGACGTTTTGGTGCCGCTCATTTTTGCTTTAGCTTTGCTACTCTTTCTATGGGGTATGTACCGGTGGTTCATCCAGGGTGGCGCTAGTGAAGACGATCGAAAAAAAGGGCAGCAGCTAGCGCTGTGGGCAATCGTAGCGTTTGTACTGATGGTATCTATCTGGGGGATCGTAAAAGCTATTTCCGGCGGTTTATTTGGCTCAACCAACCCAGAAAACCCACCAGTCTTACCGAAAGGTCCTACCGCTGCAGCGTACGAAGAGATGGTGAGTCGCCACGTATAGAAGACGGCAGCTCTGTTCTTGCATAAAACTTTTTTACAAAGGTCGAATTCTTATTATTGTAATTTAACGCTATACGGCACTATGAAGCATTGGGTCATGAAGTCTGAACCAGACGGCTACTCGATAGACGATCTAAAAAGCGATGGGATCACCATGTGGGATGGTACTCGCAACTATCAAGTACGTAATATGATGCGCGACGAAATGAAAGTGGGGGACATAGTCCTTTTTTACCACTCCAATGCCGGAAAGGAGACGGGGGTGGTAGGGGAGATGCAGGTAGTAAAAGAAGCCTACCCAGACCCTACGCAGTTTGACCCCAAAAGTGAACACCCGGACCCAAAGAGTGATCCAGACAATCCGCGTTGGCTGTGTGTTGATCTGAAATTTATAAAGAAGTACCCACGAGTGGTGACGCTAGGGGAGCTTAAAGAGTACAAAACTCTCCACCCCATGAAGCTCCTACAGCGAGGTAATCGGCTCTCGGTGACACCGATGAACAAAACACACTATGACTTTATTGCAAAACTAGCAACTCAACAGCCCACGTAGTATGGAACGTTTATCTATTGTTGTGCGGCGCTTGCGTCATCAAGGAGGGAGTAGGAACGAGGGGTTTTTGCAACTTTTTATTTCAAAGCGCTTACTCCATGGCCTAGCGACGGCGATGTTGGGATTGTTTGTACCGATCTTTCTCTACGATATAAGCGGACAGCAGTTGTGGTTTGTTACCAGCTTTTATGCCGTTGTAGGTGTGCTTTACGTGGCGTGTTTAGTGCCAGCCATGAAGCTGACCAACAAGGTTGGCTTTACACGAATGCTGGGTGTAGCAATGGTGTTTTCAGTAGCGTTCAACCTACTACTTCTGTTTATGGATAGTAGTAACTATCTCTATCTGATCGCACCAGCGGTGATAACGTTGTTATGTTTTAGACTATTTCATTGGGTGTCCTACCACGTCAATTTTGCACTTCTGACGAGCTCGGGAGAGCGAGGGAAGAGTGTGTCACTTATGTTTGCTGCGCTGGCACTCATGAGCATGATAGGCCCTATCCTGGGCGGACTGATTATTAATGCGTACGGGTACGAAGCGATGTTTGGCCTAGCTATTGTGCTGCTTTCTTTGGCAGGCTTGTCGTACCTATTTGTACCTACTGTTGAAGAAGAGTTTACGTGGAGTTTTACTGAGACAGTGCGGCAATTTATATCACCAAGTTTTAGACGTACCGCGTATCTTGAGGCAGCGTACGGTGCAGAGGCGATTATGAACCTAGTGGCGTGGCCACTGTTTATTTACGTAGTACTTGAAGGTAATTTACTTGAGGTAGGGGGAGTGACAGCACTGATTGTGCTTGTCAGTATCGTCGTGCAACTGATAGTCGGCAAGTACCTTGATAATGACAAAAACAATGCCATCACGGCACTTAAGCGAGGGAGTGTATTTCATGCATTTGGATGGCTGTTGAAGATGTTTGTGTTTACCAGCCTGCACGTATTTGTGGTCGGGCTGTATCACAACATCACACGCATTTTTGTCCGTACACCGTACAATACGATGCTCTACGATGCCTCCGGTGATCAAGGGCACTATGTAGATGAGTTTACGGTCTTGCGCGAAGCGGCGCACCATAGTGGGCGAGTGCTGGCACTACTGGCAATTACGCTGCTGGCTTTTTACGTACCGCTTGAAATCACGTTTATTATTGGGGTGGTGGCGTCATTGTTGTTGAACTCACTAGCTGCAAAGCAATACAACTAAGTCATAGGTAATCTGAGTCTACGCGAGAGAGTAGTTATCTACTTTTTTACTCAGGTACTTTTGTGTCTTCAGGGAAGAGAGGTAGTATTTACAAAATATACATAGCATATATGCTATAATATATCCAATTCTATGAAAATAGGTTTGTTTGATTCTGGGCTTGGTGGACTACTGGTATATAAAAAAGTGGCACAAAAGTTACCTCATTATGACTATATATATTATGGTGATACAAAGAATGTACCGTATGGCGATCGAAGTGAAAGTGAAATCTATAAATACACAAAAACAGCAGTAGAGTATTTATTTGCACAAGATTGTTTGTTGGTAGTACTAGCTTGCAACACAGCTTCAGCAGAAACGTTACGCAAGCTTCAAGATAAATACTTAAAAGAGCAGTACCCTGATCGTCGTATTATAGGTGTGATTGTACCGATGGTGGAAGAAATTGTTGCTCACACGTGCCAGCAAGTACTACTGTTAGGAACTCAGCGTACGGTTAGTTCAGGTAAGTATCACATAGAGCTGGGTAAACGAGACGGGCTGCTGACCAGGATAGAGGCTGTTGCAACCCCTGCACTGGTCCCACTCCTGGAAGCTGGTGAACTAATTATCGCTACAGAAATTGCTGCAGGGATTATTAACGATCGACTTGGTAGAGGTGATGCAGTAGACGGGGTGCTACTTGGATGCACGCACTACAATCTGCTGCTACCAAGCTTACGGGAACGGTATCCAGGAATTGTATTTTTTGGCCAGACAGAAATTATTCCAAGAAAACTAGGGGAGTACTTAGAGCGTCATCCGGAAATTGAAAAACGACTCACCAGAAGCCACTCAAGAACTATATATCTAACGAAGCACAGAGAAGACTACGACGACATGGTCAAGGCACCCGTAACAGTAAAAATTAACTAAGCGTAATGATCTTAACGAGGTAAGGGGGCTAGTGAAAAGTGAAAGAATACAAACTGGACCTAATTGTTGTAAACGTCGCACAATATATCTTTTGCGACTCATGCAATGAGGCGCTGTGGTGCTCTGGAAAGGCTGTGGAGAATGCTAAAGGCACCTCACTATGCCTAACGTAAGCACATAAGCCACTTCAGTTTAAATATATCGTTGCTCAAGCAGTCGGTTTGTCTTCAGTGACAATTTTAAAATTATTGTCTGTAGTTACTACGCGTTGCTTGATCGTCGTTTTAAAATCTCTCCCAACTGTAATTGATCGTAGGCACGTATGTCCTGACTTCATGTCTTCTGTAATTTGGTTACCTCGCCTCCCCTCTTGTTCTCTTATATTAAAATATTGTGCGACCCTTGGTAATTTTAAAGATACTACCTGAAGTATAGGCTACTGCGCCATGAGGTAGCGGTTGCCATCCCATTCTAGTTCGGTGTCACCATTGATTGAATAAATAATCATATTTCTGCGGTTGTTGGTCACTACACTTGAAGACTCTATACTATTTCCGGCAAATCCAAATGGCACTGCTATGACCTCCTCCCCTACAATCGTGCAAAGTTCGTAGCGACAGCCAGTGTTACCGCAGTGTGCATCACCTTCTAGTTGGACTACCATATCGATCGGGTCCACGTCATCAACGTGTATGCGGTTAGTACTGGCAACAGTAACGTCATTAAGACCGTGCTCAACTAGGCAGGCTTCGGTATAGCGGTCAGTAAATGAACCCACAAGTGACGCCATTTGCCCACTAATAGGAGTGTTAGGAATTAGTACTACAGCAGCGAGTATGGGTAGTATAAGTGCAGCAGCGAGTGCATAACGCTTCATATAATATCTAGTATAACAGATAGAGATTGGGAGAGTTGCGGTACTGTAGGCATCCTACCCGCAAACCCGCCACGGGGGCGGGCTTACAACCGGGTAAGTTCCTACAATGCGATGCATTGCATTTATATAATACTAATTTATACACAGTAAGTCCCCTGGTTATACACAGGTTTATACACTGGTGACTACTGGAGGTAATCCAGCGGATCGAGGTAGGCTTCCACTGCTGCAAACGGTGACAGAGCTGCGCCACAACTAGTAACTGACTTGTATTGGTTAAACTGCTTCACCTCTACCCCATCACTCACATACACAGTAAAGTGAAGATGAGGACCAGTTGAATAGCCAGTATTACCTATGTACCCAATCACATCGCCAGTTTGTACTGTCTCTCCTGGCGAGACTGCGTACTGACTTAAGTGGGCATACATCGTAGAGAGTCCATTGGGGTGGTCAATGAGCATCCATTTACCCCACGAAAAACAGCCGGGTACGATATCGGTATTGCCAATATTGCGCACAGTTCCTGTAAGGGGTGCGTAGATCTTGGTGCCTACTGGCGCACCAAAGTCCATACCATTATGGGCGTTACCGGCGTAGGCACCGGAGAGTGCAAACTTAGTGTAGCCAAAGTATTGGGTAATGATTGGGTTGAGTACAGGCCAACGGAACACTCCTGAGCCAGCAGCTGGAATGGTGCTCGGGTCGAGGATGAATTGGATTTGCGACTCAATATCAGCCACTTCAGCGAGCAATTGCTCTTTAGCAGTTTTTTTAGAGGCTAGCATAGCCTGGTACTCTTCTTCCTCGCTGCGGGTTTGTTCGAGTAAAGTGGCCTGTTCGTTGCGGTTGCTCGTAAGTATTGACTGTTGGTCGTCAAACTGTTGTCTAAGATCAAGCAGACTCTCTTTAGCAGCAGCGTTTTGGTTCAGCTTGCTCTCAAGTGTCGTTTGTAAACGTTCCAGTTCTCCTATCTGGGTGGTGATGCTTACTTTGACAGTTTGTAAGGCGTCAAACTCTTCCCAAAAGGCGGAAATGTTCTCTGTACGAAGCAGCATCTCCACAAACGTCTCGTCGTCTACAGTGGCCATTCTGCGTAAAATACTAGCCACGGCTGCCCGGTTGTCATCGATGCTCTCCTTTGTTTCGTCGATCTCTAGCGAAAGTTTACTGATCTCCAGGTCGGTTGAGTCAATTTGGTTTTCAGTGTAGCGAATATCGGCTTGCACTTTGTCTCGTTCGAGTTCGAGGCGGTTAAGAGCTTTTTGGAGCGTATCCTTCTCTGCCCCCACCTCCAAGAGCGCAGCTTCAAACTGTCTGATTTCGGCTTCGATCGAGGTGAGACGGTCGCTTTTGTCTTCAATCTCAGCTTGGAGTCGTTTTACTTCTTCGGTATTTGCACTTACTGACTGGCCACTAAAAACCAGTGGCATCACAATAAGCCCTAGTACGAAAGCTACAATACACTGTATGCGCATGGCTACTATTTTAGCACACTACCCCAGCTTGGAAATTGCTGTATGAAGGCGCTTGAGGCTCTCTGCTTGACCAAGGACATAGAGGCAGGTAAAAGGATCGGGAGACTGCTTTTTTCCAGTGAGTGCTACTCGAGTAGGCCATAACACTTCCCCTCTTCCAATTTCCTCAGCGTACGACCATATGGCCTCCTTGACGAGCTCTGGTGAAGAAAAGTTAGTTGTTGTCAGCAGTGTCGCTACCGTTTCAAGCCGTGGTTTAGCTGCGGCCTGGCTGGCATCATTTTTCCACTGTAACAGTTCGGTGTCATACTCAGGCAGCGCAAGCACCCAATCGTACTCCCCCGCTTGCGCAGCGGCTGCGATGGTAACTTTAGTAGACTCACGCTCCAGTATAGTTGGTGCTAGACGTGCAAATCGCTCTTCTTGGTACTCGTCTGAGTCGGTAATGGTGGCCGGTAAAGCCGAGACTACATAGGCTTGTTTAAAACTGTCGTCAGTGTGAGCCAAGTACTCTTTGTTCATCCAGCGCAGCTTTTCTTCGTTAAAAGCACCACCAGACTTCTGGATTCTGTCAATAGAAAACGCTTCTATGAGTGCGTCTGGTGGATAGATTTCATTGTTGCCGCCAGGATTCCAGCCGATCAAGGCGAGGAAGTTTTGCATGGCTTCTGGTAAGTAGCCGTCAATTTTATAGTCGAGTAGATCTTTGGCCCCGTCTCGTTTACTGAGTTTTTTCTTACCATCGGGACCCATGATGGGTGGCAGGGTCACTAAAAGCGGTCGTGGTAGCTCAAGGGCATCGTACAAACTCAAGAACTTAGGAGTGCTGGAGATAAATTCTTCTCCACGCATAATGTGCGTCACCCCCATCTCATAGTCGTCTACAATGTGGGCAAAGTTATAAGTGGGAAAACCATCGGCTTTAATAATCACAAAATCATCGAGCATCTCTTCCCCAGCTTCGAGGTTGCCACGAACTTCGTCGTGCCATTGGTAGCGTTTTACCTCAGGCACCTTAAAGCGCAGTGGTGAAGTTTCGTCCCACTGCGCAAACGTGGTAGGACGATGGTCTCGAAACAGGAAGGGTCGCTTCTCGCTTTGGGCGGCTGCACGAAACGCAGCTGTTTCCTCAGCAGTATAGGGGTCCGGATAGGCCAATCCTTTAGCAATGAGCTGCCTGGCGTACTTCTTGTATACGTCAAGTCGGTCAGACTGTAGACAAGAACCAAACGAACCCGGGGTGTCAGGACCATAATCCCATTGTATCCCCAGCCACTTCAGTGACGTTTCTATGTGTTGAATGGAACCTGCTACTTCCCGGTTTTTATCGGTGTCTTCAATGCGTAAAATAAAATCACCACCATGTTTCTTGGCCCACAAGTACGCATAGAGGGCTGTGCGCACACCACCTATGTGTAAAAAGCCCGTTGGAGACGGGGCAAATCGAGTGACTACTTTTGAGTTGCTTTCCTTAGACATGTTCATTGGCTATCTCTATGAGGGTGGCCGCAGCCACTTCAGCAGCGTTTGGACGAGCAAATGCATAGGCAGCGGTGCTCATCAAGTCGTAGACTGCTTGATCTTGCATGATACGGGTAATTTCAGCCGTAAGCAAGCCGTCAGTCAAGTTTCCTTCTTCAATGACCGAGGCAGCGTTAGCCCGAGCGTAGGCGTAGGCATTGGTGCGTTGATCGTGACTAATCCGTTCCGGGATCGGGATGATGATTGAAGGTTTGCCTTTCGTCGCTATTTCAAAAATACTGGTGGAACCAGCGCGAGCAATCACTAGACTAGCCGCACTGTAAGCCAGGTGCATTTCTTTGCCGGTAAGTGATCCTTTTATAAAGTATGATTCTAGTAAGGAGTTGTCCGCAAAGAGTTCTACGGCTGTCTTTTTTACCTGCTCTTCATTGGTTGGTCCAGTTTGGTGTAAGATCGTGTATTGCGGCAATAGCTCATCGAGCGATTCTAAGATAAGTGTATTGATCCGTTGTGATCCTAGCGACCCTCCAGTAACGAAGATGAGAGGTTTACCAGCTGGCAGTCCAAGCTCAGCAATCGGGTCGTTCGGTTGTTCTAGGAAGTTCTTTCTGATCGGGATACCGATAAGAGCAGTCTTGCCAGCTGGAAATTGTTCGGCTACTTCGTCGTAGGCAATACCAATGTAGCGGGCCATCTTTGCCGCTAGTTTATTAGCACTGCCGGCGCGACTATCAGACTCATGAATCATGATGGGGATCCGTAAGAGCCACGCTGCTATTACTACTGGAACACTGGTAAAGCCTCCTTTACTAAACACGACGTCAGGATAGATCACATACAATTTGTAGATAGCCACAAAGAGGCCGTACAGCGATTTAAAGAAATCAAAGATGTTCAGCGGAGAAAAGTATTTTCTCCGCTTCCCGGCCGGGATGCTTATAAATTGTATCCCCTGTTCCCTAAGCGACTGCTCATTGTACTGGTTCGGACCTAGGTAATAGAGACCGATGTCCTCACCTTGTGCTTTGCGTTCATTGAGGCGCTCCGCAACTGCAATGAGGGGGTAGAAATGACCGCCGGTACCACCACCGACTAGAACTATGCGCTTATGTCCCTCCCTAACCATATGTCCCTAAAGTGTAGCATGGCCTAGATGACACGCTTTTGATATTTGGACACATTGAGGACGATACCAACAGCAGCCAGTGTTACAAGTAGGGCTGTTCCCCCGTGGCTAATAAAGGGTAACGGCAAGCCCATGAGTGGCGCTACTGAGAGCATGGCCGCTATGTTTAAAAAGGCTTGGGTAGCAATGAGCGTCATGAGACCCACAACTAGTAACATGCCAAAGAGGTCGTTGGCGTGCGTGGCGATCTTAAAACCTCTAAAGGTGAAGGATGAAAACAGGATGATCAAGAGTACACCCCCCAAAAATCCAAATTCTTCAGAAAATACAGCGAAGATAGAGTCACCGATCGGTTCGGGTAAGTATTCAAACTTTTGTATGCTCTGACCAAAGCCTCGTCCAAACGCACCGCCGGTGCTCACAGCAATGAGTGATTGTTGTATCTGGTAGCCACTGCCAAGTGGATCAGCTTCTGGATTGAGAAAGGTAGTGAAGCGGTCCATGATGTAGGGACGCATCATGGCCAAGACAATAAGGAGGATAATAGCGAGTCCTACCATCAGACCCACGTGTCGCCAGAGCCCTCCAGCAGCAATAAACATAGCTAAGCCGGCAGCTGCAATGAGTAAGAAGGTGTCAGTATCTGGCTGTAGTAGCAGAATAGCTCCTACAATGCCGACAAACCCCATAAAAGGCAGCACACCGGTTTTTAGGTCATGCAGTTTTCTGCGAGCACCGGAAAGCCACGAAGCTACAAATAAGATAAAACCAATCTTCAGGATTTCTGAAGGTTGCAAGCTGAAACCGAAGATGTCAAGCCAGCGTCTGGCGCCGCCGTGTTCATACCCAAGACCGGGGATAAAGACCGCCAGCGTAAGTAAGCAGGACCCGACAAATAGATAAAATGCTAGTTTACGCCAATGTCGGTAGTACACCTGTGACGTAAAAAACATGGCCGCTCCCCCACCAATGAGTCCGAAGAGGATCTGGCTCATGGCGACTGAAGACAGTGATGCCCCATCGCGAGCCAGCAGTCCCAGTGAAGCAGAAAGAAAAATAAAAAAACCGGTACTCACGAGGGTCACGACTATCACAAGGAGGGTCCTGTCTATGTGTCGTGATCGCATACACTAAAACGCTATCGTAGCTAAAATACCGGCAATTGCACACACAAACCCGAGGACCCAATACCGCATCGTGACCTTATGCGCCGGCCAGCCCAGTGCTTCAAAATGGTGGTGGATGGGAGCGACCAGGAACACTTTTCGCTTAAACAGTTTTTTAGAAAGAATTTGTAGGGTGTTTGAAGCAACAGTGATGAGTAGTAGAAAACCAACGATCGGTAAGACCGAAACGCCTTGTCCATCGGCCAGAACGTCTGTCATAAAGGCGATGACAGTAAGACACATCGTGAGCGCCATGATGCCAGTCTCTGTCATGTAAAAGCGGGCCGGTGGGATGTTGAACCATAAGAAGGCTAGGATGCCACCAACAAGAGTGGCACAGAGAGCCGCGATGTCATACTGGGCCTGATAAAACGCAATACCAGTGTAGGCGGCAAAGATAAACATAAAGACGCCGCCGGAAAGTCCGTCGATACCATCAATAACGCTGCTCATGTAGACACAGGTGGCGACGAATACAAAAAATGGTATAAACCACCACGACAGTTCTACATTGCCAAACCCCAAGACACTGACGCTGCTCACTCCGAGTTTTTCATAGAACCACCACCCGATAAATAGTGCGGTAGTCATGACTATAGTGAGTCGTTGTGTAAGCGGGAGCCCACCAGCAAAATGCTTTCCGGTATTAGTGACTGTCAGGGTGTCATCGAGAAAGCCTACAACGGCTCCGACCACAAGTGCTAACAGTGGTAGCCAGGTCTGCTCCCGACTAAAGAAATCAAGTGATCCAAGAAGAGTGCCCGGGAGGAGCCACTCAGCTAGAGCGAGGAGTGCGGTCGTCAGGAGGACAGAGATCCAGATCACGAGACCACCCATGCGCGGAGTGTTTGTATCTTTTTCTTTGTGGAGCTCATCGAAGATCGGAGTACCACCACCACCATAGCCCGCTCCTTTGCCGGCGCTTTCTTTCCAGACTTTTCGGGCGTAGAGTTGCCTTGAAATGGCAGGTGTGATCAGCATACCGACGATGAAGGCAAGTACGGCTGGTAAAAAGGTTTTAATAATAAGTGATTCCATAGTGTCGCTATTGTTGGCTGGCCATATGCAGCCCGGTTGCTTCTACAAGCTTTTGTACGTCGGTAAAACGATCATGTCTAGTGGAGCCGAGGACAGTTACAATGACTGGTCGCTTAAGTCCAGCATTAAAGGCGACGACTAAGTTGCCACCTGCTAGGTCCGTATAGCCGGTTTTAGAACCAATCAAGCCCGGTACGGTGTCGAGGTAGTAGTTGGTGTTAATGGCTTCGTGGGAAAACCCTTGTTCACTAGTGATTGTTGAGGTTTCGTTAGTGGTGGCCTCAAGGAGTTCTGGGTAGGTTTCGTAGATGTGTTGCATAAGTGTGCTGACATCACGGGCACTGCCGTAGGCACCAGCTTTGGTGGTAGATACATCAAGTCCGGTCGGGTTGTTAAAGGTCGTTTGGGTGAGGCCGAGTTCTTCACTTTTTATATTCATGGCTGACACAAAGGCAGCGGCTCCGTTCTGGGCATCAATTTGACTGCCGGCTGCACTCGCCAGGGCGTAGGCTGCATCGTTGGTCGAAGAGATGAGGGTTAGGTCAGAGAGCGCCTCGCGTGTGAACACTTCATCAAGAAGTAGGTTGCTATAGCCGTCTTGACGGAGCGCAGTGCTGTCGACAGTCACCGCTCCTTCTTCTTGGAGCAACTCATGAGCCACCAGGGCGGTCATAAGCTTCGTGACTGAAGCCAAGGGCAGCTGTTTATCGGGCTGCAGACTGTAGAGCACTTCCCTGCGGGTTATGTCGTATACATGAACAGCATCAGCCGTGAGTGATAGATCTGAGTAGAAATCGAGAGTGGTTTCAGCAGGTGCTTTAGTGTCAGTGTCTGTAGTGACGGTTCGGGGTACGTCTGGCTCAGCTGCCAGCCACGCTTTTACATGGGGCGTGATCGCTCCTCCCAGGAGTAGCAGTAACACAGCACTCACTAGTATGAGCTGTTGCACGACTGGTACCGCTTGGGGAGGGGTCTTTTCTTCTACTGTCTCGGGGATGAAGTCGGTCATGATGATTCGTTGCTAGTCTCCTCTAGAGACGTTTCAAAGGCCTCAAGTTGGTTTAAAACAGTCTCATAGTCAGGAAGGTTCACTACTTCTGTCACACCCATGTGAGCTAAGAGCGCAGGTGTAACGGCAAAGGTATGTCCCCTCCCCTCACTGTGTCGTTCAATAAGTCCGCGGATGAGGAGGTTACGAATGATGAAGGCTGAGTTAACGCCACGAATGCGATCGATCTCCGCCCGGGCAATTGGACCACGATAGAGGATGATGGCTAGAGTCTCAGCACCGGCTTTGCCGATGTCGCGCTTTAGGTCGTCTTTGCGCATTCCTTCGATGAGCTCGTCTAGTTCTGGTGCGGTAACGAGTTGGAGTTCAGAGTCGGTTTCAAGAAGGCGGGTAGCGCCGCTGGTGAGTCTCGCCTTAAGGCTCAGACAGGCGGCATCAAGCTCCCCCTCTTCCACAGAAAAAAGCTTCAGCAGTGTGGACTTTTTCACGGGTGCTGCTTTATAAAACAGCACCCCTTCTAGTTGTTGCTCTAACGTCATATATTTACGTATATTGTAGCAAATATTCAACGCACTCGCAGAAGGCTTTTCTACTGTTGACATATATAACATAGTATGCTATATTACTTGGGCTTCGGCGGTGGCGCGAAAACGCCGCTGGCGGTAGCGACCCCAAGACGCAAAGTCGCCCCGGGCTAATGTTGCTTTAAGCAGCTACAGTCACCGCCGGAGTACCTGAACCATAAAGTGAAAGGAAAAAAGATGTCTTACATCGACCCCCTCGGGCTTGAGACCGGCATGAAAGCCGACAATATAGTAATGTTCAAACTACTCCTTCTCGATCTCGCCGCCGGCGACGTGACGGCCGCGGCCGCCTGATGACCAGGCGCCGCCGTCCTCGCTCTGCGCGAGACCGATGGCGAGGCTGACACCCTCGCCGCCACTAACCTGATCGACGGAGAGCTCCGATGAAGATCTTTCGATTAATATAGTCCTGAGCAAGTAGGCAGCGTTAACGCTGAAAGCTCAGGCCCGAGTTCCAGTTCACTCGGAAAATCAGACTGGAGAAGTTTGAATTGCACTTCTGCCCTCAAGCAGTTCAAGGCGCGCACCGATCCATTCGGGCGCGTCTTTTCTCTTGCCAAGAGGGAAAAATTTGTTTTATTATAGACCACAAGTTGTTCTTTGGAGAAGTCGTCATGATTACGAAAACGGAACTTTTGACTACGTTTTGTCTGCAGTGCTGTTGCAGCTCTCTCTTGGTAATGGTTCACAGTTGCTTGTACAACAAAACCCATTTTGCTTGTCAGGTGGTTGTCAACCAGAGGGTTTGCGATCAATGCGCTGCAAGATGCTAGCTACAATACAGTTTGAGTTTACGATTGTCTTTCAAGTCACCAACGTTGCTGAGGGTATCACAAACGAATCTCCAGTACTAATAGCAAAAGCTGGTGAAAACTTCGGAGTGTGCATGGGTATACCTGTTGTCAAAATGAGGGCTGTCGCGAACTTACAAATCCCCCAACTATCACTTGGTAGCCAAGGCAGTTTTTGACCTACTGATAGTTTTAGCGACTTACTATTGACTGTTATGTGTTTCGATAGTATAAAATTGTAACCTCAACTAGGGAGAATCGTAACGAACACTCAAACTTCGCTGCCTGGGCCGCATACCGGCATGTTCAAACCATTTCTTCACCTCGAGGAGGAAGAGGAGGAAGAAGAGGACGAGGTTGATGGACCTCCGTCTCAAGATCGCTATGGTGGCGAGGAGGTAGTATCTCGTGTCGAACAGATTGTGAACGACTAACGTATCACGGTCACCACGACTCGAATCTCAGACTGACGCTAGACGACTGCGGCCGTCCCCATCCATTGGGGGCGGCCGATTTTTTACATATAGCTAGGGACGTTGTTTGAGGCGCCTTCTTTCTCTATCTCAATCTCATGAAATCGTTCGGCTTGCGCAACTAAGATACTTCCCTGTTTGACTGACTCTAAGATAGCCAAAAAACCAACGATCATGGTTCCTCGCTCTCTCTCATCACCCACCAGTTCGCTAAAACGTGTCTTGAACTGGGTTTCAATACGCTTATGTAGCCGGTCGATCATCTGGTCGAGCGAGATCACCTGCTTCACTTGTACTTGCGGTTTAACTTCTTTACGCGGTAAATTAACCAACACCTCACCAATGGCTGCGTGGAGACTCTTGATCGTAGTGAAGTTATCGGTTACAAACAAGGGCTTTTTCTCGGCCACGAACTGTCGCTCATGCAGCACAGCGGCACCAAACTGCTCACCAATACGTTCTCCAAGCGACCGGTAGAGCGCGTAGCGCTTAAGCCGTTCTTCTAGATCATCCACACTTTCCTCCTCTTCTCGGGTCAGTTCAAGTACGGGGAGTAGTGACTTCGATTTGATAAGGAGCAGTGTTGCCGCTAACTGTACGAATTGCGCCGTGTGTGGGAGCGACTTCTCCTGCATGGCTGAAACGGTGGCCATGTATTCGTCAGTCACTGACGCCAAGCTAATGTCGTTGATAAGGAGCTTTCGTTTCTCGACGAGCTCAAGCAAGAGCTCCAGCGGCCCTTCAAAGACCTCGGTTTTAATGGAAAAGCTGTCTGCAGGCACTGTCACACTCATGTGGAAATTGTAGCATGTCAGTCTATGAAATAATCTTCAGACTTCATTTCGTTATGTATCACATTCATGAACCGAGACATAAAAGGATAGAGTTCAATGTGTTTTAGTTTATGTGATTCAGAGGTTGCAAATTTTAAATGCTGCTTTTGTATCCACTGCTTGCCATTCTCGGTGTAAATGTAAAAAAGCGGATCTAGTTTGTCGATTGCTTTTACAAACTTGGCTTCGATACTTTCTAAAGACTCGTACTCGTCAATAGTTGCCGATATGTCGGCTTGTAGAAGTTCAGGTAAGTTTTTGGCTGTGGCCTTCCAGGCTTCTCGTTCGTGTACAATGTCTGCTGCAGTTTTTTTCCAACTAACAGTGTCTCCAGTTTCGATTTCGTCCATGTCGTGCCAGGTGATCATTGTCTTTACCTTGCGCTGATCGAGCGTTGCAGCTGAAGGCTCTAAACGTAAAAAATAATCAGCGAGAACATGCATCGTGTAGGTATGTTCAGCTACCGATTCAGTGAAGTCATGTTCCTCTCGAGAGAGGTCGTAGCGGATCACATTTTTTAAGCTCCTAGCGTACTGAATTTTTTTGGTTTCTTCCAACACAAACTCATCATCTGTCAGAATTTTTTCTCTGACTTCTTCAATGGTCATGGTGTCTTGCTTAGATAGTAAACTTCCCTTTTTCGTAAATCACTTTCTTTGTTCCGTCAGCTAGAGTGGCAGTAACAGTGCGGTCAGTTGTCGACACAAAGTCGGAGTGCACTACTGAGTCGTTAAAACCAAGCTTCTCCCATTGCTTCTTGGAGAATTTGCTACCGTCGCCTTGGTAGCAGTCGTGAAAACTAGAACCAATGGCCATGTGCGTGTTGCCATATCTACCACCCATATTCTCGTCGTACAAGATCTCCCCGGTCGGTTTGGTGATGCGAGAAATGCGACTGTCAGTAAGCGAAACTTCCCCGAGCTGGTTGCCGCCGGGTTGCTTCAACATACCTTTGAGTAAATCAAGATTTTTAGTCGCTGTAGCCTTAACTACCTTCCCTTTCTCAAACCATAGCTCGATCCCTTCGATACGCTTCCCGTAGCGGAAGTGCGGTTGATTGAAACGAATCCAGCCATCTGCTTCATGCATGTTAGGGGACGTAAAGACTTCGTAAGAAGGAATGTTATTACCGCCACCAGCTCGCCACTGCCGGTCGCTTCCGATACCCACAGTTATATCCATGTCGTTTCCGGTCCAGTGGAGTGTTTCGATCGCTAGGGCGTCGAGCTTTTGAGCAGTTTTGTTGGTACGTTTGGTGATAGAGCGCCAGGCAGCAACTGGGTTTTTGTCGTCTAAGTAGCACGCCTTGATGATTTGGTTCCAGTAGGCTTTGGGACTCATGCTGGCTTCTTTAGCCATTTGGTCAGTGCCGTACATAGCAATCGTCCATGAGAGCTGGCCACTGTCGATCTTTTTCATTTTGAGATCCTTCACTTCTCGTAGGGCCGCATTGCGAGTCATCACCTTCTTACTACTGGTTCCTTCTAATTCATGGATATCACTTTCTGCAATGATATAGATGGTAGCGTCTATACTGTCTATAAGGGCTTTGTGATACTTCATAGGTACAAACTCTAGTTGTGGACCTTTTGCGTGCTTGTAGAAGCCATTTTGGAAGGAATAGGCGCCTTCTGAACTTGGGATGTAGTTCCCTAACGGGTGGTGGCCGTTTTTAAGGATAGCGTTCTGGAGATGGTAGTACAGCGGTTTGGCTACTTCAGGTACGTTAAACTGCACCAGACTGCCTTTGGGGAGTACTGATCCATCCGGACGTTGGAGGCCAAACTTCACGATGAGGTCAGCATAGGTTTCTAAAATGTTCTCTGGTGGCGTGTATGTTTGTTTCATGGTGGTATTGTAGCAAACAAAGGCGCGACCGTAAGGTCGCGCCTTTGTTTGGGCTGCTAGGCTCTTGATAAGGAGCCTTACTTCTCTTCCCTGCTCTCACCTTGAGAAAGTAAAGTGTCGATACGGTTAATGTCTCGTGGAAACAAGGTTGCTTCTTTTACGTTTTTAACACCGCAGAACTTAGCAGTAAGTCGCTCAAGACCCATTCCCCAGCCGCCATGCGGCGGTATGCCGTATTTGAAGGTTTGTAGGTAGTACTCGAATTTTTCTGGGTCGAGGCCTTTTTCTTTTGCTTTTGATGTAAGGGTAGTAAGGTCATGTACACGTTGACCACCAGTGGTGATTTCTACCCCCCGGAACAATAAGTCAAAACTTTTAGTGAAGCCAGGATCATTCTCATCTTCCATGGTATAGAATGGTCGTTTGCTCACTGGGTAGTGAGTGATAAAGATGAAATCACTCCCCAGCTCTTCCCGAGCGTATTCACAAAGCCATCGCTCATCTTCTGGTTCCAGATCAGGCTCGTTGGTTTTATCTTCGCCAGTCTTCTCTTTTATGAGTGCCTGTGCCTCCCGTAGCTTCATGTGAGGGAAACATTCACCATCAGGTACCAACGGTACTTCGATGTTAAGCGTGGCAAGCTCAGCTTGATGATGCTCTTCGAGGTAGCTGCTTAAGTGCCGCATGAGTTCAGTTTCGACCTTCATGATATCAAGATGATCATGTATGAACCCCATTTCCATATCAAGAGAAGTGTATTCGCTAAGATGGCGAGTAGTGGCGCTCTTCTCAGCTCTAAATGCTGTAGCAAATGAGAAGACTCGTTCAAACACACCGACCATGATCTGCTTATACAGTTGCGGGCTGGTAGCTAGATATGCAGTCCGATCTTTAAAATACTCAACTTTAAAAACTTCAGAACCACCCTCTGCATCACCTCCTACCAGTTTCGGTGCTTGAAACTCAGTAAACCCAGCTTGCCGCAAGTAGTCACCGTAGCACTTGGTAATAGCTGCTTGGATTGTGAAGATTGTCCGCTCTTTTTTGCGGCGCAGTGTAAGGGGTCGGTTGTCGAGGGTGGTATCGATAGTCAGCTCGCTCGTAAGGTCAAAGGGCATGGCAGCTGATTTGTTAAGGATCATTATGCCGGTGATCTCGAGTTCAATATTACCATTCTCGACGTTTGCGTTAATCATCTTCTCTGGTCGCTTGTTAACAATACCAGTGACTGTAACTGCTGATTCTTCGCTCGCTTCTTTTGCAACTTCAAGCACTTCTGGTTTGCCAAAAACCACTCCTTGAATAAGGCCAGTTCGATCACGAAAATCAAAAAAAGCCATCTTTCCTTGGAGTCGTATGACATTGACGATGCCTTGTATGGTGACTTCCTCACCAATGTGTGCGTGCAAGTTGTTGAGTAATGTTCGTTCCATAGTTTGTTTTTAGTAGAGACTTAGTCCAGCAATGTACTCAAGATGAGAACAAATTGGGACATATATTCGCAATCGTCGCATACGCTCGTTTGCTCATCTAAATCGCCCCTACAAATATTACGTTAATAACATTTGTAGGGGCGATTACAATCGTGTGATTGAGGTCGCGGTGCCACCCTACTTCCCCAGCACCACTTTTGAATAAAAGTGGTGCTAAGCTTTATTGTCGACCAGTACGTAACGTGTACGACGCGGAGAGTTCTACTGAGTCTATAATGGAGACTGTTCTTCCCTCACCTCAGCGGTGTCTGCCGCTTCGTTGGTAGTAAAAAGATACCACAGGTTTCTTAGAGTGTCATGCCAACCGCGTCCCGGACACGAGCTAGTGTAGTACTGGAGACGGCTTGAGCGCGCTTCGCGCCATCTTGTAGGACTGCTTTCACGTCAGCTTCGCTTATTTGGGCTCGTTTGTCGCGCATCGGTGCGATTACTGTTTCGAGATCGTGCACCAGGAGTTTTTTTAAGTCACCGTAACGACCTTTGTTTTCCTCGTACACAGGTGCCAGTTCTGTCTCAGTTTTAAGTAAGCGATGAATATTGTAAACATGTTCAGGTCGTTCGCCCTCTGAGTCTGTGACCACGCTCATCACTGCTTTCTCAACTTGTT
>Ga0136601_1000166_pt1 | contig 33886 bp, 25 predicted proteins | sample AntRauMFilla2699_FD_181020 | JGI IMG/M metagenome (GOLD analysis project Ga0136601, IMG submission 181020) | Saline lake microbial communities from Rauer Islands, Antarctica - Metagenome Filla 2 #699 | ecosystem: Environmental > Aquatic > Non-marine Saline and Alkaline > Saline | place...
ATTTTGAGCGGAGAGATGGCAGAGTGGTCGATCGCGCATCCTTGGAAAGGATGTATACGGGAAACCGTATCGGGGGTTCGAATCCCCCTCTCTCCGCTCAGTATATAAATGAATCCTGTCTTCTCCGCCATAATTCTTGCTATACTTACACCAATGAAGCGGCAAGATTTGCTAACAATACTGATCACCTTTGCAATGGGACTATGTTTCGGCTTTTATGTGTATCTGGTTGGGTATGCACCCGCTAGTGAGCGTGTCTCCACATCGCTTACAGATACCACTGCTGGCCTGGTTATAACCGGTGAGGCGTACGGTGGTTGTGAGCAAGTTGCTAACTGCCCAGTATTTAATATTGCTCCTGACGGGTCCTATCGATATTTTTATGTTCCGCTGGGCTCTGATGAGCAGGTGGTGCGAGAAGGAGTATTACCTTTTGCATTGCAACAACAGCTGGATAGACATCTTAATCAGGCAGCGCTAGAAGCGCAAAGCCGTTCAATTGAACCAGTTTTTTGTGAGTCGTTTGTTGATGGCATTGATGTGCAATACGACATATCACTAAATAATGTTGATTTTATGCTGGATTCGTGTGGTACGGACGTGGTGGCGGAAAGTCAGCTTTGGCAAGCTTTAAGCAACTTGTGGACATACTTTGAACGCAGTACGACGTAGATTTTGTGCACAATAGTAGCGTATTAAATTACACATTGCCGGATATATATACGTGTGTTCTGACGTGAAAGGTACTTTTCGTGGGTTCGTATTATTAGTAGTGCCAGACAGTTGCTTTGGCACCCTAGCTAGAATTATTCTGAACATACAAACACTATTACACATAGTATGAAAACAAAATCGAAATCATTATTTGTCGCAGTCGCTGCGTTTGCAGTCACTGCATCGGGGGTACACGCGTTCTCTAGTCCAGAACTGCTCATCAAAGCTGGTTTGAGCGAAGAACAGGTAATTGCCATCCAAGAAGCTCAAGAATTAAAGACTATCGGGAATGTGGGGGCTGCTAAGCAGACGCTTGAGGCTGCCGGGATCACGGAAGAAACAATGCGGCACATCAAAGAAGTAGCCAAAGAAGCTAAACAGGCGGTAAAGGATGCTGTCGAGGCAGGGGATTACGAAGCATTCCAGGTTGCAATTGTTGATTCTCCGCTTGAAAATCTGATCACGACTGAAGCCGACTTTCTGCAATTTGTGGAGGCACATCAACTGCGTCAGGCTGGTCAAAAAGAAACTGCCACAGCGTTGCTAGCAGACTTAGGGGTCGAGCGACCTGGTTATAAACTTGGTCACAACGGGAAGTATTATAGTTCGCGGGCAGAATTGCGTGAGCAGTTAACTGACGAACAGCGAGCCGCGCTGCAAGTTGCGCACGCCGCTAACGATAAAGCTGCTGTTTGGGCGATATTTGCAGAAGCTGGAATAGATTTACCGATGAAAGGTAAGCGAGTGCAGTAGGAGTAAAAATGCAGCAGTAAACCGTGAGCATTGGTGATGCTCACGGTTTTTGTTTCTGGTATGATTCATAGTATGAAATTATGTATCGGACTGGTCGCATTCTTGCTGCCCGGAGTTATTCAGGCCTACACAGTGTACGAAACAGACACTAGTCGACCGTATGAGATTGTCCCAATTGAGGCAGCCCCACCAATTCAGCATAGTTATCTGGGGACACTTGATGACTATCCAGTGATGTACGAAGTTAGTTCAGACGATGCCTTCACGTTTGTTGCCAGCATATCACAGCCTGCGAATGTTACTCCAGAACCGCTGTCGCTACTCTTAATTAGAGAAAATGATCGAGGTGGAGGGGTCGCTGAGGTGACTCGAGTGACCCTAGATCCAAATGAGTGGGTAAGGCGAACTGATTCTAAGTTGGGTATGAACTTTTTGACGTCACCAGCTATTTCAGAGTCAGTTGAATCTGGCACATACCGAATCGAGGTCAGCAGTCCAGATAACCGCGGTCAGTATTTATTAACTATAGGGGATCAACCTACTGAACCAGGTTATTTTGCTGAGTTAGCGGCTATTCGCCAAACACAGCAGTATTTTGGTCTGAGTATCTTTTCGATGTTACGATCATCATATGTCTATTACCCAATCGGTATTTTATTGTTGCTATTTGCGCTGTACAAAACCTGGAGTTATAGGCATGTAATCCGTCGAAATGCTGCTTAAATTGATTGTTATACTTTTGTTTGGAATCGGTTTGTTTTATTTTGGGACGCTAGTTTTAGAGTCTGGGTCAGAATTTGATGATGTGGTGAAGGGATGGTTTTGGTAGTTATTTATTGCGTTTTTGTTGCAAACGTTGTTTAATATAACTTGATATGGATGCGCTCAAAAAAGGAGAAGAGTATGAAGAAGTACCTTATTTCCGGAAGGGATTTTCAAGTTAGAGTGATTAAGTCACAAAAAGAGCCAAAATTACTTAAAGGTGAAAAATTGTTAGGTTCAGTTGATCCTTGCGATTGGGATCCATTTTCTCATATTGAATCAAATGATCCGTCTTTGATATTGTTGGCAAAAATGATGATGCAGGCAAATGAAAGCGGTCACCAAAATGGTTGTCGCGCTAGCGCAGAAATGGAAGCATTTCTACCTTAAAACGGTCACTCCGAATAACAGATTGACCAAATCTCACTTTCAGTGCACAATAGGGCCGCTATTCCGCTTAAGGAAGCGGCCTTTTTATTCTCACACTTATTTATATTATTTATGCCACAACCCATTCGAAACATTGCTATCATTGCTCACGTTGACCACGGTAAAACCACGCTGACCGACGGTCTGATGGAATTTACCGGTGACCGAGTGGGTGATGCATCGATGGACAACAACGCTATCGAACAAGAGCGCGGGATCACAATTTACGCCAAAAACACCTCAGTAACCTACAAAGATACTAAAATCAACATCGTTGACACCCCTGGTCACGCCGATTTTGGATCAGAAGTGGAGCGAGTGTTACGCTCAATCGACAGTGTGCTTCTCGTAGTAGATGCGCAAGAAGGACCGATGCCGCAAACTCGATTTGTACTAAAGAAATCACTAGAACTTGGTCTCAAGCCAATTGTAGTTATTAACAAAATCGACAAGCCTGCAGCTGACCCTGACAAATGTGAGGAACAAGTACTGGAACTATTCCTAGAGCTAGGAGCAGACGACGAGCAGTCTGAGTTTGAGGTGGTGTACGCCATCGGGCGTGATGGTAAAGCCAAGCGTAAGCTTGAAGACGACATGGTTGATCTATCACCGGTGCTTGATTGTATTCTAGAAACTGTGCCAGCCGCCAAAGGGTACAACGAAGGTGATGCTTTGCGAGCGCAGGTATTTAACCTAGGCTACGACAATTTCCTCGGTCGATTAGCTGTAGCTCGAATTTATGAAGGAAAGGCTATTAAAGGACAGTCTCTTTTCATTAAAATGGAAGGTAGTGATAAGGTGAAGAAAGGTAAGATCGTTAAAATGTCAGGCTACAAAGGGGTGTCACAGGTAGAGCTTGATGAAGCTTTTGCTGGAGATATTGTACTGATTGCAGGTCTTGAAGACATCAATATCGGAGAAACATTAACTGATAATGAATCAGCTACACCTCTAGAAGCTATTCACGTTGATGAACCGACTATCGGTATGCAGTTTTTGGTAAACAGCTCACCGTTTGCTGGTCGAGAAGGAAAGTACGTGACCTCACGTCAGATTGCTGCCCGGCTAGAAAAAGAGCTTGAAATTAACGTTGGTTTACAAGTTGATTTTAATGGTGATGTAATGGAAGTGTATGGACGAGGTGAAATGCATATCGCGGTATTGCTTGAAAACATGCGTCGAGAGGGGTACGAACTGTCTGTATCGCAGCCACAAGTTATCATCAAAGAGGTTGATGGGGTAAAGAGTGAGCCATTTGAAGAAGTTACGATTGATATTCCTGGAGAGTTTCAAGGGCCGGTGATCGAACGACTTTCAAACCGAGGATTTATCATGCAAAACATGATCACTAATGGTGACCAGGTACGACTGTTGTTTGAGGGTCCAACTCGAGGACTGCTTGGGTACAAAAACCAATTCGTGGTAGATACTAAAGGTGAAGGAATTTTGGCTTCACAAGTGATTGGCTTCAAGCCGTACGCTGGTGAAATCAAGAAACGAAAGGCTGGATCAATGATTTCGATGGCCAGTGGAAAAGCACTTGGTTTCTCTCTAGCCAACCTACAAACGCGAGGCGAGATGTATATTGGTCCGGCAACTGAGGTATACGAAGGAATGGTGATTGGTAATACTAGTAAGGGAGAAGAAATGATGGTGAACCCAACAAAGGGCAAGCAGCTTACCAACATGCGTTCATCAGGGAACGACGAAGCGATCAACCTAATCAATCCAAAGGTAGTAACGATTGAAACTGGCCTCGAGATTATGGCAGAAGACGAATATTTGGAGGTGTGTCCTGAGTCGGTACGGTTGCGGAAGAAATATTTAAAAGAGAGCGATCGAAAAAAGCAATAATAACAAACGTAGTGACTATATTTGCTTTGTTCCAGATCTGACCTACCAATGGAAGGTCTCTGGAACTCGAACTTTATAGTGTTGCTGTAATCATTCTTTTGATACATAATTTCAAAATAAGAACCCAATCGGGTTTTTATTTTGTTATACTCACAGTTATGGATGTACCATTTTATCTATATTTTGTTGGAGTAATACTACTCCTTCTTGGCAGCCTGCTGGCTGTAACAGGCTGGTGGCGGTATGTGTTGACCGGGTACTTAATTGCGCAGGTAGATCCCTATGAGCAGGCAGGGCAAGGAGAAGGTTCCATTCTGTTCATCGGAGATAGCACTGGCTATGGTACCGGAGCGCAGCGATCGAGCGAAAGTATTGCCGGGCGTCTGGGGCAAGCCTATCCAGGCTACGCCATTATTAATAATTCAGTAAACGGTCGTAAAGTGGCTGCGGCTAAACAAGTGGCTGCGGAACTGCCTGGTACTACCGTATATGATCTGATTGTATTACAAATTGGTGCAAATGACTTGATTGCTGATAGGGATCCACTTGAAGTGTCACAGGATCTGCAACAACTAATAGAACTAACTCTACCGCACGCTAAAAGAGTAGTGGTAATTACGTCTGGTAATATCGGAGCTTCGCCAAAATTTAGTGGTGATCGGGCGAGTCAGCTAGAAACCGCTTCGCGCAGTTTTGATTCTTATATGACTGCTGTAGCTACTGAGTATGAAAACGCCTCCTTTGTATCATTATTTGATGAACCGGCTGAAGATCCATTTGTACTGGAACCCACAGTGTATATGTCTATTGATGGGCTTCATCCAACGGGTGCTGGGTATGAGATTTGGTTTCAGGAAGCAAAGCCCTATTTTGATGTACTACAGTCAGACTAATTGTGCTAGACTGTCGACTTAACTTATAGCAATGGACTACTTAATATGCGCAGTTTTAGTGCTTTTATCAGGGCTTTTCTCTGGTTTGACACTCGGACTCCTGTCACTTGATGTACACAGCCTGCGTCGACGAGCAAAATATGGTGATGCAGATGCTCTGGCGGTCTATCCAATTCGATCAAAAGGTAACCTGCTCTTGGCGACCCTACTGCTCGGGAACGTGGCAGTCAATACGACGTTATCAATCTTCTTGACCAACATTGCTTCTGGCGTGGTGGCTGGTTTGATCGCCACGGGCCTCATTTTAATCTTGGGAGAAATTGTACCGCAAGCAGTAATTTCTAGATATGCACTATGGTTTGGTGCTCGCACCCTTTGGTTTACACGAGTAGTGCTATTTTTATTTTATCCAGTAACTAAACCAATTGCATTCTTGCTTGACCGAGCATTAGGTTCGGAGTTGCCGTCTTTTTATTCACATTCTGAATTAATGGATATTATTTCTGAGCATGAGGACTCTGAGCATAGTCAAATTGACGCAGATGAGGAGCGAATTTTGCACGGAGCTTTGTTATTTTCACATCGTCGAGTGCATGAAGTTATGACCCCAACAAAGGACGTGATTGCCTACAAATCAACCGAAAAGTTGACCGATATCATTCTAGAAGAAATTAACGATCATGGGTATTCACGACTACCGGTGTATGGTGAACACCCTGAAGATATAATTGGTATCTTGTACGTTAAAGACCTAATTGTAGAAAGCAGGCCAGTTGCGATCAAAGATACTGCGACAGCTTTTGTAGCAAACTATTTAACGGTTAAGGAGACGACAAAACTCGATGTCGTTTTAACCCGCATGCTCAAAACTAGGCAGCATATAGCGATCGTGCAAAACACTAGTAAACGCTACGTGGGAATTATATCGCTCGAAGACATTATTGAAGAAATTATCCAACAGGAAATAGAAGACGAAGATGATATCTAATAGAGCTATCAAAAAGATCTCCCTAAGTTATTTTCCAGCGCCCTAGTAGGTTACTAGAATAGGTCTAAGTAATTATTTTTTTACACCAAGTGAGGTTAGAAAGGTGTCTAACTCGCTACCTTCAATCTTTCGATATTGATTCGGTTTCAGTTTCCCTAATTCAATATTCATGATTCGCACCCGTTTAAGGGTTTGTATCTGGTACCCAAGAGCTGCGCACATGCGTCTGATCTGATGTTTCTTACCTTCAGTCAACGTCAAATTAAACCGCTTCTCATTTTTTGGATTGGCGGCTAACGTGGTGGGCTTTGTTGTGTAGCCTTCGATATCAACGCCAGCAGTCATGGCCCGCTTAAACATACTGGTGACATTTTTATCAACCAGCACGTCGTACTCTTTATCCTTGCCATTTTCTGGGTCTAGTAGTGGTCCAGTTAGTCGGCCGTCGTTACAAAGAATCATTAAACCCTCAGAATCTTTGTCGAGGCGACCGATGGGTGCTACGTGAGTCAGTCCAAAATCTTTTGCTAATCGGGTTGCAATATCTATTTCTCCGGCAGCGGGGGAGTGAGTAATCACGCCGCGGCCTTTGTAGTAGGCGTAGTATGATTTAGCTTTGGTCTTTCCGATCACTTGGACATTGTCTGTCTGCGTAACTGTTTGACCCATGACGGCTTTTACACCGTTAATAGTTACCTTACCTTTGGTAATGAGTTCATCGGCTTCACGACGAGAGGCGACGCCAGTGTGAGCGAGGTATTTGTTGATACGAATAGGGAATTCCATGTAGATTTATTATACAACAAAAAATTATTTTACACAATACTTATTTACTCAAATTTATTAGCACTGCCTAGTGTTTTGTGAGACTATTAAGGCTGCATATGGCGAATCCAGATGAATTCACTGATGAAGAGATAGTGGTCGCAACGCTGGCTGATAAAGATCAGTTTGGTCTTTTGATGGATCGATATGAAGCAAAACTGCGCCGCTACATCGGGCGGCTTGGTGTTCGTGATGCTGATGATCAGTCGGATGTCTTGCAAGATATTTTTATTAAAGTTTATCGTAACCTCAACGGATTTGATTCCAAGCTTAAGTTTTCATCATGGATTTACCGGATAGCTCATAATGAGGCTATTAGTTCATACCGCAAGAAGAATGCTCGTCCTGAGGGTCATTTAATTGCTGATAGTGAAGAGCTGCTGTCATTTGCGGCTGGTAATCTTGATTCGGCCGAGTTGCAATTTGACCAAATTATTAATGCCGAAGTAATACATCAAGCATTGCAAAAGCTCGATAAAAAGTACACCGGGGTACTTATACTACGTTTTTTTGAACATAAGGACTACGATGAGATTTCAGACATTCTGCAGATTCCTACCGGATCAGTGGGGACTCTGATCCATCGCGGTAAAAAACAGCTAGCGACTGTCATAAATGACGACAAAATACGTATATAGCTTATGAAAAAAGATATGAAACCACATTCACCACAATCTGCAGATCAGTCCATCAGAGATCGGGTACTGTCGACCATTGATGAACAGCATGTTACACCCCGACCGTGTTATGTTTTTTGGTGCCAAAACAGTGCAATGTGGATGATTTGGGTACTGACAGTGCTACTTGGCGCCTTGGCGACGGCGGTATTACTCTTTACTTCAACCTATCGATATTATGATATATACGAAGCGATGCATGATAATTTCGTCACTTTCTTTCTAGAGGCGTTGCCATTATTGTGGATTGTAGCGTTCGTTGTTCTGATGGTAGTTGCTATGCAGGGTTTGCGCGCTACCAGACGAGGATATCGTTTGTCACCAGCACTCGTTGGGGGTTCGAGTGTTGGTGCTAGTGTGCTGCTTGGTGTGGTTGCTAGTGCACTCGGGTTTGGATTTGTGGTGGATCGTGCCCTGAGTGAATACGCTCCGATGTATAAATCAATAGCCGATCGAGAGCAAATAATGTGGCAGCAACCAGATGAAGGACGTTTGGTCGGTCATGCGGCTGCAGATGAGCGAGTAAAGGCGAATCAGATCCGATTTATAGATAGTCTTGGTGTGACTTGGGAACTGGAAGTACAAGAACTCAAACAACAAGATCAGCAATTATTGGAGTCAGAACGACATGTGCGCGTATTGGGAACACAGTTAAGTACCAATCCTACGCGGTTTCTGGCTTGTGGCGTATTCCCCTGGATGCTCGACAAAAAACGACCGATGAAGGAACTAAGTGCTGAAAGACAAGCTTATATACATAAAATGTACGAGCACGCAGATACTCCGGCTAAGCGAATTTCTGAACTTGAGCGCGCAGTATTTGCCACAACCAGTACTGGTTCAGACACAAAGAAATGTGCAGAGCTAGCAGCCGTTCGTCGAATTTCAGAGCAAATGCAGTGATAAGCAGTACATTAAAACGTCATTATGGCAACGATCACAGATTTTGCTAAGTGTGCTATTATGAAACTAATGGTCCCAACTCTATATACTGATTACAATACAGCGTAATAATGTAGCAAAAAGCAGCCTTTTGGCTGTTTTTTTGAGTGAGACCACAATTTATTTCAGTAATTATTTAACACATGACAGGAAAAGCAATTTTACTCAACAAACAGGTATGGCTTGGATTAGGTATGGTCACATTCATCGGAGCAGCCGTAGCTACCGGAACTGGTGCGTTCTTCTCTGACACGGCACAGGTAACTGGCAATACCTTTGCGGCTGGAACGCTCGATTTACAATTAACTGCCAATCAAGGTGGAGGTAGTCCAGTTGATACTCTTTCAAACCAATGGAATTTTACTAATATGGCTCCGGGTGGAACACCAGAATCATCATCAGTATGGCTACGGAACGTTGGCTCAATCGACGGGGCGACATTAGGTGTAAACGCGGCATTTAGTAATAATGGATCAACTCCGTCACAGGTAGCTACTGCTCGACAGTTGCGGATTACAGAAATGACGCTTGATGGTAACAACTTGCTAGCAGGTGGCGCTGGGGCAACAATCCCAGAGTACGAAGCACCTACGAACTGTACGGTGACTCTTGGTGGTGCAGATACCATCACTGCGGCTATTGCAGCTGCTAGTGCTGGTGACGTGATCTGTGCTACTGGTGCAAACTATGACGCTACTTGGGAAGGATCAGCATTTATTACTGTAGATGAAGAAGTGACACTTGTTACTGTGGGTGGACCAGACGCTACCCAAGCAATTCCATTTAGAGTAACGGCTGATAATGTTACTATCAAAGGATTTGAAATCACTGGTCCAAGTAGTACGTACGGAGTATATGCAACAGATGTCGATAATATCACTGTGACTGAAAACCACATTAACGATATTGGAACAGCGATTACTACCTCAGCTCACGGTGTATACCTTAAGCCTGTGGCAACGCCAATGGCTGGAGCAGATCTAACGTTCAACCGAATTGAAAATATCGGAAGCCCAGCCTCAACCGTCAGTACAAAAGGTCTGTATGTAGGAGACACGTCACCTTCACAAGGTATCGATGATGTGACGATTGCTAATAATATCGTCACAACTGTACGAACAACCAAGGGTGCGTACGGTGTTCTGGTAAATCATGGAGGTGGTACAACAAATCTAGTGGTTGAAAATAACACCATTTCTGACCTCGATGGGGGATGGGAACAAGGAGTGAGTCTCTTCAACGACACACCAAACGCAATTGTTCGATTGAATAACATGAGTGACTTTGTTGGTGTTGGAAGCGGAGCTGCTGGAGTAAATGTTGAAGGTAATCCTTCAGCAGCTACAGTAGTAATTGAAAATAACAATTTTGCAGCTACAGTACCAACTGGTGTACTCAACCAAACCGCAGCAGCTGTTAGTGCTCCAAACAACTGGTGGGGAGGATTCACCTCTACTGAATTCAACGTTGGAGGAGGAAGTGTTGACGCTACGCCGATAGCTGGTGGGCCAGTTGCAGGTCTAGTTGGTGGAGTAGACGCTAACGGTAACGGATACGCCGATCTAGATGACCTTCGTCTGACAGCGGTAACTGGTATTACTCCTGGTCTAGATTCATACACTGGATCAAATGATCAAGAGTTTGTACTAGCTGTACAACTTGATGGACCTACTACTGGAAATGATTTCCAGGGGGCGGTGCTTGATGACTACGAAATTGAGTTCTCTTTGAACCAAATCTAAGCTTGTTTAGATAGTGCTTTAGCACGTATTGACGACTCATTCTCCCTCGAAACCAGCTGTAGCTGTTTCGAGGGAGTAGTGGGGTGTGAATACACCTCAAATCCGATTCTATATGCCACGTTTTGCTCGCAGCTGTTTGTTTGGCTTAATTGCGATTACCGGAGGGCTGATAGTGTCAGTCGTTTTGTTGCTTCTTGGGTCATTGTGGCCCGGTGATTTGGGCTATGATATACGTATTGTGCAGAGCGGTTCAATGGAGCCAACCATTTCTACTGGTGCCATAGTGCTAACTCGCCCTGAGGTAGAGTATCAGGTAGGAGATATTGTTACTTACCAGCGTCGTACCGACCAAAGTGCTACCACTCACCGGCTTATTGCCGAAACTGAGGTTGACAAACAAGCGTTTGTCACTCAGGGTGACGCTAATAACGTAGCAGATGAACAGCCGGTTTTGTCAGAAGAAATTGCCGGTAAAGTATGGTTCGATGTACCGTACTTAGGGTATGTATTAAGCTTTCTGCGTTCACCGTGGGGCTTTCTCTTGTTAGTACTGATTCCCGCTGTACTGATTATGTGGGAACAGATGAGCCGTATTCTACGTGCTACTAATGGTCAAAAAAGCGAAGATCAATAAGGTATATGCATTACAAACTCACATCGCTAGATTTTATACTACGACTAGTTATGTCACTTATTGTAAGTGTGTTTTCAATGCTGCCAATGATTGCTGTGGGGTACTTTAATGATGAGGATAACTCAACAGACAGGGCGAGTTTTGAAGTTGGTGTTATCGATAGTGTTATTTCTGTTGATACTCCTACGCGTAACCTTGGTAACGACTCTGTTGCACGGTTTGCTTTGAATACTAGCGACGCGAGCACGCTCGCGACTCAGTCACGACTGACATTTACACCGCAGTCGTGCGCCACAGAATTTTATAATAATCTCTTACTAGAGGTAGCAACAGCCAGTGGTACGATAATTGGTACGTTTGCTAGTACAACAGTATTAGAGACAGGTGTCCCAGCAGCTTATGTAATCGATGTAGCCGCTGGATCAAATGTAGTAGCTCAGGCTAACGAAAGTTGCGTGATCCAGGCGACATTAGACACCTGGCAAGCAAACTTAGCAGCACCTGATACGGGCTTTAGCAGCGTTAGTCAAGTGAATATTATACTTACAGCGACAGAAGCCCTCGGTCCGCAAGAAACCAACTCCATTGTGTTAAATGAACTATATCCAGCTGTTTTGGCTACTTCGACGCAGCCACTAGAGCGTGAGTGGGTAGAATTATACAACGGTACCCAAGCGCCAGTAGACGTTGGAGGGTGGCGAATTGACGAGTTTATTGGTGGTGATGCGAGTGCCTCTAGTCGACCACACACAATCGTGGACTCTTGTGTTGGTGTAACCGCTTCTGATCATATGCAGCCGTTTAACACTGGCAGCACGATAGTTCCTGCCGGTGGTTTTCTAGTGATTGAATTCTGCGGCAGTGCCTCATATTTAGCTGATGCTGGTGATACTGTGCAGCTGTATAATTCAGTCAACCAGCAGGTTGACTCTCATACCTACCCGGCTACAGCTAATGGTAAATCGCACGCTCGAATACCTGATGGTGCTGCGTGGGTAGACCCAATACCAACCCCAGGAAATAAAAATACCGCTACCAGAGCAGATCTAGAAGCTGAAGGGTGGGAAGCCTCCAGTATAGATGAAGCACTGGCTACACTGTCTGTCAATACAAATGATGAATCAGTGAGTGGTGGTGATTTCGTGCCAGCAACCCAGGTTGATCAATCTACCGCTACTAATAGTAGTAATGATACAACCGAGTCAACCATCAGTGCTGCTGGTAGCAAGCAAGCGCTGGTACGTACTGCCAGTAGTTCGAATGAGGTGGTTGCATCAAGCACACCAACGAACGATCAAAGATTAGTCAGTGGTACTGCCAGTGCGACTATTACAACAGAATCGAGTTCTAGTTCTAAAAGTACTGAAACTGATCCGGTTAAGGATATGCCAAAAGCTACAACAACCACCACTGCGCTAAAAGAGAGTGTACCGGCAGAGCCGGATTATAGTAACGACCCACCAACTGACGACAATGAAGAATCTTCTGTAGAGGTGAAAGAAAAACCGCCAGCGGAGGCTGTATCAGGTGAAATAATATCGGATCAAGCTGCTGAGGTGTCAAATGTCGACAGTGATAGCTCTATTGATAATGAGGGGGACAATTAATATGCTGCACTTATTCACAACATGGGTTCGAATCGTAGTGTTGAGCATCCTTATTACTAGTGGTTTACTTGTGCCTGGATTAACGGCTGCTCAAGTGATTGTCACTGATGGGGATCTAGAGGCAACTTTTTCAAGCACACCCTTATTTAACGCCACCACAAACCCAGCTTTTGCTCCAAGCTCGACACAGGGTGGCACAATCACAGTGACCAATAATGGCCTCGAGGTAGAGCCGGTTTGGCTGTCGGCAGTGGCGACTAGTTCGACTGGTCTGGCTGATGCGGTTGAGCTGAAGGTAGATACCACTGGACAAATTTTGTATAGCAGCTCTTTTGCAGAGTTTTTTGCCACTTCGTCTGTATATCTGGCTGATCTACTCCCAGGAGAAAGCAGTACGTACACATTGACGGCTAACTTTGCGAGTAGTAGCGGTAATGTCTATCAAGGCACAACCATGGGCTTTGATTTGCGTATCGGATTTGCTGGTGGGGCGGGAGTCACTGGTGTGTCAGGTGCTGGAAGTGGCGTTTCTGGTACAGTTACACGTCCAACTCCCGGCAGCAGTAATAATCCTGACGGAATAGTGGCGGGGGTGGCAACCGACGGTATGTCTGACCTGAGTGACTCGCAGTGGCCGGTATGGGACTATGTTACAGCAGCGATTAGTAACGCCCTTGGTCCGCAACGGGTGATGTCTGAATCCAGCGATCTATATACAGCAACTACTACAGATATACGCCCTGAAAGCATAGTTGCAACTACGAGCAGAGTAGATGAAAATCAATTGGGAGATAACTACACCGAGAAAGAGCAACAAGCTCTCTGCTTGCAACTATGGTTTCTCTTGCTGGTGATTCTTGGTTTGGTCGCGCGCTTCTTTGCCATGTTAGTACCAGCTAATTCACCACAACCAGAAGGAGCTGTGTCGTGGTTGTCGTATTTAGTATGTACCGCTGCGTACGTACTGGGATTGCTTCTGCTGAGCCTGAGCTTTGGAATTGGATCATTCTGGGGTTGGGTCTTGTTTAGTGTGTGGACTGCCCATCAAGTGTACGACATGAGTTTATGTTGGTTACAAAACCAGTACCTAAGTCGCTTGCGTGTAATTTTGCTGCTGATTGGTCTGTTTATTTTGTTCACGTTGCCTCCATATGTCGCTTGGCTATGTCAGTGGTGGTTAGAATAATCGTGATCTGCAAGGTTGAGAGGTATGGTGAGAAATGAATATTTGTAAGCGGCAATAATTATTAAAAATAACTATTGCCAAATAGTATTTTTTATGGCTAATAATTGCTTTTTTTGAATTATAAGAGTAAAGTGAACGTAACACGACAACTATTTACGGTGCCGTGGTTCTATTACTCAATGAGAATCAACTATTTATGGATATTATTACAACTGTACAAACTCGTTTTTCTGCGCAACTACTTGCGGGAATAACCATCATATCATTACTGTTAAGCGCCTTTCCGGTGGCTTTTTTTGTAGCACAGGCAGCCACCTCAAGCCTTACAATGGAGGTGTTTGCTAATCCGCCTGGATCGGATGCTGATTTTGAATATATTTCAATCACAAATAACGGACCAGATACCGTTAGTTTAATCAACTTCACGCTTGATGAGGGTGGAACTGAGCTCCCGTTTACGCTTGGAGGCACATTACCCTCTGGCAACACCATTTTTGCATGTGCAAATGGTGACTTTTTAACCAACGGTGGACGATCTTGTTACGAAACTTTTCCAGGAGGTTTTGATTTAGTCAATTCTGGTGGAACTGTCACGCTATTGGATGAGTTTGACGCGACAATCCTTTCAGCAACCTGGGGTGACGTAAGTACTGAATCTACAGCCTTTTCTGCAACCGCGAGTGGTGTGTACCCACTCCCAACAGCTTGTACTCCACAAGTGGAAGATGGCTTAGGAAGTGGTCCGATCGAAAATACTGACACAAATCAATTCTTCACAACTATTCAAAATGCAATTGACGACTGTGATACTGATAATGGAGACACGATCGAAGTGGCAGCAGGTACCTATAACGAAGCGGTTATCATAGATAAGTCTATTGCGCTATTGGGGCCAAATCATGCTATTGATGGTGTAACTGGTACGCGGCTGCCAGAAGCTGTCATTACTGAGCACCTACGAACAGATGTGGTTGATGATGTTACTGTTAGTGGTTTTGAATTTTCTGATATCGACTCACCTAACTTTACAATCTACGTGATTGGAGAATCTGATGGCTTCACGTTCAAAAATAACCGATTCATCAACAACACTAAGGTGGCAATCAAAACCCCGCTCACTGAGAGTTCTAACGATATTACAATTGAAGGTAACTTGATTAGTGGTGTAACTGAAGCCCCACAATCTGGTCTTTTCATTGGAGGGATTACAGGGGAGTCTTCTATCAGTGGAAATAAAATAGTTGATACAGCTTATGGAGGTATTGTTATCTCTACAGCTGACGGACTGCTCATTTCAGATAACATTATTGAAAATGTGCCACAGCAAGGGATTCAGTTAGCAACGGACATTGGTGACGTAACGATTCAAGGTAACACCATTACAGACGCCAATACTGATCAGGTGGCAGATAAAGGTGCTATCAGAATCTACGCGTCTGATGTTGTGGGCCCAGTACTGATCACCAACAATACGATTTCTGGTGGTCATAATGGTATCGCTATTAAGGATGGTCAGGATGTAGCTGGCAAAGACATAGTTATTACCGAAAATGACATTCTCGCACCAAATACCGGCGTTCAGCTATATAACGGAGGAACTGGTGAGGTGGATGCCGAGAAAAACTGGTGGGGAATTGATACCGGAATCGTCACTTCATCAGGGAGCGTAGACACAGAACCATGGCTCTGCGGACCATTCGCAAGTAGTCCAGATGAGTCAGTTGCGGGAGCGTGTGCGGTAGATACCGAGAAGCCTGTGATAGCAGTAAATAGTCCAGCAGCAGGAGCGGTATTTGGCTCAGATTTTGATGTAACGGTAACTGCGACAGATGACACGGCTCTCAATCGTGTGGTAGTCAATATTAAAACAGCAACCGGCGGTCATATCGGCACGTGTCTCAATGACTCAGCTGGCGGCGCTACAAGCTACACCACGAGCTGTACTATAGACGTAGATAGTTTGACAGAGGGTACCTACAACTTCCGGACTAACGCAACAGATGAGGCCGGAAATACCAGTAACACTATCAATCAGGCGTTCATCGTTGATAAAACTGGCCCGGTTATCGTGGTAGATAATCCAGTTGACAATCTCATGACTGGAGCGGGCTTCGATATTGATGTGACTGCTACTGATGACTACGGAATAGCCAAGGTAGTAATCAACATCAAAGATGAATTTGGTGCTCACCTGGGTACGTGTCTTAACGAAGTTGCCGACGGATCTAGTCCATACTCAACGAGTTGTACGGTCGCCCTGACTGATTGGGCCGACGGCTCGTATCAATTTAAAACCAATGCGTTAGATTTGGCTGGTAATATTAGCAATACTATTACGCAAAACTTCACCATTAACACCAATCGGCCGACAATTGTAGTCAATATGCCTACAACTGTGGTGACTACAGATATTGATTTTGATGTTAATGTTACCGCTACAGACGATGCCGGTATTGCGCAAGTAGTAATCAACATCAAAGATGAATTTGGTGCTCACCTGGGTACGTGTCTTAACGAAGTTGCCGACGGATCTAGTCCATATACAACGAGCTGTACGGTAGATGTGGATGCATTGACTGACGGTACATATAACTTCCGGACCAACGCCCGAGACATGACTGGTAATTTGAGTAATACCATCAATCAGCAGTTTATTGTCGATCGTACACCGACCGCTACGGTAACCATGTGCAAGGTTGATCAAAATGAAGTGGAGCTAGCTGACTGGGCGCTCATGTTACAAGGAAAACCGGTAGGTATGTACGAGGTACCGGCTAATAGCCCCGCCGGTGTCAATACAGACACTGTACTCGCTGGCGTATCACACGTAGTAATCGCTGATGGTACGTGGGATAACAATCGAGGCCCACTTAACATCGTAGATGCTGAGTACTCAACCGAGGACAACTGGATGGGAAGTATCATGGATGGATTTACCGGCTTTGGTACTGATATCCTAGAATTGTTCGTTGGAGGAACAAATGGTGATTGGGGTCCGTACAATGGTTCACATCAATATGCGCAATCATTCGTCCCGGCCGTTGATGGACCATTTAATCTAGCCATTAATGATACTAATTACTCAGATAATACTGGCTCTCTAGACGTTAGAGTATACGAAGGTTTCTCAGGAGTAACTGAGGATAATGGTTGTGTAGTCTTTACAGATGTTCCCTATGGTGACTATGAGGTAGCTGAGATCATGCAAGCTGGTTTTGAACCTCAGTCAGGACTTGGTCCAGTCACTGTTGATCAAGAAGAGATGACATTTACAGTTGTGAACGAAAGATTACCAGAATTTGGAGCTTACTGTGGTGATGGAACTGTAAATCAAGGCTGGGAAGCGTGTGAAGCGGACAATGAGACTGGTATGTGTAATCTTGCAACGTGTCAGTACGAGAATCAGTGTACAGAGCTCAATCTGGTAAAGATCACGCTTGATGAGACAGAATCTCCATCATTCAACGACACTGTGTATCTAGGTTCGGCTTCCAACCCAATTCCAAGTGGTGTGTGGTTCGACTTTGATGTGGTTGGCGATGCTTCTGCTGGTAGTATTGCTAACAATACACAAGGGTTAGGTGTTGAACGTGATCAAACAACCCAAGAACTGTATCTGGCATTCGCTGGTGGCAATAGAGGTGGCTATCTCGATACCGCAATTGGAACTATTGAATTTATGGGGGCTGAAGTGAATGCTGTTGGTGTCGATCGAACTCCAAACCCACAATTCAAACTAGAAAATGGTTCAGGGTCAACATTTGATGATGTATTCAATGTTACATCATCTACAACAATTGACTTTGATCTGCGCGCTGACACCGGTAACGATGGAGTTACGGTTGACCTAGCTGACGTAAATATATGTGAAGCACCACTAGAAATGTGTCACGTACCATATCTGGTGACTTTTAGTGAGGATTCTGATGAGTCCACATACAGCACAACCGCTGGTACCGGCTTGGTAATAGAAGAAATAGCTGACGGCTACACAATTGGACTGTATGACGATGGGCGTTCAGGAATCTACAACGTAAGCGGAACCATTATCTTCCCAGCTGGAACAGATACGAGCAGCTTCGCGTTTAGTGAAGGTGTGGGATCAGACGGACTCGAGCAGTCAAACGTGCTTTATCCAGATGTAGCTGATCGAAATGATAACGTGATCACCTTTGATTTGTATGTCAATGGAGCTGATGACGTGTTTACTATCACAGATGAGTCAATTGATTCAGTTGAAAATTGTGCTGTTCCGGTACCGACAGAACCTGAACCAGAACCTAAACCCGAACTATATAAGCTCGATGGTGTTAAATTTGAAGTGGAAGATGGAGCGACTACTACCGGATCTGGATGGACGATTTACGCTGACAATGGAATTGATACACCTTTGAGTACGACTACAGATGAGAATGGTTACTACTACTTTGATGTGCCAGCTGGCTTTTGGGAAGTCTACGAAGAAGATCGACCTGATTGGGATTTGGTAGAGATTGATCAGTACGGTATGGGATACCTTACACTGGAATTATTAGAAAGTGAGTTGTCAGAGTCAAGTCCAGAATCATGTTCGTTCATGACTGGTCAGCTGTACTTCTCCATTCAAACTGAGTTGCTGTATTCAGATGATTATAGTGACGTGGGTCCTCTAGGCCCAATCTACCAGTGTGACTTCTATAACCAGTTCACCGGAACGTCTGATGTTAGTCCAGAACCTGAACCGCCAATCGGCGATGATAATAATGGCACTGGAGGTAATGGAAATACCGCGACTTATGGATCTTTAATGAACCAATTCGCCACTCCATCTGCTCAAGGTCTGGTAGCCGGTATTACAACTGATGCACCAGCCTACTGTCCTTTCTTGACTGATTTCATGCAAATTGGTGAAGATAATGACACGCTCGAAGTACTGAAGCTACAGGCCTTCCTCAATATCTTCCGAAATATGTTTGGTGGCACTCCTAATCCAGTGACCGGTACGTTTGGTGAAATTACCGATGCAAACGTTAAAGCGTTGCAAGAAACGTATCGAACTGAAGTGCTTGATCCATGGTACGACGCCGGGCTTGTATCTCACAATCGACCAACTGGTTTCGTCTATTTGACAACCAAATGGAAAATTAACGACATTCTATGTCCAGGTGAAGTACCATTTCCAAATTTGCTAAACGAAAATCAGGATTCACTGACAGATATTGACTAGTGATTAGAGATTAAGATGCATACCAAACAAGCTCCGTAATGGGGCTTGTTTTGTAAATACAGTACGTATTGTTGAGAGTAGGTAAACAATGATATTATTGTAGGTACTAACTATGAGGGCGGCAACAGAACTCACATATTCACTCACCACTCTACAGCGAATCGCAACCAGTTTAATGTCAGTATTAGTGCTGATTACCTTTGTTGCTACCAATATGCAGGCACTATTGTGGCAATCTTCTGATTGGCTGGTTTCGACCGTATTGCCGGCTGTGGTGGTAGATCTGACTAACGACGAGAGATCTGATCTAGCAGCAGCACCTTTACAACGCAATAGCTTACTAGATCAAGCAGCTCAGCAAAAAGCGCAGCACATGGCAGATAATGAGTATTTTGCTCATTTTGCACCAGATGGCACAACTCCGTGGAGTTTTTTCAAGACTAGTGGATATGTATATGCCCACGCTGGTGAAAATCTCGCCATTCATTTTACTGATTCGACGGAAGTGGTTGAAGCCTGGATGAATTCGCCTACTCATCGAAAAAATATCGTTGATACTAAGTACACAGAAATCGGTGTCGGTACAGCCAAGGGTACATTTGACGGTTACGATACCGTCTTTGTAGTGCAGCTGTTTGGTACCCCGGCAGTACCACCGGCCCCCGCGGTAAATCCACCTGCCATAGTGGATACTGAAGTTTCTGGCCCGGTTGTATCCACTGAATCTGAAGCGGACATGGCTGCTTTGCAGGCTGAGATCCAGGCAGTTAGTAACACTGTAGCTGCCCTGACTGACTCTGTAAACGCTGTAGATGAGACTGTCGCTACTGTAAATTCAGCAGAGCTACCAATTGATACAAACGATCAAGCGGCGCCAGTTATTATCCTAAATGACGATCTGGTACCGGTAGAACCAGTACCAGAGCTAACTGTCAGCGAGTCAGATACCGTGGTAGTTTCAACCGAATTGTCCACTTCATCAGGGCTGGCTGTCGCGACCCTGATTGAGTCAACCCCAGCCCACGCTGGTGCCACCATTGCTGCCGTGGCGACCCAGCCTAATGTCCTACTTGATATTATCTATACCGGAATTATCGGTGTTATTATCGTTTTGCTCACGATCTCATTACTGGGTGAAGCTAAGCGGCTACATGTAATTCAGGTAGCTTACAGCATAGCGCTCCTATTTATGATTGGAGGTTTGTGGTACGTGCACGCCTTTCTGACTAATGGGGCAGTTATCGTCTGAGGCTGACAGGTTGCATCATCAGTTGTACACTACAGTATGATGAAAAAACTACCCCAATCTGACTGTGTTGTTGACTCAATAGCTGCGAGTGAGGTTGGTGGAGCGCACTCCTCACCACTATACGCGTCTCAACCAGCAGCGGGTTTTCCAGCCCCTGGAGATGACCTTGTCGAACAGCCACTCGATTTAAATGACTTAATGATTGACAATCCCACCTCGACGTTTTTTGTGCGAGTATCTGGAGATTCGATGGAAGGACTGAAGATATTCTCAGGTGACGTATTGGTAGTTGATCGCTCCATCACACCCCAGTCTGGCATGGTGGTAGTGGCGGCAGTGTTTGGTGAAATGGTGGTGAAACAATTATATAAGCAACAAAATCGATTACAGCTCATCTCAGCTAATGAAAACTATGACCCAATCGAGATTAACGATGCTGATGATGTGTTTGTGTGGGGTGTGGTGACCGGCAGCGCACGAACGTTTCGGTGACACTCTTAGTCCCTGTAGGTTTTAAGTGATGGCATTATGGTCTCTGCAAAATATATTTGTAATTCTCGATAGACATGCTTTTTGAAGTCTTTCGTCTCCTGTAACACTTCATCAAATGATATAAATCGCACAGCCGAAGCCTCTTGCTCGGTCGCTTTGCTTAAATCAATTGAAACGTCATTTTTTAGTTTTAGAAAGTACCAACGATGTGCTTGGCCTAAGCGTGATTTACTGGTGTCATTTACTGTGTGCTCATATTGATATACGGTCCAGGAAGGATACTCGTGCACTGATTCGATATCATGTTTTGTAAGTCCGACTTCTTCTACTAATTCTCGCCACAGCGTTACTTCTGGCTTTTCGCCCAGATCAATCCCGCCTTGCTGAAACTGCCACACACCAATCGGATGGTGAGCCCTTTCAAACCAGGCGACTTTGCCGTCATTATTATAGATTACTGTTCCGACACCAGCTCGGAAAAAGTGTGTGTCGATAGTAGTTGTCTGCATGATAAGAACATATGATAGCACAACTTGGTATACTGATAGGTATGACAAAGATAAAGCAACAAATCGGATTGATTGATTGTAATAATTTCTTTGTATCGTGTGAACGCCTGTTTCGTCCAGATTTGAAGCATGTACCAGTGGTGGTATTATCGTCGAACGATGGTTGTGTAGTCGCACGGTCCCAAGAGATAAAGGACATAGGAGTACCAATGGGTGTCCCTTACTTTCAGATAAAAGACACTCTTAAGAAAGCCAATGCAGTAGTTTTTTCTGGGCACATTGCATTGTATCGAGATATTTCCAAACGTGTCTTTGATGTTGTGCGCGATCAAACAGATGTTATGGAACAGTACTCTGTAGATGAGGCTTTTTTTGTGATCCCAACTGATATGAATACAGATACATACATTCTAAATATTAAAGACAAGGTCGAGCAGTTAGTCGGTGTGCCAATTTCAATTGGGGTAGGCTCCTCAAAGACACAAGCTAAGTACGCAAGTACTGTTGCCAAAAAGACAGGTGGTTTGCACGTGTGTACTAGACCCGAATGGGAACAGCAGGTGTCGCAAATTAAGATTGAGCAAATTTGGGGAGTCGGGGCCGGTTTAGCGCGTAAGTGTAAGCAGTACGGCATTATGACCGTACAGGATTTGCTGTTGCTTGACTCGTCTCGTGTGGATGCTTGTTTTGGGGTGGTGGGTAAGCGTCTGCATGCTGAATTGGCCGGAGTGGTGGCGGATCCTGTTGAGCCTAAACGATTGCTACAAAAGAGCCTGATGAACTCACGTTCCTTTTCAAAAACCACCCAAGATATAGCTATTTTAGCTGACGCAACTGCCTACCACACCAGGCAGATAGCGGCTGAATTGCGTTCTATGCGAGCAGCCTGTACAACTCTTCGTGTATCTATTCGGACTAGTCGACACGGTGACTTCTTTTTGCGTGGTGGTTCAAAAGAGCGGGTATTTAATGCTCCAACTGCCGATACATTTGAATTGATTAGTCATGCAGAATCCCTTTTAAACGATCTATATGAAGCTAATGTGCCATACCAAAAGGTCGGTGTGATGGTTGGGGGAATTGTGCTACAAGATGCTAAGCCAGCCACGCTCTTTGCAGATACTACGCTTAATGCCCAAGTTTTGCTGCAAGCCATGGACACACTTAATAAATCTGCTGGACGCGAGTTACTTACAATCGGTAGTCGGCTACGAACTGACGCCTGGAAAGCAAAGTCAGAAACCCGCTCACCAGCCTATACCACTAGGTGGCAAGAGCTGCGAGTAGTGTCCGCATAGAAAGCTTTATCTTTGGTTCAGGACATTTGTTCTAGAAACGCAACAGCGGACAAGTCCCAGACTTATATAAAATAACGTTTAAAATATTGGTTATCTTAGGGTCAATGAGCCGTCTCTAAAAGGTTATCAACAGTGGGTTTAAGACGGAGTTTCTTAGACAGCGTATACTAAAGACAGATCAGTAGAAGTAGGCACAACAATTTTAACGGCTGAGACTTTCTCAAATATTAAAAATTGTTCGTAGCCGTCTCCACAAGAATCTTCTACTGAGCCAGTTCAAGTTGGTTTGTACAACGACCACTCGAGCGACAGTTATTTAAAAAATAAATAAACACAAACATGTTCGTATATTCAACTAATACAGTTGACGTTACGCAACGAGTGGTCGCGACACTTGTTGCTTGTGCTTTGGTTATGGCATCAATCGGTGTCTACCAAACAGCGCACGCAGCTAACCTTACATTTGTAAGTAACACTCTTAGTACATCAGAACCAAACGTAGCTTCGGCTCACACGATTCTGTTTACTGCAACCAACGACATTGGACCTACTGAGAACATCACAATTACGTGGGACTCACAGGACGATGGAACTGGTGCAACTCAAGATTTTGGCGGCATCGGCTCAATCTCTGATACATCAGACGTACTTGTATCAGTCAACTTAGCTGCTGCAACACAGCCAACTTTTGAAAGTGCTGATGCGGATTCTCTAGAAATCAGTGGTGTCACAGCGACAGCGGGGCAAACAGTAGAAATCGAAGTCGCGGATACAGCAGCTATTATTAACCCAACAGTGCTGGACTCATACGAAATCCAGATCGACGTCGCTAACACTGAGAACGATATTGGTCGAACTAGAGTTGTGATCCTAGATCAAGTTGTGGTATCAGCTATCGTCCCTACTATCTTTGAATTCGTAGTGGAAGGTCTTGCAACTACAACCGATGTAAACGGAGAAGTAACAACTGGTTCTTCAACAGCAACAGAAATTCCATTTGGAGTAATCGAAGCTGGCCCATTAGGTGCTAAATTGATGGGGCAACAGCTTAGTGTAGAAACTAACGCTGACAACGGATTCACCGTTTCAGTTGAATCAGATGGACCATTAGCATCTTCATTTGGAGCTGACATCGACAGTTTCTTTGATGCTACTGACGAGACAACCCCTTCAGTCTGGGATTCTCCAGACGGGACGCTTGCCTTTGGTGAGGACGGTTGGGGTCACTGGGGTATGACAACAGAAGACGGTACTACAACAGGTACAGGACCGAACTTCACTGGAACTGACCAGTACATCGCTGTACTTCAAACACCAACGATTATTTTTGGTCACACATCAGTGTGTGATGGAACGACAACTGGTGCTGGTGATGCCTCAGATGACGATTTGTGTTTGACTCAGGTCGGATACAAAGTAGAAATTACTCCACTTCAAGAAGCGGGTGATGACTACACTACAAATCTAATGTACATCGCAACTCCACGATTCTAATCTAGTAGTTCGATAACAAAACAAAAACCTCTCTTTGAGAGGTTTTTGTTTTGTATCTGTTAAGAACACTCAAATGCCTACCGATAGCTTGGTAAACTAATGTTACTAACCTTTTAATCTTATATGGCTACCCGATATCTTTCACTTTCTTTTGCTCTTACCGTTGCAGCGCTTTTTCTAATCACTGTGTCAACTGCGTTGGCCCAAGGTGCTGGCATACGTATTTCGCCAGCTTTAATAGAAGAAACCTTGGATCCAGGTGTAACCGAGCAATACACTGTCGAAGTAGAGAACCTGAATAGTGTCGATCAAACGTACTTTGTGTTCACGCGCAACATCCGCGGTGTACAAGAAGGGGGAGCGCCTATATTTGCCGAAGATGAATTGGAGAAAACTGGATACGAACTAGCTGATTGGATCACTTTATCAACTAACCAAATTAATATACCAGCTGGTGGTAGGGAGCTAGTCACCTTTACGATGAATGTCCCTGCCGACGCATCACCTGGTAGTCACTTTGGCGGAGTGTTTATTTCTGCCGAAGCGCCCGAAATTAATCGAAGTGGTGCCGCTGTTGGGTACCAAGTAGCAAACATAATTAGTATCCGAGTTTCTGGCGAAGCAGTAGAGCAGGCGAGTATTCGTCAGTTCTCAACCGGTAAGTTCCTGTATGGTGCCCAAGATGTTGATTTCAATATTCGAATTGAAAACACAGGAAACGTACTTGTTAGACCAATGGGGCCTTTGCAGATTAATAATGCCTTAGGAAAGCGAGTCGGGGAAGTTGTATTCAATGAGTCAAAGGCTGGCGTGTTTCCGGCTGATACCCGTGAGTTTGAGCTGCAATGGATTGGTGACTCAGTAGGGTTTGGGCGCTACGAAGCGATTCTAAGTGCCGGCTATGGTGATGATGGAGCCAAAAAGACGATGAGTAGTACGGTGACTTTCTGGGTCTTACCTATTAATATTATAGGTCCAGCTTTGGGAATATTAGCCTTCATTCTACTCGTTACTGTGATTGGGGTACGAATCTACATTAAACGTACATTGGCTCAAATGAATGCGGGGCGACGTTTAGTGAGAAGAAAAGGTCAGCAAAACTCATCTATGACCTTGCTTCTGATTGTATCTGTCTTGGTGGTCGTGGCTCTATTCCTCCTTATAATGCTCGTACTATTTGCGTAGCGTAGTATACTTTGACTATGGATCAGTCAATCTTATATCGAAGCTTGTTGCGAGTATCACTTGTTATTTCGGCTTTGATCCTTGTCTTTCAGTCAGGTTTGATTGACGATCGGACTGCTACGTTGTATTCACAAGCTACTTCTCAGTTGTCTGCAGCGGTTGGTATGTCAGCCTCCGTGCAGCCAAATGAATTCAATCAGATAACGGCCGATCTCACTAAGCAGCAAAATCTTTTAGCGCAAAGAGAACAACAAATTGCAGAACGCGAAATAGACCTTGGCCTCAATGCAGACGAGCCAACGGCTGATCAGACTACTACGTATATTCTGGCCTCTATTTTATTTGTGCAGCTATTGCTCATTATTCTCAATTATGGCTTAGATTATTTACGAGCAAAGGAGCAGAAATACGCATCTTCGTTGTAAAACCACTTTGATTATCAAAGGTATCCCAATACAGGTAACGCTTGTGCTTCGGTGGGTATCTGCGTTTAACAACTAATCTACGGGTTACAATGGTGGTAATGCGAGCATGGCGATTAATCGGAATGTTACTTTTTGTTTGGCTTATAACCCAACTGCCGTTCAATACTGTGGAGGCGGTTAATATTAATGGGTACAGCAACACCTTGAGCGATTCTGGTCCAGATGATTTTGCCAACCATGCCTACAGATTTACTCCCCTAGTAGCACTTGGTAGCGGGGCGGTGATAGAGATTACGTTACCGAGTGACTTTTCATTTGTAGCCACGACTACCACATTCGCTGAGCGTAATGTTGAGTTGTATATTGATGGAGTTGCGCGAACATCAGGCACTACGTTGGCGGCAGGAGTAGATCAGGTAGAGATTGACCGCATTGGTACTCAGCAGATCCGTTACACGCTAGCCCCTGATGCATTAATACCGGCCAACAGCTCATTTGAACTGCTGATTGGAAATAATACTTCTGGCTCACTAAGTGCTGTTACTACATTTAGTACCTCAACTGGTACAACAACTACTCCAGCCGACGTAGAGCCGATCCAAAACAGTTCCACTCTAGGTTTGCATAAAATACCCATGGAGATTTATGATGGCGGTCTCGTAGCAGACGCACGATTTCATATTTTTCTCAATGAAAAAGTAACGGTCACTACTGATACGACCGAGGAGATACCGCCTTTTCGGTTTAACGGGGCGCCGACAAGTACTGTAGGGGGTACAACGTTGAGTGTAGAGATCTCTCTCGAAACTGATGAACTCGCAATCTGTAAATATGATGTGGTCCCTGGCACTGCCTACGCAGCACAGCCAAATACCTTTTCAAATACTGGGTTTGTCACACACTCGACGGTGGTTGCAGTTACTGCCGATAGTTTGATGAGTTTTTATGTTAGATGTTTGGATGATGAGGGGAACTTCAATATCGAAGATTTCTTGATCGAATTTAGAGTTAGTGAGCAGCCGACTGGAACCTCAAACACCGAGGGTGACATTAGTGGAGACGGGACTGGGGATGGTAACGATGGAACAGGTACTGGCGGTGGGGCCGGTGGTTCAACCGGAGTAGGGGGTGGGGAAGAATCTACGGTCGGTTCAACGCAAGGGTCAGGAGGGTCTGGCGGTGGAGGCGGTGGCGGGTCTGGTGGCAACTCAGGTACAACTGGCGGCGGTGGTTTTGAGAGCTCAGATGGACCATTTGAAAGTGGTGATGGTCGGATTACTGTTTCAGGTACTGCCTATCCTGGAGCCCAGGTGATTATTTTAGCTGATGGACAAAGAGTCGATGAGGTGCGAGCCAATGGTGCTGGTGATTATTCTGTGATTATAGATGGCATTGCTCGCGGAGCATACACGTTTGGGGTGTATGCCGAGGATGATAACGGTACCAAATCAAGTACGTTCAGTACCTCTTTTACTATTAGCGGTGCCCGAGCGTCACGATTGTCAAATATCAATATTACTCCAACGATTGCAATCAACCCAGACCCAGCGGAGCCAGGTGAAACAGTCCGGTTTTTTGGGTACGCGCTACCTGATGCTACTGTGACCTTAGAGCACGAATCTGATGACGGTTCTGACTCGCAGACGCTGGTGGCAATATCTGACAGTGATGGAGAGTGGTCTGTCACGCTCGACACAACTGGGTTTGCTCGCGGTACCTATCAGGTGCGCGCCAGAGCCGAGCAGGTTGATGGTGAGAGAACTAACTTTTCAAACTATGTATTTCACGGTATTGGTCAAGAAGCTGAGGCCCCACTTGCACCAGATCTCAACCGAGATGGCTCGGTAAATCTAATCGACTTTTCAATTATGTTGTTTTGGTGGCAGACCAACGGAGGTGACTCTGACCCACCAGCTGACATAAACCAGGACGGTAACGTTAGCTTAACCGACTTCTCAATTCTATTATTTAACTGGACAGGGTAATACTTTATATACTGTGGGTAAACCACTCGTTGACTAAAAAAATTTAAGTATACTATAACTATATGTCCTTTCTCCAAAGGTTAAAAGGTAGAGGTGTACGCGACGATCAAGCGGGTCTTTTATCAGACGCTGAAGAGACAGCCGCAGACAAAATTGCCCAGCTGCACGTAGACGTATATCAGACTGAGCGCATGATAGTGATCTACGCGCAGTCAGCCGGTGCTGATATGAACGATGTGCACGTGTCCATAGAAGGTGACGCGGATATTGTATTAATAGAAGGGAAGCGCATAAGACCTGAGTATATCCCTTTCCCAAGAAAGAAGCTCAGTGGTTCCTTTGTTGCCCAAGAGTGCGTCTGGGGCGACTTTTACCGTAGGATTATTCTACCCGAGAGTGTCAATATTGATAAAGCAGACGCTAAAATAAAAAACGGCGTGTTGATTCTCATGCTGCCACTGCTAAAACCAAATGAAAAAGAAAAAGTGACCTTAAAAGTAAGTGGCGGTCGTAAAAAAGCCCCAACCCAACGAAGCTAATCAGTTCTTATGTTTTATACCAAGTATCTCACTTCACTTTTAAAATCCTCACTCCTTGCAGTTGCGTTTTTTGTAGCTACTGCAACACAGTTGTATGCAGCTGACTTGGTTATATCTCCAAGTACTGGGTCTTATAGTGCTGGTCAAACGTTTACCGCTACAATTAGGGCAGTCCCGGGTGGAGATAGCGTTAACGCAGTCGAGGCATCGCTTGCGTTTGATCCTGACTTACTTTCGGTTGTTAGTGTTAGTAAGACCGGTTCAGTATTTAGTCTTTGGACCACCGAGCCAACATTCTCTAACGCAGCTGGGACAATCACTTTTGGGGGTGGAAGTCCGTCACCATTTACGAGCACATCAAATCTTTTAAACGTTACATTTAGGACTGTCGCCAATGGTGATGCTGCGGTTGACTTCGAAGAGGCGTCAGTGCTCGCAGCTGATGGCCGGGGTACGGACGTGTTTGAAAATGGAACTGGAGCAAATTACACTGTTGCCGTGAGCGACACTCCGACACCAACCCCTACACCAACCCCCACACCGACAACAACAGCCGAGCCGGAAGATGACGACAGTGATGAAGCAATTATCTTTGGAGATCCGCCCCGGCCACCCGAAATAGGTTCTCCGGTCTTTTTAGACCCTAATGTTTGGTACGACACTAAGGATGGAGTATTTACCTGGACCTTACCGTTTGATGTTTCAGCCGTTGCTATAGAAGTGTCTAGTAGTTCAGAAAACATCCCTCAAGACAACCCCGACGCCGTCATCGACCCACCTGGTGAAGAGTTTGTTGTAAACAGTGAAAATATCAGTGACGGTATCCAGTACATCAGTATTAACTTTGAAAATCAAGTTGGTTGGGGTGCAGTCACAAACCGTCAATTGAAGATTGACACAACACCGCCTGAGCTGTTTGTAGTCAATGTGAATCCGAGTCCAAATCCTGATGGATTCCCACTGCTAAATTTCAGTGCTAACGATGTAACCTCTGGTATTGACTACTACGAGATGACAATCGCAGATAATGAACCATTGCGCGTCACACCAGATGAGGCTGCGCTTGGATACCTATTGCGAGATCTGGAGGATGGAACCTATACTGTGAGTGTGGTGGCAGTAGATATGGCTGGCAATAGTCGAGAATCAAGTGCAGCAGTGTTGATTACAGCCGGTTGGACCAAGCCGATTGAAGTGGAGGAAGAGTGGAGTATTTGGAACTATTTAACTGGTCTAAATATTCTTCTGTTCTTCCTGCTACTTATCATTCTGCTCCTGGTGATTTACATCTGGTACGAACGAAAACAGCTAAAAATGAAGGAAGAGAAGTTGCGACGCGAAACACGGGAAATTCAAGACCAGATGGAAAAGATTTTCTCGGCTCTACGAGATGAAATCTACGACCAGATCAACCACGTAACCAAGCGAAAACGCATGTCAGCAGCAGAAAAAGAAGCAGTCGAAAATCTCACTCAAGCGCTCGAAGTTTCAGAGACCTTGATTGAAAAAGAAATCAGTGATGTGAAGACAATTTTACGCTAAAATTGCTCAAAATTAGCTAAAAATAGAGGATAAAGCGCGCTCCAGACTGGAGCGCGCGTTATACTATATGTACCGCTATGCCTTAGTTGGTCGTGGGTATTTAGAAATGTTACATGGAGTAAAAAAATACCAAAAAAATGCACTTTATGTGCTGGCAGCCACCCTAATATGTGGGGTAGGTTTTTCATCGTTGGCACAGTTTACGGATAATGCCTACGTCGTCCGTACAGTGCATATTTTCCCAAGCGAAGCTAGTGCAACTGGTTGGCAAAACATAGAAACACTTAACTTCCAAAACCTCGACGAGTATGCCTTGCTGCAAGACTTCAATTCCATCAACTCTGCTACCCTGGGTAAGAGTGTGCGCACCGCCCCGGCAACTGAAAGTGGAATTTCGGATGTTGTCAATCCGGCTTCTGTCGACTCACAAACTGACCCAGTTCAGCCACCCCTTACTGAAGATGAAGTGGATGTATCCACAACTAGTGCGCAGCCAGATGAACCAGTTGATACTGACTCGCAGTTGCTGGACACTCTTCAATCTGCCGATACTGAACAGATGGAGACCGAAGCCGTACCTGATGTCGAATTAGAAGCAGAGCCTGTGGCTGCCCCACAAGTAGAAGAAGATGAGCAGCCAGTTTCAGAAGAAGTGGTGACACCAGAAGTGGAGATTCAAGATTCTGCATCAGTGGATGAGAATGGTACAACTACCGTGTTACGTGATGTGCGATCTTTGTTTGCCTTGGCGATTGAAAGTGTCACAGAAGTATTTTCAAGCACGTCACCAGAGGTTGAGGATGTGCCTGATCAAGAACAAACCAGCCCACCTGAAATCACAACGACACCTACAACCACCTCACAAGAAGTCAATGAAATCGCTGATGTAACTTTTGGTTTTACTACTGATAATGCAAGTGAGCAGCCGACGCCTGAAACTTTGACAACGGAATTTGCTACCCCAACTAGCGCCACAACAGCTGCCCTAGAGACGACAGAGCAGCTAGAGCCTAATACAGCTGCCACTGCTACCGAACCAGCTACAGAAGGACAGTCAACAGAAAGTGCAACAACGTCACAGTCAGATGCTCCAAGCGTGTCAGCATTCGATCTGGTAGATACCAGTCAAGTATCTACTACGCCGGCAGTTGACTGTGGGGCTGACTGTACCGGTCATGTCTTGCGTTTGGGTAATTTCGGCTATCCTCTAGATGAAGGGGTTGAAGTTTCAGGAGCACAGCTGCGGGTGTCGTTTGCGGCCAAGCATAAGCAGATTCGTGACACCTTACCTTTATTCACTATGAATTACTCATTTGATGGGGGATCAACGTGGAGTACGGGTGGATCGATCGTTATCGAGGATGAGGTCTCAAACAGTATTAATGGCGGCTACTTCTTGTTTGCCTTGCCGGCGATTGATGATTCTGTTTCTTTGTCTGACTTACAGGTTGAGTTACGTTACGATGATGATCCCGCTCTTCTGTCTGATTTATTTGTTGAAAGTGCGTGGTTAGAGCTATTTGTGCTCGAGCCACCAAGTGAACCAGTTACTCCAGAATTCAAAGAACTTTTAGAAGATGACGGTTTTAATGATACTAATCTTTCTGGTGATCGATTGGTGGTGTCAGAAAATGAAGTGATTGACTTTACGTTCACAGACGAAAATAGCGATGAAACACTAATCGTAAAATCTAGTCGCAAAACTTACGACGGACTTTCAGAGACTACAACCTACTTCAACGTCACCAACACTAGTGACCAAAGTGATGACTTTACGGTGCAAACCTATTTCCCTCAAAATATGGGTGCTGTTACTGACTTGGCCGTATTCAATTTAAACAAACCAAGAAACACCGTCATCCCAGAATTTCGCCCGTATGTATACCACTGTGAAGCTGGCTGGGACGCTGTAGATTCAAGTGCGATTGTACCAGCTAGTCTGGCTGATTTATCAATCGAAACAGCGTCGGGAACAACTGAGTCCACATCGTCTGACGAGGCGACTAGTGTTTCTTCCACTACTACCTCTACACCAGACGCGCAAATAAACACATCAGATCTCGTGGATGATGGTAGTGAATTATTCGCAAATGAGGAAGTAGACCAAGACGAGATCCAATATAGTTGTGGTGCCACCAACGTAGTGCGTAGCTGTGATTCAGTTGAGGGTGATGGTACAGCTTGCGTAGTCACACAAAAAGTGCGAGACCACGATGTTGTGCAATATGCACCAGGCTGGGAATCCGTCACTACAAATGAAGGCGAAATGGATCGTGGTGGAGTACTCAAGCGAGCAGCATCATTCCTCGGGTTTGGGCCTGACCGCAAAGACGTTCCAGAATCATTTGAAGGACGAGTATACACCGACGGAACCTTTTCGATTGCTCCTGGCGAAACGAGATACTTTAAAATGGATATTTCTTATCCGGCATTCTCAGCCGGTGAATATTGGATTGAGGTTATCGGTGACGATGAGTACGGACTCCTTGACCCATTTTGGTCAAGTCTATGGCGTTACCGCAAGCCAATTACAATTGATAATACCAGCGGCGCAGAATTGATTGAGCAACAGTTCTTCCTCGAGCTCACTAGTGCTGACAGTGATTTTTGGACCAATGTACAGTCTGACGGTGGTGACATTCGCTTCGTGAGTGAAACTCCAGGTAACGACCTAACTTGGTGGGATACCAACTGGGAAAACCGAGTACAGGTTACTATTCCAGCTACCTCAGTGGATGAAGATTTAACGGACTTCCCGGTGTTTGTAGATTTAAATACTCTTGGGACGGGCTTCTTTGCTGACGTTGAGTCTGATGGGCGAGATATCAGAGTGCTTGATGACGCTGGCGTGCCAAACGAACTTGCCTTTGATTTGGTAGATATTAATACTGGTAGTGAATCTGGCGAGTTGCACTTCAAGGCAGCCAGTCTGTCATCAAGTACAGACAACGTTTTCTATGTGTATTTCAATAACCCAAGTGCATCAACCTATGCAGCGGGAGACACCTATGGTTCAGAGGCCGTGTGGAGTAACAGCTTTGACGTTCGCTACGCGCTTGATGACAACCCGGCTTCAGGTGGGTTGCAGCTTGATAGTACTAGTAACGGTAATGATGCAACGTCATATCCTGGTATGACATCAGGTGATGTGGTAACTGGCTATATTGGTCAGGCAATCAATCATGATGGTAATGACGGCGCTGTTTTTGGTACTAGTTTGCCATACGCTGGAGAGTTTACCGCTTCAATGTGGTGGCGATCATCAGGTGACGGATTTGCAATCTCACGAGATAGTGGAGCAACCACAAAGTTTGGTAGTTGGAGCGGTGGCAATAACTTTGTGCGTGTGATTTCATCCAGTGATACCTCGGTTGCTGCTCCTGCTGACGGAGTTTGGGCTCACGTGGTTCTGACTCGAGACAGCGCTAATAAAGTAGATTTGTATCTGGACGGTGTGCGGACCAGACTGTTTGGTGACGCAGCTCAAAGCGGGCTTTCAGATTGGGAGAATCTAGGCGGACAAACAACTCAAGGGTTCCGAGGTGATCTCGACGAGTTACGTTTCGCGAGCGTTAAACGAAGTGACGGTTGGGTCAGTACTGAGTTCAGTAACCAAAGTGACCCTGGAGCGTTTTATACTGCAGCTACCGTAGAATCGTTAGCATTTAGTAGTTTTGTAGAACTCGACCACTGGGTGCAACACTTTGACAGTACTGCCGAAGAAGCCGATATCTGGGTCCAAGTAGACCAGATCGACGCAGCTGCTTCTACTACAATCCAGCTGTACTACGGTAATGCGACCGCCGAGAGTACCAGTGATGAATACGCACCATTTACGTACAGCACAACGACTGATCTGTACTACGTGGTGAACGATTCACAAACCAGCGACATTATTGTCTATAGTTACATCGATAATAACGAAGTTAGTATTGATGGTGCGGCAGCGGTGACGC
>Ga0136601_1000167_pt1 | contig 33884 bp, 26 predicted proteins | sample AntRauMFilla2699_FD_181020 | JGI IMG/M metagenome (GOLD analysis project Ga0136601, IMG submission 181020) | Saline lake microbial communities from Rauer Islands, Antarctica - Metagenome Filla 2 #699 | ecosystem: Environmental > Aquatic > Non-marine Saline and Alkaline > Saline | place...
AAGGTTTCTTCTTTTATTGCCCCATTAGCAGCCGGTTCTACAAACGAAAGGACGCCAGTGTTAGTGCGATACCGCTCATCGTCATACAGTGATAACAATAGTGCATAAAAGACTAACTGCCGTTTATATCCGCCATCAGACGAAGCCGTAGTACCTTCAATGGCATTGCGTGACTTTGGTTTACCTGTCTTATAATCCACCACTCGCACAGCCGTACCGTCATCTCCTAAGTCAATTCTGTCTAACTTACCCGTCAACGGTAACTCAGGAATACTTGTGAGCCCGGTCGGCAAAAGCACTTTAACAGTCAACTCTTCGCGTGTACTAGCAGATACCGTATTTTTTAGGTGTTCAATATAATTAAATAGCAATGTCATAGCTTTTTCATGTAAGCGTGTGTACTCATCGGCATTAATCGGCAAACGCCGCAACTGCACCTCGAGCCACATAATCACCTGCGCGTCTTTGGGCCAAACCTGTGTCGACGTGTGCAAAGCGGTCACCTGCTGTAGAACAGCATGTACAACAGTTCCAAACTGCATATGGGATGGCTGAACCTCAGGAATACGTAGAACATTGCGGTAGACATAGTCCCAGGGATTGGCTAAGTAATTATTTAAAGACGTTGCAGAAAATCCCCGATCGGCTAGAATCGTCGTCAATAAGGCAGCATCGATCTGCACCGGCTTTGCATGTACACGCAGTGCGGCTGTCGGTTCGAAAGCGGCCTCATCCACCGCAGTCGAAACTTGGGTCACTGGTGCATTGGAAATTTCTTCTAGCAGGCGAGCAGGTGTAGCAGCGGTGTCTTGAATAGTTTTGGCGGCGGTCGATATATGCAGCTCTGTTTTGGCGCGAGTCATAGCAACATACAAGAGTCGTCGCTCGTCATCCAAATTATCACTGGCATTTGTGTCAACAAAACGCGTGATGGGTATGGTAAATAACTCTGATCGGGTGCGACCGCCCCAGCTTGAATCAAGGACATGTGGCACATAGACAACAGAAAACTCTAATCCCTTGGCCTTATGCGCAGTCATTACCTGAACTGCACTGGCGTGCGTGGTGATATACGGTGCTTGCAGTGGCAAACCATAACGCCGCCGCAAAGCTAGTGTGGCAGCCACTTCCTGCAGAGTACCTACCCCATCACGAATCACCATAGCTTCAATCTCATCATATAAACGACGCACCACTCGAGCTCCAACAAAGGGATCGTGTGTCATTACATGGCGCAAAAAACCACTCGTATCTAAAATATATTCTAGTACCCGATGGGGCGGTTCAGTTACCGATCGAGCACGAGCTGTTTCCAACGTATCAACTAACACCGCAACCGCCTCTGGCTGCTCTACCCCCAACGAAACCAAGGTGTCATGACTACTAAGAATACGTATCAGGGAACAATCATATCGCCTAGCAGATGTAATACGAACCAAATCAGACGCAGTCAAACCCCAGCAAGCTCCATGCATGACCGTAAACAACGCCGCTTCATCACTGGGTGCCAATATGGCAGCGATTACCGCTTGGATAGATTTAGTTATTGGATGTTCGAGTATATCACCGTCAGCTGAGGCAGTAACAGGAATACCTGCCTGACGCAAACGAGCAGATACTCCCTCGACTTCTCGATTGGTACGCACAATAACCGCCACTTCGTTGGGGGTGATACCGGCAGACAGCTGAGCATTGATGACAGACACCAGCCAATCATCTTCTACTGCTTGATGTGAGAAATCACGTCGTGTCACCTGAGCAGCAGGCACTAACGCGGCTGAGAGCGGAGTGCGCATTGCGGCCAATATCTCATCATCGGTATGCATTAAATCCTGGGCAGCATCAAGAACTGTTTGACCCGAGCGATAATTCTCAGTCAAGACAATCTGTTGCGTACTAGGAAACGCTTCCATAAAATATAAAAAATTCTCCAGCGAAGCGCCTTGAAAGCGGTAAATAGCTTGTTTCTCGTCCCCCACTACAAAAATATTGGGATTTTCATGGAAACTAGCCAGAGAGGAGAGGATTTTATTCTGCGCTCCATTAACATCTTGATGTTCGTCAGCCAAAATATACTGATACGTCTCCTGTAAGTCGCGCAACATATCTTGATCACGCTCCAAAGCTTCTACCGCCTCAACTATCATGTCGTCAAAATCAAATAGTCGAGCGGCTTGAAGTTGCTGCTCGTAATGACGATATATATGTAGTAATTCTTTATTCTTGTTGATCTTTTTTTCAAAGTCTTTGTATTCACCCCGCACTTTTCCCGCATGGGCTCCTTTGGTATGCACTGGCTCAATACTTTGCAACTGCGTCTCTTGTTGAGCAATTACGGTAGCTAGTGTATCTGGAGTAACGTATTCTTGTTTAAGGGTACTTATCATCCGCAATATTGGCAGAACATAATACGAAGGATTACCAAGCGGACGCAGCAGCGTGTAGACTGGATCAGTTAGAATTTGCTCAATGATATGCACCTTGTCCACGTCAGTTGCTGGACGACCACCAATCACTCGTGGAAACGCATCGGGATACTCGCTAATCAGACGACCGGAAAAGCCGTGAAAGGTAAAAATCGGCACTCGGTACGCTGCCGCTCCAATATACCGCCGCAGTCGGTCTCGCATAGCCTTGGCCCCCGACTCAGTAAATGTTAGGGCGAGAATATTTTCTGGCTGAACATCGGTTTGCAGAAGTATATTAGCAATTCGTAACGTTAGAATCTGGGTCTTACCGGTCCCAGGACCAGCCACCACCATCACTGGACCCTCAATGGCGTCAACTGCTTGACGCTGAGCCGGATTAAGATTGGCATAGGCTTCAGTAAAAGCCGTTGAGCTAGAGGTTTTATTCATGCAATTACAGTATACCATTTTAACCTTGCGCAGCCCAAAAGAGAGGAGTATAGTACGCACTTACTGTTACGTATACAATTTATATGCTCACTGCCAACGCCACATTAGCGATTTTTACCATGCTAGGGATTTCAAGCCTGGCTATTTTTTGGGCCAAACGAGTCCGCTTGCCACATACAGTTTTTCTGGTAGTAATCGGTCTCGTCCTTGGGCTGATAGCACAATTCCCAGCCTTTAGTTTTTTTACTGAATTTACGCTTACACCAGAACTACTGTTTTATCTCTTACTACCAACATTGATATTTGAAGCAGCTTACAATATCAACGTACGACGAATGTTAGAAGATGTGCCTGTCATTTTAACCTTATCGGTTATCGGACTACTGACCTCAACCCTGATTGTAGGCACCGGACTCTACGGACTAGTACTGCTACTAGGTCTAGAAGTACCATTTATTATCACATTGTTGTTTGGCGCATTAATATCGGCTACCGACCCTGTGGCAGTACTAGCTCTATTCAAAGAATACGGAGCCCCGAGACGATTATCGCTCATTTTTGAAGGCGAGAGTCTATTTAACGACGCGACGGCGGTAGCTTTATTTATCATCTTGCTTGATATTGCTTCTTTTGGCTTCTACGGTAGCGCGACAGTACTAGCCGGAATTGCCACCTTCTTGTCCATGATGATTGGCGGCGTCATTTTTGGTGTCATTATCGGCGGCATCTTTGCCAAGCTCGTTGGCTTTGCTCGTGAAAACGAAATTGCCAGCATCACACTCACAATCGTACTGGCGCATATCACATTTATTTTGGCGGAATTAATTTCGCATCACCTAACCATCGGCAGCTTCCCTATTATGATTTCTCCTATCATCGCCACAACGGTGGCGGCACTGCTCATGGGTAATTATGGTCGCAGCAAAATCCACCCTAGGGCTGAAGAATTTGTTGAAAACCTTTGGAGCCAGCTGGCCTTCATGTCCAATTCACTGATATTTATACTGATTGGTATTTTGTTTGTAACGGTACCAACACTTGAACCAGTAATGATCGTTGTCGTGATCGCTACCATCTGTATCGTAGCAGCAGCGCGAGCCCTCTCAATTTATCCAGTCATACGCATTTGTAATCAGTTTATCGCGCCAGACAGGCGTATTCCGCAGTCGTGGCAACATCTACTATCCTGGGGTTCACTACGTGGTGCTATTGCCGTTACTATGGTACTCCTTATTCCTGACTCACTAACCTTCGCTAACTGGAATCTGTCTATCAGCCCAAAAGAGTTCTTACTAGCCATCACAGTAGGCTGTATTTTTGCCACTCTGTTCATTAAAGCCACCACCATGAAGGGCGTACTGCGACGACTAAAGCTCGATACTTTAAGTGCCCTGGAAGAAGTCGAAGCTCAAGAAGCACGAGCACTCATTCATCACAAAGTACAAGACCGAATCACCCGGTATGAGCAGCGAGGATATATTGAAACCAAGATCGCTGAAGAACTCCTGACGTTCCACCACACACGCTTCAATGAAGCCTGTGCAAAATTAGAGACGCCCAACAGTACGGATTTGGCCCACAGAATTTTGCGCATGTACGCAATTGGTATTGAAAAGCGACATCTTAAAGAACTCTATCACCATCAAGAGGTTACCGAGGCAGTCTTTAAACGTCTCACGGGCAAACTACAGCTACAACTAGAAGCAGTTGAGCAAGGAAATCTGTCGCCAAACATGTCAATGCACACAGACGAAAAAGATGTATTCGAAAGACTCGCAACCGCCATTCGAACCCGACTACAGCCACTCACTCCAGAAACACAGATTGAAAACCAGTTCATGTACTATCGAGCTCAAAGTATCTTGTCACGTAAAGTCTTGAAAGAAATTGGAGCAGTCGACACCTCTAGTGCTGAGCATATATTCAACAACAAAGCATTGGTGCATGTACTTGAACTCTATCGCACATTTCGCACCCAATCAGAACAAAAAATGCAATCCTTAATCCAATCACATCCCCATATCTGTAGCCCTTTAGCAAAACGTTTAGCTCTGCACGGAGTACACAAGGTTGAAGAGACCGTACTGCATGAACTCTATGAACGCCAACTTATCACTCCAAAATTGTACATTACCCTAAAAGAAGAACTGCGGCCACATACGTAGACACTAAAAAAACGAGCGACGCTCGTTTTTTTAGTGTCTGGAGCACCAGTCTTAAAACAGCAAATACTGAATGTACCACACTCCAATACCAGCAAAGTAACCAATCAGAGCTGGTAGTGCAGCAATCTTGAAGTACTGCTTAAACGTCAATTCTTTTACCATCCCCATAGCTACTACCCCAGCAGCTGAACCAATCACCAGCATAGAACCACCAGTTCCGACACAAATAGCCAACAATACCCACAATCGAAAGTCCGTAGTCTGCAGAATATCAATAGCAGCTGCCGTTAACGGAATATTGTCGAGAATAGCTGAAAACAGACCGAGGAATATACTCCCAGCTATCAAGCGGGAATCTGCCGGATTTTCCCCAAACAGGATGTTTGAAATCTGATCAAGAATACCAAGAAAAGCCAGAGCTCCAACCGCAAACAATATTCCAACGAAGAAGAGTAGACTAGATATATCAACTTTACCAAGCAGTTTTTCAATATCCATGGCCAGATGTGATTCACGCTGTGGGGACATATTGGCAAACCAAGCCACCAACAACCCAACGACTCCTACGCCAAACATCAAACCCATAAAAGGCGGTAATCCAAAGAAGTGCGCAAGCGGTGGTAATGTAAATGATGCAAAAGCTGCACCAATAACTACTTTGTCTGAACGAGTCAAATGCACCTCTTCATGTGAGACAGGTTTATCATCTACCGTGTCGCCCTGAATCTGGCGCACAAAAAAGAACAAGCTAACTATATAGATAGCCAATGAGGGTAAAAATCCCCAAAGGATTATTTCACTCGCAGTGAATTTGCCGGCCAACCAAATCATAATAGTAGTCACATCGCCTACCGGTGAAAAAGCACCGCCGGCATTAGCAGCAACAATAATGGTCCCTACAGCAACCAACAAGTTCTTTCCTTTAAAGAATCGGCGGGCTATCTGCACCATTACAATAGTTGTTGTTAGATTATCGATGATAGCAGACAAACAAAAAGCTAATACTGAAATAAGGATTAGCTGTTTATTATCCTCAAGACCAAGGGCAAATAGTTTAATGCGCAACAAATCAAAGAAACGATAGTGAACCAGGATCTCAACCAAGGTCATAGCAGATAGCAAAAACACTATCAGAGCAAAGGTTTCGCTTGAAAGATGGTGGATGGCACTTTCAATCAACACATGATCATGTCCAGTTAGCGCTATTCCACCCCAAATAATTGCCGCAATCGCTGTCGCTGTAATTGATTTATTAACGTTCCAATGATGTTCTAGCGTAATAAGAATGTAGCCAACAATAAAAACGAGGCTTGCAAATAAAATCATACGAATCTAAATATAGTAATTAATAATAAGGAGAGACTACACAAAAAAACCTATACTTAGATAAGTTCTTGATTTTCTAAATAAGCAATACCAGTCTTCTGACGTGCCTCAAGTGTTGGCATCAAGCGCCGGGCACTTTTACTACGCAGCATAGTCAATGCTACTTCAGGTTTTACAAACTGAAACTCAGAAAATTGTGGTGGCAACGTAATAGCTTGTATCATCTCTTCCGAAAACACCCCGCCGTCAAAAATAAACATGATGTACTCCTCAGTATGACCCCGGTAATCAACACTCAAAAGCCGATGTGGATCAGTATTTTCTACACCGAGTTCTGCGCGCATTTCTCGACGAAAGGCATCGCTCGGCGACTCTCCCACTTCTACGTATCCACCAGGTAAAATCCAGCCCTCTTTATAATTTGGTTTTACAATTAAAACCTGACCAGAACTATCAGTAATAAGGGCGGTTACAACAACCTCTTTAGAAACTTGCGGCTTCATGATGGATGCACTTAGCGATATCAAACGATATCAAGACTGATAACTGCAATCGGGCTGCCTGACAGTCCAAACCTTCGGTCAATAGTGTTGCGGGGGATGATTTCATACATATACACTGTTAACTAAAGCCGATGTATAGTAACGCCGGAGCGCACCGTCGTCAACTAGCTATACACATAAGCAATGTCGTAACTGCCTTGTCTAACATGATTATATGTATGATACAGTGAATATATGCAAGCAATTGATATCATGAAAGAAGCGGTGATTATTTCCGAAAATGCAACCCTAGAGGAAGCAATGACCGCTTTGATACACCAACAAACTAACACCTTACTAGTAAGAAATATTACCGGCGAACTTGTTGGCGAGGTTAGTGTGTCTGATTTATTTGATGCAATTATCCCAGAAGATCTCACGGGCGATGACGTTCAGCACTACTTTTCTACTGAGAGCAATTCAAACATGCCGTCATATTGGCCGCCACTAAGCCTGTGCAGGCGTTTATGTCCACTGACTACGCAACTGTGAACCCTCAAGACACTCTTATCACTATTGCCGCTGAAGCCATTAGCCATCAACGCGCCAGAATCCCTGTAGTAGATGCCGAAAAACGCCCAGTTGGCATCATCTCTCGTCGGGGACTGAAACAGATACTTGCTCAGTATATTACTAAATAAACCTCCAGCAGTCTGTCTGAACATTTTGATTGGGCAGAGACTTATAGCTGACACCAAGCACCACATGACTTCGGATTTCAAAGCAGTATACTCTTGTCTATTCCTACTACAAGCTGACTAATTTAGTAGGACTTGAGTTGGCGTGCCTTTTCGTGTTGGCGGATTTTTTCGAGGGCTTTGGCTTCGATTTGGCGAATTCGCTCGCGAGTCACCCCAAATTCCTTCCCTACTTCTTCCAGAGTGTGGTACGTACCATCAAGTAGGCCGTGGCGCATTTCTAGAATCTTTCTTTCCTTTTCAGACAGTGTATCTAAAATCTCCGTAATTTGGTCAGTTAAAATACTATGTGATACTTCCTGATCAGGTGAGGTCATTTTGTCATCAGCAATAAAGTCAGACAGGCGGGAACGATCGTCATCGTCGCCAATTGGCAGCTCGAGCGAGATAGTATCTTGGCTAATCTTCTCAATCTGATAGATTTTCTCGACTTCAACCCCCATCTCGGTAGCAATTTCTTCTGGCATTGGGTCGCGACCTAAGTCCTGCGAAAGGCGACGTGAGACTTGTTTATACTTCGCCATAGTCTCCACCATGTGTACTGGGATTCGGATAGTCCGCGACTGGTCAGCTAAGGCACGAGTGATAGCTTGACGAATCCACCAGGTCGCGTAGGTAGAAAACTTAAACCCTTTAGTAAAATCAAATTTGTCGACTGCCTTGAAGAGACCCAGGTTACCTTCTTGAATTAAGTCGAGCAATGTGAGGTCTGGTGACCGACCAACATACTTCTTGGCAATTGATACCACGAGACGAAGATTGGCACGAGCTAATAAATTACGAGCCTCGTCATCACCATCGACGATTCGCTTTGCCAGCACACGCTCTTCATGAGCGTTCAAGAGTGGGTACTGCCCAATCTCACGCAGGTACATTTGAATGGAGTCATAGCTGCTATCATTGCGCTTAAAGGCGTTTTTTTGTGCAATCTGCTCTTCAGCTGAATTATCACCCAGCATTCCACCACTCTTGAGCACATCAATGCCAGCGATGCTAAATCGCTCATACATGTCATCAAGAAAATCAACATCTTTTTCAATTTCTGGAAATGACCGCAAAATCTCATCGTAGGTCACATAGCCCCGCTCCTTACCTATCTTCATTAAATCGGCAGCCTTGAGAGCAAGGATTTTCTCACCACGACTCAGTTTTTTGGGCGTCGTAACTGGTGTCTTTTTAACCACTACACCCTTAGTGCTGGAAGATGTCTTTGGGACAGCAGTTTTCTTTGCGACTGCAGTCGCTGTTAGTGGGGGTTTTTTGGCAGTGGTCTTTTTAGTAACTGCCTTAGTCTTAGTCATCGCTTTGGCTTTGGGTTTTGGGGTAGCTGCAACACGTTTGGTTGCTTTCTTGGCTACAGTTTTTGATTTTTTGATAGCGGTAGTTACCGCTTTTTTTACTGCTTTTTTGGTTGTTTTCTTTTTGGCTACTGCCATACGTAGCCATCACTATACAGAAAAAGCCAAAAATGTCCAGTGGCTTACCCTGTCGCCAGCTCCAGGGGCATGAGGGAAAGGTCGGAACTAGCAAGTATCTATACTAATCAAATAATTCGCTGGTTGTCGACTCCACTCGCAGAGCTTGCTGTAAAGCCAACAAACGTTCCATCGTTGCAACACTTGCCTCACCAGTCGACTGTTCTTCTACTTGAATTTGTTGCCGCAGGTGACTGACTCGCTCTTTCAGAAACGCAGCTCGAAATTGATTTAAACGATGCGCCATCTCCTCGCGGACAATTCGTGGAGAATTACCGGCAATGAAGGTTTCGATTGAGAACGTCAGTTTGGCAATTTCCCCTGCCTCAGCAGCCGCTGCAAATTCAGCTTCCGAAAAATCAGGAATGGTTTCTAAAAACGAAATAATAATCTTTCGCTCAGCTTCTGGCACCACTGTCTGTAGCGCAGCAATGTAGTGCCAGGCTGACTGGAGAACTCGTCGATTAGTAGCCGCTGGCGCAGCTGGGGCGGGAGCAATCGTGACCGAGCTGGCAGTGGCAGAAGTAGCTTGCTGTGGGCGCAGTCTTTCTATCTCAAAATGAATTGCTTCTTTTGTAGTATCTATAGCAGTCGCAACTACGTGCTCAAAGTGCTCTTGATCGACGCGATTGGGGATGAGATTGATTAACGGCAAGACTTCAGCGTGCACCTTGAGCTTACGAGTGCGAGCGTCCGCTGTATCTTGAGTGATCATATGCAGCATATATTCAATTACATGGACGGCTTCACGGACCGCTGCCTTAAACGACGCGGCATCAGTCACAATCATATCAGCAGGATCTTGCCCAGCTGGAATCTGAGCCACTTTCACATCCATGCCGCGAGGCAACATGCGCTGAGCAGCCTTGACCATAGCAGCTAGGCCAGCCTTATCGGCATCAAGAGCCAAGACCACTCGACTCGACAGTCGCTCGAGCATTTGCACATGATGCGGAGTAAGAGCCGTACCTGATACCGCTACTGTATTGCTATAGCCAGCTTGATGAGCCAACACCACATCTAACTGCCCTTCTACCAAAAGCCAGAAATCAAATTGACGGGCGGCTTGCTTTGCCATATCGTAACCAAAGAGAAACGATGATTTATGATACACCTCGGTTTCTGGAGAATTGACGTACTTTGGTGCCTCAGTATCTGTATGTAATAACCGACCCGAAAACGCCACCGGTCGACCCGACTGGTCTCGCATCGCGAACATAACGCGATCACGGAATACATCAAACGGCTCTTTACCCGACTGACCAGTTTTAATCAAACCAGCACGCAGCATGTCGGTGTCACTAAAGCCTTTGCCCTGCAAGTACTGTCGCAGTTCTCGCCAGCCCGCGTGGGGTGGTCCGGGAGCATAGCCAATTTGCCACTGCATAATAGTAGCCGGTAAAAGACCGCGTTCTTTCATATATCGTGCCGCTGGTACGTGAGCAGCCCCTTGCTCAACAAACCACTGAGTTGCCTCTGCCAGGACAGCCAGCAACGCATCGCGCTGCGTCTTTTTCTCTGGAGACTCAGGCACTAATTCAACATTCGCTTGTTCTGCCAACTGACGTAGTGCTTCTTTGAAATCAACCCCTTCCATTGTCTGAACAAAAGTAAACATGTCGCCTCCCTGATTGGTTGAAAAGCAGTAATACATACCACGATCTGGAGAGACAAAAAAAGACGGAGTTTTCTCACTAGTAAAAGGTGACTTGCCCTTAAAGTGTCGGCCTGCTTTGTGCAACTCTACATACGGAGAAATCACATCAATAATACTCAATCGGTCTTTTATTTGTTGTACGGCGTCACCGGAAGACATGAGTAGTAGTATACTTGATTTTGTATAATTTGCTTAATAACAAGCAATTGAACCCTTCTCATTACTAACGGATGCGAAAATACACCAAACAAAAGCCGGCCCATACGGGACGGCTTTTGTTATACACCTCTTGTCTTCTGTACGTCCACCCAGATATATATCTACTGCGGCATGTTGGCAATCATATCGTACTTCTTACTGCCCTTAAAGCCTGAACCAGCCGGGATAAGCTTTCCGATAATGACGTTTTCCATTAAACCAGCAAGATTGTCTTCACTACCACGAACCGCAGCATTAATGAGAATGCGGGTAGTATTTTGGAAGGAAGCGGCAGAAAGGAAACTTTTTCGAGTTAAAGATGTCTCAGTAATACCGAGAATAAGGCTATCGGCCTTAGCAACCTCCTTACCTTCTTCCTTGAGCTTCATATTCTCTTCGATGAAGACCCACTCTTCCACAACATCCCCTGTTGTAAAGCGACTGTCGCCAGAATTCGTCACCTTCACACGCGACATCATTTGCTTCACAATTAACTCAATATGCTTTCGTGAGATAGTTACACCCTGTAACTCATAAATCTTGTTGACTTCAGAAATAATATATTCCTGTGCCACCTCTTTACCACCAAACTTAAATAATTCCGGTAGCAAAGCGGAACCGTCGGTCATGATTTGACCAGCCTTCACAACATCACCATTACTGACCGCCGTCACGCGACGATAGTCGACTGGATATTCAATATTATCCTTTTTCTTCGGAGCTCCTTTTGCTGTCATGTCTGGAGCAACAACAATCACCGACTCACGACCTTCACGTCGGATGTCAGTCACCACGCCGTCACACTTAGACACAATTGCTGGAATCTTTGGCTGGCGCTTCTCAAATACTTCTTCCACCCGAGGTAACCCAGAAGTTACGTCTCCACCGGCTGACGCCGTACCACCAGCATGCTTCGTATTCATCGTTAGCTGAGTTCCTGGTTCACCAATCGCCTGGGCTGCAATCGTTCCAACTGCTTCACCAATATCAATCAACTGATTGGTAGTAAGGTCGATACCATAACACTTCTGACAGACACCACGGAGGGTCTTACAGGTCATTGGTGAGCGTACAACAACTGATTCACAGGTTGATTCCTCAACCGCAATTGCGTCCAAACGGGTGAGCAGATGTCCTTTCGGGAAGATAGCATTACCTTTCGAATCAACTGCGTCTTCAGAGAGAATCCGGCCCTTAATCGCTTTACTGAAAGCAATCTCAATTCCTGAAGCGCTGATGCGACCGATCTTAGTACCCACCTTTGTCTTACAATCATTTTCGGTAATAATGGCATCTTGGGCCACCACGAAGAGACGGCGAGTCAAATAACCGGCTTTTGCAGTCTGAAGAGCCGTGTCAGCTAGTCCCTTTCGAGAACCATGAGTGGTATTAAAGTATTCAATTGGTGTCATACCCTCCTTCATTGAAGAGAGAATTGGAAATTCGAGGGTTTCGCCACGGGTATTTACAATCAACCCTTTCATACCGGCCATCTGAGCAATCTGGCCCAAAGAACCACGAGCGCCAGACTTCCACATTTCGTAAGCAGAACCATTCTCATCTAAGGTTTCTGGCAGCACTTTTTCAATTTCTGTCTTTGTCTTGTGCCAAATAGAGGCAACCATACGACGTCGTTCATCGCGAGAAATTAAGCCTGTATTGTAGAATTCAAATACCTTAGTTTCTTCATCACGAGAGGCTTGAATAATAGCAGCTTTTTGGGCTGGCACTTTAACATCATCAATTCCCCACGTCACACCGGAAACAGTAGCGTACTTAAAGCCCAGTCGCTTAAGTTTATCAACGATAGTTGGAACCGCATCTGGACCTCGATCATCAATGATGTTAATGATTACTTCAAATAGCATCTTCTGTGCTACCACATCATTGATAAACAGATGATCAGACGGCAATACACTATTGAACAAAAGACGTCCAACTGATGTTTCAAAGATTTTGCCTTCAAACTGCTGATATTTTGGAGTATCTGTAGCCAAGACGTGAATCTTAGCTCGAAAATCAACGATTCCATAATCGTGTGCGTTGATGGCATCATTTGGTGAAGAGAAGTATTTACCTTCACCCTTGGCACCAGCAATAATCTTCGTCATCCAGTATGATCCAAGTGCGATATCAAGCAACTTCTCAGACACAACTGGCTCAGCCGAACCAGGCTTAAGGATGTTGCGATTAGCTGAAATAATTTCTTTTGCTTCAAGCTGCGCTTCGTCGCCCAACGGTACATGCACAGCCATTTGGTCACCATCGAAGTCAGCGTTAAAGGCTCGACAGACTAATGGATGGACCTGGATAGCGTTACCTTCAATCAAAACCGGGCGAAAAGCCTGAATTCCTTGACGGTGCAGTGTCGGTGCGCGGTTAAGTAGGACATGTTTATCTTTGATGATATTTTCCAAAATAGCCCACACTTCTGGAACTCCATCTTCTACCAACCGACCAGCTCCACGGATATTGTACGCAAGTTCTTGCTTCAAGAGTTGCGCGATTACAAATGGTCGAAATAGCTCCAGAGCCATATGCTTTGGTAGTCCACATTGATCAAGAGTCAGCTCAGGTCCGATAACAATTACTGAACGTCCTGAATAGTCCACTCGCTTACCGAGGAGGTTTTGACGGAAGTATCCCTGCTTGCTCTTTAGGTAGTCGGACAAAGACTTGAGTGGTCGTCGCTGTGCCTGCCCCATTGCTGAATAGGCAGCATTACCATGGCGAATAGAGTTATCAACTAAGGCATCAACAGCCTCCTGCATGATGCGCTTTTCGTTACGCAAGATGACGTCTGGCGCCATAATATCGATAAGTTTTTTTAATCGATTGTTACGATTGATAACTCGACGATATAAGTCATTTAAGTCAGATGACGCGTGACGACCACCTTCAAGTGCAACCATCGGTCGAATAGCAGGTGGGATGACAGGAATCCGAGTCAAAAACATCCATTCTGGACGCACGCCAGCGTGCACCATGCCACGCACGAGCGATAGTCGTTTATCGAGCTTAGCTCGCTCCATTGCTCCAGCCGTCTCGCGCTCTTTTTCTAAGCGCGTAAGCAGTGCTTGTAGATCCAGGTTTTTGAAAATTTCGTAAATTGATTCAGCTCCAATTCTGGCTTCAAATAGAGTACTGTAGCGCACTGAGAACTTATGGTACGTGGTTTCATCGAGCACGACACCAGCTTGGAGACCTTGGATTTCCTTTTTCGTATCTTCCATGCGTGTCTTCAAGGCATCTTTTGCGTCCTCATTTTGCAACTCTTTTAGACGCATCTTATACTCAGAATCAAGATCTTTAAGTAAGCGAGCCCGGTCATCTTCGTTGACCTTCGTCACAATGTAGCCGGCAAAGTAAATTACTTTTTCAATTGCTGAGGCGGTAATACCAAGAATCAAGGCAATACGACTCGGTACTCCACGCAAAAACCAAATGTGTGACACTGGAACACAAAGATCGATGTGTCCCATTCGATCTCGACGCACGATCGCTCGAGTAATTTCTACTCCACATTTTTCACAAGTGATCCCTTTATACCGAATTCCTCGGTACTTTTTACACGAACATTCATAATCTTCTACTGGACCAAAGATTCGTTCATCAAAGAGCCCGTGTTTTTCCGGTCGTTGGGTTCGGTAGTTAATAGTTTCTGGTTTTGTCACTTCTCCATGTGACCACTCTAAGATAGTCTCTGGCGAAGCTAGCTTAAGACTGATCTCAGTGTAATGCTGTGGCGTGAACGGTTGTTTTTTTTGTGTATGTAATGACATAGGCCTAGAAACTATTATGCGGACTCATAAATTACGTCATCGTTCTTGCTGCGGGTACGTCGCGGCGAATCTTCCTTGGTCAATTTAACATCCAGAGCAAGACCGCGGAGCTGGTTAACAAGCACATTGAAGGCTGCTGGAGTATGCGGATGACCGATTTTCTCATCTCGCACAATCGAGTCAAAAGCAGCGCTTCGTCCCACGATATCATCTGACTTAATAGTCAACATCTCACGTAGTGTGTAGGCAGCTCCATAACCAAGAAGAGCCCAGACCTCCATTTCTCCAAAGCGCTGACCTCCAATCTGCGCTTTACCACCCAGTGGCTGTTGCGTAATCATTGAGTATGGTCCAATTGAACGCATGTGGATCTTGTCTTCTACCATGTGATGGAGTTTCAAGATATACATGTAGCCGACTGCTGTCTTTTGAGCAAAAGCTTCGCCGGTTTGACCGTCACGCAGTTGGATCTTACCGTCTTCCGGTAAGCCGGCGGCTACGAGTTCGGCCTTTACATGAGCCTCAGTCGCTCCTGCAAACGGCGGCACAACGGCTTGATAGCCGAGCGTATTAGCTGCCATACCTAAGTGCAGCTCAAGAATTTGTCCCAAGTTCATACGGGACGGTACTCCCAATGGAGTTAATAGAATATCAACCGGGCGACCATCTTCGGTATACGGCATATCTTCCTCCGGTAAAATACGAGAGATAACACCCTTATTACCGTGACGCCCAGCTAGCTTGTCACCGACAGAAATATTTCGCACTTGGGCAATAGTGATATGAATACGTTTAATCACGCCACTATCGAGGTTATCGCCATTTTCTCGGGAGAAGATTTTTACGCCGATGATTCTTCCTTTTTTACCAGCCTCTAAGCGCAGCGATGAGTCTTTTACATCCTTGGCTTTTTCACCAAAGATTGACCGTAAGAGACGCTCTTCGGGGGTTAGTTGGGTTTCACCTTTCGGTGTTACCTTACCAACCAAGATATCACCAGCGCGAACTTCAGCACCAATGCGGACAATACCGTTTTCATCAAGGTTACGGAGCTTAAGCTCGCTCACATTCGGAATGTCTGGGGTAGTTAATTCAGGACCTAATTTTGTATCTCGGACGGACACATCAAGCTCATCCAAGTGGATGCTGGAGAATTTACACTGTTTGACTAGGCGCTCAGAAATAACGATAGCGTCTTCATAGTTTGCACCATTCCAACTCATGAAAGCCACCATGGCGTTTTGTCCAACCGCCATTTGTCCATTATCAGTCGAGGTGGTATCAGCCAACAAATCGCCACGCTTTACTGTATCTCCTAACTTAACTGCCGGACGATGATAAAAAGCTGAAAAATCATTAGTTCGCTTAAGGGTTGTTAGCGGGTATTCGTGTTTCTTACCATCCTTATTCTTCAATACAATGTGCTGAGCATCACACTCAATCACTTCTCCTGCTTCGAGAGCATAGATAACTCGTCCAGTATCGCGGGCGGCTACCGACTCAACTCCAGTCGCCACCCACGGGGCCTCTTGAATGAGACATGGTGTCGACTGTTTCTGCATGTTACTACCCATTAAGGTACGGTTGGCGTCGTCGTGATTCAAAAAAGGAATCATTGAGGTAGCAATTGAAAACGGCTGATTTGTTGCCACATCCATCAATTCCACATCCTTACGCAGCACTGATAGTGGGTCGCCCATTTTACGAGCCTCTACCAAATCATCCACAATTTTGCCTTTGGCGTCTAACTCTACAGCTGCGTGAGCAATGGTGTACTTTTCTTCTTCGTGGGCATTGAGATACACCACTTCACCGGTCACTACTCCTTTTTCTACCTTAACGTACGGTGTTTCGATAATTCCAAAACGATTGACACGAGCGTACATGGCGAGACGAAGAATCAAACCAATGTTAGGACCTTCCGGTGTATGAATTGGGCAGAGACGACCGTAATGCGACGTATGGACGTCACGTACTTCAAAACCAGCTCGTTCACGAGTTAGACCACCTGGACCAAGGGCTGAGAGTGTGCGTAGGTGTTCAATTTCAGCTAGGTTATTTTGCTGCTGAGAAAACTGAGAAAGCTGGTTAGTCGAAAAGAATTCTTTAATCGCAGCTTGCAGTGGTCGAGGATTGAGAATCTGCATCGGCAAACTAGTCTCCGCTTCGATAGTCGACATCCGGTCTTGAATATTACGCTTCATGCGCGTCATACCGACTCGAACACGCTGCTGTAGCATTTCACCAAAGTAGCGAATGCGCCGAAAACCTAGATGGTCAATATCATCAGGTAAGGCCTGAGCATCATGATTCTTCGCTACAATATTAGTCAAAATCAATTGGATATCTTCAATTGATATCGTACGTTCGTCAGTAGCTTTTTTATCAAGCGGCCGGCCAAATCGCTCATTAAAATGATGACGACCGATCTCTGAAAGGTCATACCGTTGGGCAGAGAAAAGTGATCGCACAAACTCTCGAGCACTTTCAATCGTAGCCAAATCACCGTCACGTAGGCGCTTATACACCTCAACAAATGACTCGTCGGTAGTCTTGGCAGGATCTTTGGCAATAGTGGCCTTCATGTATTCTTCGCCACGCTCGACCCCTTTCATGAGTTCAATCATGTCTTTATCTTTTTCGACACCCATGATGCGCAACAGTGAGGATATCGGGAATTTCTTCTTGCGATCAATCTTGACGTAAATAACGCCATCGAGGTCTGATTCGACTTCTACCCAGGCACCGCGCGCAGGAATAATCTTTGCGCCAAATAAGGTACGCCCTTTTGATTCAGCAGCGGTAAAAAAGATACCGTACGAGCGAGCGAGCTGGGGAACAATAACTCGCTCTACTCCATTGATAATGAAAGTACCATTTTCGGTCATGATTGGCATATCAGCCACGAACATTTCTTGCGTCTTTTCACTTTCAAACGTCTTATTACGCAAAATTACCTGCGTACGCAGTGGCGCATCGTAGGTTAGTTTATTTTCTTTAGCGAATTCGGGGGTGCACTTTGGCTCACCTAGTTCGTATTTTTTGAAGACTAGTTCAAATTTCTTTTCCGAATAGTCGGTTATCGGTGAAAATTCGGTGAAAATTTCTTTTAGAGCAGTCTCGACAAACCACTTGAACGACTCGCGTTGTGGCTCAATCAAGTCTGGCACATCAATAAGTGGTGCTGGACTGACTGCAAATCGTTTTTGTGGTAAATGACCAACTGTTACTTCCGTTTCTGACTTTGACGTTGAACTCATAGCGCGTTGACATTACATAACATTCACCACGAACGTACATACACGCAAAGCCTGCGTGTATCATTCCTAGTGATTGTTACCCGATTAATAATGACATTACTGTCTTGTTTACCCCCGCGACATCTCACTATCGCAACACATTCGAGACCCCTTGCGTTTGTGCGGGGATTATACCAGATACAAATTTTTGTGCAACTGAAACCTCTTGGTAGCGTTTTTGTCTAGTTGACTACATCTCAAAACTACTGCATATCAAGACGGCAAAAAGTAGATTTCAATCGACTATTTTCCTTGTCGCCACTTCTCTATCTCCGCGTGATTGCCACCAACCAGGACATCTGGTACCGAGTACTTGGCTTTTTTATGCACTAGTACTTCTGGGCGAGTGTACGTGACCCCCTCTGTCGCCCGATCGTCTTCAAGTGAATCGTGGGTACCAAGCACACCCTCAATATGTCGCGCTGTCGCATCGACAATTGTCAGCGCTGGCAATTCTCCACCAGTGAGCACATAGTCACCGACACTCACCTCTTCGGCGTCAGTAATTTCCTTCACCCGAGCATCAATCCCTTCGTAGCGGCCACTGATTAAGACGAGATGCTCATACTGCTGAGCGTACTCCTTAGCTAATTCTTGCGTAAACGTCACGCCACGTGGTGACATAATCAGGGTTTTCACCTTACCAGCCTGCTTCGCCTTGGACTTACGTCCAACGGCCTTGTCCCAGGCCTTCACCACTGGCTCGGCCCGCATCACCATACCTGGCCCACCACCATACGGCCGATCATCAACTTTCTTATGTTTATCGGTTGTGTAGTCACGAGGATTGTAATAACAAATAGACAGCTTCTTACCTCGCACTTTAGCTCCCTTTCCCTTCTCCGTCTTCTGTGCCCGCCCTAATACACTGGCGTCAGTGTACGCCTTACATACATCTGGAAACAACGTAATGATATGAAACTGCATGACAACTACTTATTTGACACTAATTCGGCTCGTAATTTCATCCAAAGTTTGCCCATTTTATTTTGCCCAGAATTATCTACGCCAGTTCCCCAATAATAATCTTGGTCAAATACTTTTAGAAGTTCGCGGTCTTTGGTAGCGAGCAATACTCGACGAACATCATCATGCTGTGCTAATTTCGCTCGGAAAATTCTTTCCATAAGCTCATCTTTGTCGCAATCAATCAGTTTATCGCGCTCTTTGCATAATTGTGCTGCTCGCCACGCATCCATAGGACTACGGGTATTCACAATAACTGATCTTACTTCTGGCATAACTCGAAGTGTCTGATAGGCATGTTCAGCAGTTTTATACACCACGCCGTCTAGCTCCACTTCATGGGCCGAAAATGGAGAGAGGTCATGAAGGCGAGTCTCAATAAAATTAACTGGGGAATTATCTGTTTCATCCCAACCACGTCCTAGCCAAAAATTATCAACAATATTTGTCATATAAAAATACTAGCATACAAAATGGCCCGGACGTAGCCTGGGCCGTTTTGTTTTTTAGGTTTCCTGGGAATTTAAGGGAGATGAAGTACAAGGCGCGCGAGGAAAATAATTTGAACGGGACATGTGGTCCAGTGAAAATTATTTTACCGAGCAGCAACGCAGTAATTCGCTTCCTTAGATTTTCAGATCGTCGATGGCTTGGTCGAGGGATTTGGTCTCTTCCGTTGGATTATCCTCCTGCATCGCCTCCGCCATATCGCGATTCATACCCTTACCACCTTCAGGTTCATTAATCTTGAGATTGACACGAGCGTCATGCTTCATTCCTACTACTCGCAAGAGGGTTCGGATAGCCTTGGCAGTATTGCCAGAACGACCGATGATCTTACCCATATCGTCGGCATGAACATCGAGTGTAAGCAGCACCCCCATTTCATCTACGGTACGATTAATCTTTACTGCATCTGGGTTGTCTACAAGATCTTTAACTAGATTCTCGAGAAATTGAGCGTCGTCATGCATAGCATTTTTTCTGAACTGATAGTAACTCAAGCAACTGCTGTCTGCAGGCTTCCTAATATACTATAAACTTGCCGTAGCCCCGTCAACCAACCAGTGCGCACAACTCCGTAGCACGAAGTGCTACGGAGTTGTTATTCATTATGCAGCTGCTTTTTCAGTTTCTGCCACGGGATCTTCTTCGGTTTCTGGAGCGGCAGCAACTTCCTTAGCCGCTTCGGCTTCAGCGGCCTCTGCAGCAGCTTTTGCTTCGGCCGCTTCGGCTTCTGCCTTTACTTTAGCTTCGTCGATGATGGGAGTCTTCCTTGGTAGAGCGTTGCGCTTCTTCCCTTCTATTAGTTTGTGAGTCACCAGCATGTTGTAGACCGTGTCTGATGGCTGGACGCCGTTAGCGAGCCACTTTGTCACTTTCTCAGCATTAAGATTGATTTCTCCAGTCTTCGGATAATAATTACCAATAAGATCAATATTCTTGTTACTCTTTGGACCGGTTCGTTTATCAACCACTACCACGCGGTATGCGGGGTCGTTTTTTCGTCCTACTCGTTGTAATCGCATCATTAACATAAGATACGCGCAAGAGTAGCAGAAAGCATTCGTTTGGTCAATAGCACTTCAACTGGTATACTCTCGTCATGCAAGAAACATACACAGCCGCCGTGCTGGTGCGCGGCAAAGGGATTGGCTTTGTTCCCCTCCCAGAGTTTGAAGAGGACATATTAATTGAACGGGATTCACTAGGGTTTGCTCTCGATGGCGACATCGTCAAAATTGAGCTCAAGCCCCAAGAAAACGGTAAACGTCGCGAAGGTAAGGTTCTTGAAGTAGTTAAACCCGCTTTCCGAGAACTTATCGGTACAGTCAAAGAACGGGAAATCAACGGCAAAACACTTGTCTACCTCGCGCCAGACAACCACCGCATCCATGTCCGTCCCGTCTTACCTGACGCGGCCGACACAGACATCGGTATGAAGGTGGCCGTCGAAATCAGTAGCTGGAAAAGTCCCCACAGCGAACCGATAGCCGCTATAGTCGATACTTTAGGTAAAGCTGGAGACCATGAAACCGAGATTCAAGCCATTCTCCGCTCTGGCGGCTTTGCGCAGGATTTTCCACCTGACGTCCAAGAAGCTGCGGAAACGCTCTATAGCAACCGCGAGCAAATCTTTAAAGACGCTGTCGCTGATCCTAACCGCCGCGATTTACGCGAAGTGATTACTATGACCATTGATCCCGCCGATGCCAAAGACTTCGACGACGCACTTTCAGTCCGTCAACTTGAAAGTGGCAATGTAGAAATTGGTATCCATATTGCAGATGTATCGCATTATGTTCGCAAAGATGATGTCATAGATAAAGAAGCTCGAGAACGAGCAACTTCTGTGTATCTAGTAGACCGCGTAATCCCAATGCTTCCTGAAGTTTTAAGCAACGATCTCTGCTCCCTACGGCCACACGAAGATCGCTTAGCTTTCTCAGCTATTTTTGAAATTACTCCTGACGCTAAGGTGGTTAATGACTGGTTTGGACAAACTATTATTAACTCCAATCGCCGCTACACCTATCAAGACGCCCAAGCGACACTCGATACCGGAAAGGGTGACTACTACGATGAATTAACCACCCTAATGACTCTAGGCCGGAAGTTTCGTCAAGCCCGCTACAAAGCTGGGGCTATCGCCTTTGAGCAGCCAGAGGTACAATTCGAACTCGACGAACGCGGGGCATCTATTCGGGTCTACAAAAAAGACCGGATTGAAACCATGCTCATGATTGAAGACTTCATGCTCCTGGCTAATCAGCGAGTCGCAACACATATTTTCAATCTAGCTAAGGACCGGGGTCGTGACCATGTCTTTGTCTACCGGATTCACGATGTACCAAATCCTGACAAAATAGACGAACTCAGCACCTTCCTACATGCGCTTGGGTACGACTTTGAGGCTAAGGCCGGGATTGTGGAAGCCAAAGACCTCAATGAACTCCTTAAAGAGGTAGAGGGCACCCCGGAGGAGAACCTCATAAAAACCGCCACGATTCGCACCATGGCCAAAGCCATTTATTCCACCAAAAACATCGGGCACTTCGGACTAGCTTTTAAGTACTACACTCATTTCACGTCACCAATTCGTCGTTATCCTGACTTATTGGCCCATCGTATACTCCGCCGTCACTTAGACAACTCCCCTATCAAGAGTGACGATATGGGTGTCTACGAATCACTCTTAGTCCAATCCACCAAACGTGAGATTGAAGCTGTCAGCGCTGAGCGGGACTCTATTAAATTCAAACAGACCGAATATATGGTCAACCACGTAGGCGAAGAATTCGATGGCGTTATCACTGGCGTAGCCGACTGGGGTATCTATGTACAAGAAATTAATTCACTAGCTGAAGGAATGATCAAACTCTCAAGCATGAAAAACGACTTCTTCGAACACGAAGCCAGTAAATACCGCATCAAGGGTCAGCGGACCGGAACTACGTACCAACTTGGCGATGAGATACAAGTAAAACTGGTGCGCGCCGACACTGAAGAGCGCCAACTAGACTTCGAGCTGGTAGTACCACAGCCGTAACACTATGTTGTATTTGATTGCCCATGGAGTAACGTGTCATACTGAGTAGCAGTAAGGTTGATACGTACTGACATGTGCGCTGCCAACACTTTTGGAAAATACGTAGCCGATTCGGGGCCAAAATCTTTGTCATATCCATGTACCTCACCGGCACGACTATATAGACTATATACGCCGTACTCCTCATCTACGATACCCTGCTGCCGCATCGTTTCAATATCTGCAACATCGACATAGTCATGCACAAAGCCATCGAGGGCATTGGAAACTGTTCCCATTCCACAAAAATACGCGGCGACAAGCATCGGATTAACGAACTCCTTGGCGCATCGGTCGGCATCGCCAGTAAACACCACTTCAGTAATGAGATCAAAGGTCTCAGCATGACGCTGCATAATATATCGATACGTCTGTTCCAATAAACGACCGGCTACCCGCACTTGATCAATAACACTATCTGCACGCTCGCCCTCTCTAGCTAATTCGTCCCACGTACTTGGCATCAGCTGCATCACGCCAAATGCTCCCCTGGGACTAACTGCCTCTGCGTCCAATCGTGATTCGACATACGGCACAAACGTCATACTATCCCGCACGGCAGACTGCGTTGGTTCAGGAATTGAAGACAGTGACAACTCGGTTCTAACCAGCGAGAACAGTGAATCATACTCTGTAAAATCCTCGGCTAATGTTTTCGATCGATCTAACACCGTATGTACGTCGGTATACAATAACTCCGAATGCTCAGCAACTCGATCAAACATAGGCCGATAGGTGTTATATACGACCTCCTTAAGATTTTCTGCCTCAGTACTTTCTGGACCCTGCCGTAACCGTTCCGGTGGGCGCGGTGAGGTCTCTGGGGCACCAGCCATCGACTCAGTTGCAGACAAGCCGATACTAGCCATAAGACCACTTATAAACTCACGCCGATTCAAGGCAGAACTTTTTTTAGAATCATTACTCTCTTTCATGGTATATAGTATACCAGTCGTCCAAACCTATTACTGACCACGTCTGGACAAAACACAGCATTCAGGCATACTCAAAACAGGCACGTGACCAAAAAGGATTCTGTCATGTCACAACAGCTCTTCATACACCCACCCCCAAGAGATTGGAATCAAATTGTTCTAAGTGGTCACTTTGACCACGATGATGTCCTACTGATTACCAATCGACTACACGAATGGTTGTCTAACCAACAAGTTATTGCGTCCATATCAACAATCGGTGAGGCAAGTGACGACGATGAGCTAATTTGCTGTATTACCATCCAATTCGGCGCAGTGTCGGCGGAAGCAGTAGCTGCTTTTATAGAATCACTACACGCTCATCCAAAAATAACCTTTGTCAGGGGAAGAACATGATACATTCGTACCGAGAATCCGCGCCCAAGAAAATTTTTGGCGCGGATTCTTTATATAAGTATGGTCGAGAAGATTTAAAAACTACACAAACCCACACCGTACAGGGACAGCACGACTACGAGCATTATCGACAATGTTCGTGCCATAAACACTACGGCATGGGGTTCGCCAGCGATTTGCCTCGGGTAAGGCAAATCGGGAACAAAGCAAAAAGATATGCCCGTTGGGTTATGTCCACCGAACTGGTCGCCAAGGCTTGGCTATACAAACGCTGCAAACTGTGGTCGTTCCAGCGATTTGCCTCGGGCAAGGCAAATCGGGAACAAAGCAAAAAGATATGCCCGTTGGGCATTTTTTTGCTTTACTTGGCTACTGCTACTGCTTCGTCTAATTTCACTGATAGTAATTTTGAAACGCCGTCCATACCCATAGTAACTCCGTAGAGTACACCCGCTCGACTCATTGTCTCACGGTTGTGCGTAATGAGAATGAGCTGTGACTTTTCAGCCAAAGCCTCAATCATATCCCCATAACGACGACTATTTGCTTCATCCAGAGCTGCATCAGTCTCATCAAGGATAATAAATGGCGGTGGATTGACCTGACTCATCGCAAATAAAAGTGCAATTGATGTTAGAGCCCGTTCACCGCCCGAGAGCATATCAAGCCCTTTAACACGTTTATTAGGTAGTGATATGTTTAATTCCACTCCTGACTCCTCGGCAGCACCCTCATCCGCTTCCTCTCCATCTTCTGTGTCGTTTTTTTTCTTACGTGGCTTAACCAGCTCTAAGCCAGCCTCCCCTCCACCAAACATCAGTACAAAGAAGCGATTAAACTCGACAGTTATCTTGTCTAGACCGGTCACAAATTGGGCATGCAATTGTTCGTTGAGTTCTTGTATCAATGATTCTAACTTACTGACAGCAGTGTGTAAGTCAGCCACTTCCCGAGCCAGAAATTCTTCCCGCTCTTGAGCGGTCTGATATTCTTTTAGCACTTCTTCGGTCGCTCCTTGCCCCAGTTCTTCGAGGCGGATTTTTAACTTCTCTAGTTCACGGCGTCTTGTCCGCTGCGCACTACGATCCTCTGCTGCAATTTCTTCATTAGTCACTGATTGTCCATCTATAACTATCTCGTATGTAAAGTAATGCGCCGCCGCGCTCTGCAACAGCGCCACAGCCTCTTGTACTTCTTGTTTAAAATCAGATCGGTCGCGCTCAATAACTTGTAGATCACGATCAATGTTAGCTATAGTGGCTTCCAGTTCACGTTGCTCGTCAGTCAGGGCAAACACTATCCGCTCAATGTCGCGACCAGACTGCATCTCTGATTCGACCGCACTACGGGCCTGGCTGTACTCTGATTCCGCCGTCTTTTCAGCCTGTAACAAAGCGGCATGCTGATCTAACGCAACTGTACGTTCTGCTTGCAATTGGACTAACTCTGCCTTGAGATTATCAGCATCTACGGTCGAATCAATATCGACTGCTTGCTTGGTGAACATTTTTAAGGTGTGCACAATATCCGCCAACGCCCGACGTAGCTGAGGAACAGCTTCTGACTGAATCGCTTTTTCCACTTTTTTTTCAACCTCTTCTACCAAACCGTCGTAGTCAGATAAAGACAGGACTACTTCTGGCGTAGAAGTTTTATGTTGCTGCTCTGACAACCGTCTGGTTATGTAAGTTATCTGACCTTCAATATGACTAACGTGTTTGAGCTGTGTTTGTTGCGCCCTAGTCGCAGCCCGAAGATTTTCTTCCAGTGAGGCGATACGATCATTGGACGCCCCATTTTCTGCAACTTCGCGCAGAGTAGATTTTGCGGTTTCTAGTTCTTTTTGAACTTGCGCCAGCTTAGTTACAGGGGCCTGTCGAGCAGACTGTAACCGATCATAATGAAACGCAAGATAGACATCTTCTCGCTTCAAATACTCGGCATATACTTGCTGCAACTCAGCTTGCACGGCTAATGATTTTTGTAGTCGATCAACCTGCTTTTTAAGATACTTAAGGTGCGGAGCGTGCTCGCGACGCAATGACTCTACTCGCTCAATATTACCAGCTGTCTTTTCTAATTTTTTGACCGCTTCATGCTTTTTGTATTGGTACACTTTTAGACCCAGTGCGTCTTCAATCATTTCTCGCCGCTCTACAGCAGCGGCCGAAAGAATGCGATCTGCTTCACCTTGCGAAATGATATGATGTCCAGTCGAACCAATATTAGCTGCCGCCAACAGTGCCTGAACATCCTTTAATCGCACACTGGTACTATTTATCTTGTACTCATTTTGACCATCACGGTGAACGACGCGCTCTAGCACTACTTCGTCATAGTCAATATCAAAGGTTCGAGCAGTGTTATCAAACCGAACCAGTACTCCAGCTCGATTGCCACGCGACACTTGTGTCGAGCCGCCCCAAATTAAGTCCTCTCCTCGCTTGCCGCGCATTGACTTAACCGACTGCTCTCCCAACACAAAGCGAAATGCCTCCGCTACATTACTCTTACCCGAGCCATTAGGTCCAACGATAGCAGTGATGGGAACCAAAAAATCAAGTTCGCTTTTTTTGGCAAACGACTTAAAGCCAGAAATTGTTAGTTCTTTAAGATACATTTCACCAAATAATTACCAGCTTTCGGCTCCGGCCGAATACACTGCATAGGTGGTGGACTGAGGACCTGCGTTACCGCAATGAGAGGAATTGAAAGAACGTGGGCAACGAGCAAACTCATCGTTATAGCTGGTGACCGTTTTGCTTTCTACCGTGTCGTGCGCCATAATTTTATAATTGCTTCCGGTGCTATCAACCCGATAGAGATAACTTCGGGAGCCGCCGATATTAGGGTCGATAGGTAGCGATGCGATAAAATCTGGTGTCAACCCAACAATATATTCACCGCCAGACGAGCACGCAAAGGTACTGCCTACCTGACCACTCCAACTTGTATTACAAGCCGCTGGGTACCGGCCATTTTGTGCTCGATATAATTCGACAGCAAGCTGTAGCTGCTTCAGATCAGTTTTTCGTGCATCGTCACGCGCTTGCTCACGAGCTGCATTAAAGCTAACGTAGACCACTGATATTAAAATTCCGATAATAGAAATTGCTACTAATAACTCCACCAACGAAAAGCCCCTGCCAGCTGATTGTGTATGTCGCATATTCATAAATTATAAATAATAATATAGTGCATTGCATGGGTCTACATGGCACAGATCACTGTGGCTGTATCCGAACCAGAACCGCGCACATCGTCAGCAAAGCCACCCCATACTGCATACGACCTAGTAAAGAAAGATGAGTTCTGGCAACTGGCAGTACAGAAAGTTGTGTCGCACGGCTGTAGCGGATGGTCGGCTGTTACGGTATTCTCTACACTGCCGCGTGACATTAATTTATATACCGTTCCGTTCCAATTAGTACGGTAGGCGTAGCCATTGCCGGTACCTGGCCTAGGATCATTGGGAATCGGTGATAAAACTGACGAAAGGCCTTCAATGAAATTTGTCGTTGCCTCAGTAGACCAACAATTTGATCCGCATGAAGCGTTCGGATACCGACCGTTTTGAATTCGATACTGCTCGATGGCGGCTTTGATATTCTGTAAATCTGATTGTCGCTCAGCATCACGTGCTGACGATAGATAGCTGACTGTCGAGATACTCACCACCGCTAACAATATCGCCATAATACTTATCGATACCAGTAGTTCCAACAGCGTAAATCCTCTGCGCAGAACCCCACGGTGATTTCTTTGATGCATGACAAAATTATATCATACCCAGCTGCGAGCAATGATGGCTTTTTCCGCTGCTGCCTGCTCAGCTTCCTGCTTTGAACGACCTTGTCCCTGAGCTACCTCTACCTGCTTTAAATACACCCCGATCGTAAAGATTCGATCATGATCAGGTCCAGTCTGCGACAATAACTGATAGGTCGGAGTAACAGACTCGTGTTCTTGCGCCATTTCTTGAAAACGACTTTTAGCATCTTGCCACAGTCGTTTTTCTACAATTTCATCTGTTTTGGGAAACAGCTGCCGTGCAATAAAGTCTTGAGCAACGGCATACCCCTGATCAAGATACATTGCCCCAATAAACGCTTCGAACACATTGGCTAAAATATACTGCCGTGCTCGCCCCTCATCTTTAGCTTCACCTTTAGACATCAATAAGTGTTGATTAACACGCAGCTTATCGGAAGCAGCCGCTAATGAGACGGTATTCACCAAGGCAGCACGAATAGCTGTTAGTTCGCCTTCTGGCTTATCGGGGTATTTTGTGAACAAGAAATCAGTTACCACTAACTCGAGCACAGCGTCCCCCAAAAATTCCAAACGCTCATTATGTTCATGCGTTGCTTCACGATGCTCATTAAGATATGAACGGTGTGTAACAGCTGACAATAGTAGATTTTTATCGGTAAAAATGACGCCCAAGATAGACTCGAGAGCTGGTAAGTCGGTGTCAGGTTCGTAATTCGTCATATAGATATGAATAATGAATAATGTCTCAGTGACGTACACTATTGATTATCGCAACAGCTCACTAGAGCCTGCTAGGTGCTCTTACGACTAATCAATACAGTAATTGCCTTGGTAACGATTGGTAAAATGTCTTCGTAAAAATTAAGGTCTAAAATATCAGCCACCTTAAACCACTGGGCGTCATCTAGACCACCTTTTTGTTCAAGAGTAATATCGGTGTATGGAGCAGACGCGAGAAAATAGTGTACCTGCTTACGAATCTTGCCGAGTTCAGGGTGCGAGGCAACATATTCATTGTTACCAAGCTCCGACTCAATCGTGATATCGAGACCCATTTCACTCTTCAAAGAACGGGAAGCACCCGCCTCAAGACTTTCAGTCTCGTCGATCTTACCCTTAGAGAGGGTCCAGTGGCCGAAGATATCATGAACCAAAGCCAGATAGATATCACCATCAACTTGGGCGTACACCACTGCGCCCGCGAGACGCTGGATGGGCATCTGATCAAATGGTACGTCTTTGCGCTTCTTTTTACCAGTATCAGCTTTACCTGGCTCACCTATTTCTTTATAGACAGCACCTAGTACTCCATTCACGAAACGGCTACTATTGTCTCCACCAAACTGCTTTGCTAGTTCAATAGCTTCGTTAATCGCTACCTTGGCCGGCACTTCTTTGCGGTCAGAAAAAAGTAGTTCGTATAGTCCCAGACGCAAGATATTACGGTCAACTGGAGAAATACGGTCTAGCGGCCACTCAGGAGCGGCCTTTTCGATTACTAAATCGAGTTCTGAGTGCTTGCTCAAAATTCCATCTAGTAACTTCTCCATAAACGGACGATCCGTCTTATTAGGAGCAAACTCTTCGATGTTGCGGTCGAGAATGTCGACGACAGCCTTTTTTTCTAAAGCATTCAGATCCCACTCGAAGAGCGACTGAAGGACAATGCTGCGTGATAAGTGACGGTTGGCCATAATGATCAATGTACTAAACTACTACTGCATTGGAGTATAGCACCTAAAATAACATCTTGGTACTGTAATCCCCAAACCCGCCTCCAGGGCGGGTTTGGTATTATTTCTGCTCCTTGTCAGCTGGTTGTTCAGGCTTTTCATCTGCAGGACCTTCAACTGGAGCTGGTTCGGCCGCAGCGTCTTGTGTCATAGCTTCGCGCTTGGCAGCTAGACGAACCGCCCGAGCTTCCGTCTTGGCTTTCATGTCAATAACGATTCGTCCTTTGTAAAAGCCGCAGACCAAGCACATATGATGTGGTCGGTGGTGGGCACCGCAGTTCTTACAAACTGACATCTCAGGAGCTGTCAGTGCGTGATGCGAGCGTCGGTTAGCGGTGTGTGACCGCGTGTGTCTCATTCGAATTACCATAGTCTGAGAACTATAGCAGATTGGTCTAAAAAAGCAATAGCACAGTATTATATGGTGTGGTTTGAGAAAAAAATGCCAGCCCGCAAGGGGTTGGCATGTAGTCAAGCTACAGCTGACTTCGAATCTCAGCTGAAATTATTTGGCAGCGGCTTATGCCGCTTTTTTCTGCACGCTTTCGAGATGACCCAGAACTTCACCAACTGTCCACGCGCGACACTTTTTCGGTACAAGCCTCAAGAGCTCATCTTTACGAATCATGTACTGTCCCAACCACGAACGAACGAAACCGTTTGTGAAACTGAGATTACACCTTCTTTCGCGCTCAGTGGCGCAATCGGTACTGTTAACGAAATGTTTCAGTACTTCTTTCAAATCATCCTGTGATTTTTTTTCAATTTCGTCCCTCACGTAAATCTCCTCTTTATTCCAGTATTGCTACGTTGCGCAAGCCTCGTATCTATAGGGCTTTACACTTCATAATTATATCATACATACCACAATGATTAAAGGCCGCCCATGTGAGCGGCCTTCGTTCTTTTTATATTGAGCTTTTACGACACCAGGTGTCGCGTGAGCGGATTCAGTCTCAAACACGCCCGATTGAATTCGAGCGCCATGGCCATAACAGATTGTACTGCCTGCATCTGCACTTGCTGCAAGTGCGGAGCTGGTGTAATACCAGTGGCAGAAGTACGGTTCAGAATCTCTTCAGCAGTTTCGTCAGTCATGTACTATCCCCATTTAGGTTATCCCTCGTCTTTGTCAGAAAATATGACAAAACGGGACCGATACTTTACAGGATTTTTATATTTTTGCAATAGCTCTGCCGATGCTCTACAGAATAACCATAATGAGCAATAGCACGACGATGCACAGCCGTGCCATAACCTTTATGACGAGGGAATTCGTAAGGTAGATACTGACTCTGTCTTGCAATTCGTTTCATATATCTATCTCTAGTTACCTTAGCCATAATCGACGCCAGACCAATGATTTTTTCTTTGCTATCGCCCTTAATTATCGTTTCCTGCTTCATACAGTACTCTGGTGCTCGCAATCCCCCATCCAGCTGCACCAAAACCTGCCCCCAATCAATCCTCACCTCTTCGCGAAGGTCTTGCCTTAGCAGAGACAACGATTCTTTTGTTTGCAAAGGCAAGACCTTCGCAGGTTTGGTAACACGGTCGAGGGCACGCTTCAAAGCTAGATTGACAGCAGGCACAATTCCGATTTTATCTATCACTTTGGCAGACACCAGGCCAACTGCAAAGCTTAGCTTTACAGTTTTTTGCAAATCATTTGCATTTACATATATTTCCTCCCTTTTTGCCTCAGTCAGCTGCTTACTATCGCCAACTCCCGGCAGCTGTCGCCAGTCAAAATCAGCCGGCACCAACACCACGCCGACCGCCACCGGCCCAGCCAGCGGCCCCCGCCCCGCTTCGTCAATACCAATGAGCCAATGTATTGGTTTTTTCATGTTCATAACTATACCAATACTTTTTGCTATACTGTAGCCCTATGTCCGAAACGAAACTTACTGCCGACTTCATTCACCTTCATGTCCACTCGATGTATTCCCTCCTCAATGCCGTACCAAGCCCAAAGGAGCTGGCGGCGGCGGCCAAGGCTGACGGTCAGGACGCCTTGGCTATCACTGACGCCGGAGCTCTCTACGGAGCGATTGATTTCTATAAAGCTTGCACTAAAGAAGGTATTAAACCGATTATTGGTCTCGATGCGTTTTTAGCACCGCGAACCCGACACGATAAGGAAGCACAGCTCGATAAACCACGATCTCGACTGGTGCTCCTGGCACAAAACTTTACCGGCTACCAAAACCTCATTCAGCTCGTCACCGCCTCCAACCTTGAGGGCTTCTACTACCGCCCTCGTCTCGACCAAGAACTCCTACAGCAGCACGCCGAAGGAGTAGTCTGTATTATTCCCTCATTTGCCGGAGAAATCGCCCAATCTTTGAAAGAGGGCGACGAAGAGCGAGCTGGTGAACGCCTTGATTGGTACCGCACAGTCTACGGCGATAATTGTTATTTGGAAATCTCCCATCATCCGGAAATATTCGGCCACACAGAGAATCAGATAGCCATTAAAGAGCTTGCGAAACGCACGAACACATCTCTGGTCGCCGCTCATGATGTCTACTACCTCAAACCCGAAGACCGTATTGCCCGTGAGACCATGATTAAAATTCAAACCGGTGGCGTCGTAGATACCACCAGTGATCATGACTCCGAAGAAGACTTCTCGTTTATTACCCAAGCGCAAGCCAAAGAGTACTTTGCCGATACGCCTGAGGCGATAGCCAACACTGTCAAAATTGCTGAGTCATGTAACGTGGAAATCGAAATCGGTACGCATTGGTATTTCCCAGACTATAAAATCGACAGCGGTCGCGAGTCCGACGACGAACTGCAAGTCACTGCCTACGAAGGAGCCGCTTGGCGCGGTCTGTCGCTCGACGACCCCACCGTAAAAACGCGACTCGACTACGAGCTTGATGTGATTAAAACCAAAGGCTACGCCAAATACTTCTTGGTAGTAGGTGACCTTCTTACCGAAGCGCGAAAACGTGGAATCCTCACTACCATTCGTGGTTCGGTGGCTGGTTCTCTTACCACCTACGTACTTGGAATTACCAATGTAGACCCTCTAGAATATAAGCTGCCGTTTGAACGCTTTCTCAATCCTGAGCGACCATCAGCACCTGATATCGATATGGACTTTGCTGATAATCGGCGTGATGAAATTATTGAATATGCAAAAGAAAAGTACGGAGCCGACAAAGTAGCGCAAATTGGTACCTTCGGGACCATGATGGCCAAAGCGGCCGTACGTGACGTAGCACGAGCACTGGGTCATCCATACAGTGTTGGTGACCAAATTTCCAAACTGATTCCATTAGGATCTCAAGGTTTTGCAATGACTATCGACCGCGCGATGGATATTGAACCAGAACTGGCCAAGCTCTACAAAACCGACAGTGAAGCACGGGAAGTTATTGACCTCGCGAAGCAAATTGAAGGTCGCGTACGTCACCTTGGTGTGCACGCCGCCGGGGTGGTAATCGCACCAGAACCCCTCAATCAATTCGTCCCTATCCAGCCCGACCCCAAGACTGGTAAGTTTGTCACGCAGTACGAAATGAAGTCTGTCGGTGAAGACGGAGTGGGACTACTTAAGTTTGACTTCTTAGGCATAAAAAACCTCGCCATCTTGGCTGATGCAGTCAAACGAGTGAAGAAAATTCATGGAGTGGAGATTGATATAGAAAATATTCCACTTGACGACTCAAACACCTTTGACATTCTGGCCAGAGGTGAAACCATGGGGCTCTTCCAGCTCAATGGCGGAGGTATGACCGCTTTCCTTAAGCAACTAAAGCCGACCACGATTCATGATATCAATGCCATGGTGGCGCTCTATCGTCCTGGCCCAATGGAGTCTATTCCCCAGTACATTGAGCGTAAGCACAACGCTGGCTTGATTTCCTACCTCGACCCACGACTCGAGAAAATCCTCGACCTCTCTTACGGGGTGATTACCTACCAGGATGACGTGATGGCGATTTCGCGCGAACTGGCTGGCTACAGCTGGCTTGAGGCAGACATGCTACGAAAAGCAATGGGTAAGAAAATTCCCGAGGTGATGGCCGCCGAAAAAGACAAGCTGCTGACCGGCTTTGTTGAACACGGTAAACTCTCCCCAGCTCTGTCGGAGAAGCTCTGGAAACTTATTGAACCATTTGCGGCGTACGGATTTAACAAAGCGCATGCTGCAAGTTACGGCCGGGTCGCCTATCAGACGGCCTACATGAAAGCTAACTACGCAGTTGAGTACATGTCAGCCGTACTCACTGCCGACTCAGGAGATACCGATAAAATCTACGAAATTATTCGTGAGTGTGAACGCATGGGCATCGACGTACTACCGCCAGACATAAACGAATCCTTTGCTGACTTTTCTGTGGTGCCCGAGACTCAAACGATCCGGTTTGGGTTAACAACTATCAAAAACTTCGGGAGTGGTATCGCTGAAACTATCGTTGAAGAACGCAAAGCCAGCGGTGCCTTTGCGTCAATCTATGATTTTTTGACTCGTAT